>OHBJ01002704.1_pt1 | contig 11857 bp, 8 predicted proteins | sample 1577241 | NCBI WGS metagenome assembly OHBJ01 (sample SAMEA3541594, study PRJEB24748) | human gut metagenome | biome: human gut; feature: human-associated habitat; material: faeces | place: China | collected 2012
CATCTGTCCACGCCCCGCAACGTCCGTATCGACTATCGCGGCGATGTCGTACGCGGCTCGGCGACCGAGGCGCCGCGCGGACAGGGCGACAACGGCCGCGTGCTCGACCTACCCAAATCGAGCAACACTATGGAATACGAACTCACAGACTTTATCACCGCCATCGGCGGCATCGATAACGTTAAAGAAGAGATTTGGGAGAGCCCGGCGGGACGCCACGAGCTTGGCCACTACCGCGATGTCACGCTCGTCTCACTACGCATCATGGATGCCGTGCGCCAGCAGGCCGGCATAACCTTCCCGGCCGACGCAGGCAAGCAGGCATAGCGATGGGCCTCTTCGATACGTTCTTCTCCAGCGTCACCGGCGGCAGTCGAGAGCCTCAAAAACCGTCAAACGTCGAGCTCGAGCTGCGCCGCAGGCTTACCGTGCTTGCAAGCGACGAGGCCACTCAAGACACTCCCCTGCGTTATTTCCTGCGCTGGGCGGGGCAAGTCCAAGGCGTTGGTTTTCGCTTTACCAACACCAACCTCGCGCAGGCACGCGCACTCACCGGCTGGGTGCGTAACATGGAAGACGGCTCAGTCGAGATGGAGATACAGGGAGCTCCGGCAGACATCCTATCTCATCTTGAGGCACTTCATGCCTCCTACGAGCGCATGGGAACGCGTTTTCGCCTTGTAGATGCCCAGGCCCGAGCCCCACTTGCCAATGAAGACGGTTTCAGTCCTCATTATTAGTATTGTGTGCTAAATACGGTATCATTTACCTACGACCGTTGATAGAAAAGAGGCGAGGCGCATGGCGGTGCAAAGAAGGAATACCAAGCAGCGAAAGCTGGTTCTTGACGCCGTGCGCCAAAGCTACAACCATCCCACCGCCGACGAAATCTACAACGTCGTGCGCGCGCAGGATGACAAAATCAGCCGCGGTACGGTCTACCGCAACCTCAATCTCTTGGCCGACGCCGGCGAGATCCTCTCCATCAAGACGCCGGGCGGCAGCCGCTTCGATCGCACGATCGAGCCGCACGCACATATCATCTGCACCTCATGCAGCCGCGTCATCGACGTACCGCTCCCCTTCGATGCCCAGCTCGACGCCAAAGCGTCCGAGCAAATCGGCTGGCACGTCACGTCGCACTACACCATCTTCGAGGGTCTCTGCCCCGACTGCCGGTAGATGTTTGGAACATGCCTTAAAATCCACCTTTCCGCACTTTGCAGCAAAAAGTAGATTCCTAGACATGTCCCAAATGTCTACTCAGCAAGTAGACGACGCAGCTCTTCTTCGACCGTGCGCACGTAGCGGACGCGGTCGTTAATGCCACGCATAGAGGGGTTGCAGCTCTCCATCAGATAGGGATGGCCCACGACGTTGAGCATGTCGCGATCGTTCTCATTGTCGCCAAACGCCATCATCTCATCGGGCGAAATACCCAGGGCACGACCGTAATCGGCAAGCGCGGAGCCCTTGCCCGAACCGAAACCGATAAAGTCCGTCCATTCGGTTCCCGACGTCATCACGTCAACACGGTCGCTAAAGAGGCGCTCAAAATACTCCAGGGCCGCCGGCTGATCCACCTCGGGCGTCTGGAAGGCAATCTTAATGACGTCCTCGTCGATGTCCTCGGGACGGACGCCCATCTTGATCTTCTTGCCGACGTAAGCATCCAGCTTGCCGTCTGCGGTCTTCTCCTTGGGCAGGGGGATCACGTCGCCGCCCAGATCAACACCGTACAGCTCCCCCTTCTTGATCAGGGTGCCGTCCAGGAAGTTCATCTGGGGGCTGCCGATGAAGCCAGCAACGAACATGTTGCAAGGCATATCGTACAGGTTCTGCGGGGTATCGACCTGCTGGATGATGCCGTCCTTCATAACAACGATACGGTCGCCCATGGTCATAGCCTCGGTCTGGTCGTGGGTAACGTAGATGAAGGTGGTAGCCAGCTTCTTGTGCAGCTTGATGATCTCGGTGCGCATGCTGGTACGCAGCTTAGCATCCAAGTTGGACAGGGGCTCGTCCAGCAGGAAGACTGCCGGGTTACGAACCATTGCACGGCCCAGAGCAACACGCTGACGCTGACCACCGGACAGAGCCTTGGGCTTGCGGTCCAGCAGGTGCTCGATCTCCAGGATCTTAGCAGCCTCGTGCACGCGCTTGTCGATCTCGTCCTTCGGGGTCTTGCGCAGTTCCAGACCGAAAGCGATGTTCTTGTAAACGGTCATGTGGGGGTACAGAGCGTAGCTCTGGAACACCATGGCGATATCACGATCCTTCGGGGGAACGTCGTTGATCAGACGGCCGCCGATGTACATTTCGCCCTTGGAGATCTCCTCCAGACCGGCGATCATGCGCAGGGTGGTGGACTTGCCGCAGCCAGAGGGGCCGACGAAGATGATGAATTCCTTATCCTGGATCTCCAGGTTAAAGTCGGTAACAGCGGGAGCGGTAGCACCCGGATAGATCTTATAGATGTGCTGGCAGCTGATCGAAGCCATAGTCGTTTGCCTCCATAATTTTTAAGGTTCTCACGCTCTTGACGGCGTGTTCATTCGTTGGTACTATAATAACAGATAATTTTGTGATATAAAATAGCATTTTATTGATTAGAGGTGTCAGATATTGCTTTTTGACTGGAACACCATCGCTTTTCCCGCTTCCGTGCAGGATCTGCAGCTGTCTGCCCCCCTCACCCTCTCCGGCGAAGGACTGTGGGTGTGCCTTGTGTCCAGCGGCCAGTGCTCTGCATCCGTACCTGCTGCCGGGCCGCTGCCGCTGGGTGCAGCGCTCATTTTGCCGCCGCAGTCCGTGCCTGCCGGGCACCTGATCCTGAGCCGTGCCCCGCTGGCCCTTGTGCCGGAAAGCATCTGCCATCTGCTCTGCGTCCAGCTTACCGGGCAGGCGGCTTCCCAGTTTCTGGCCGGGCTGCACGAACTGCCCTTCCTAGCCAAGGGCGGTTCCTGCCCGGCCGCTGCCGAACTGATGGACCGCCTTGCTGAGGAAAAGGCCGCCCACAGCCGTGCCCGCAGCCAGTTGGCCTACGCACTGCTGTGTGAGCTGGCCGATGCCGACAGTGCCGCGTCCGCCCTGCCGCCGCTGGTGCAGGCCGCCATTGAGGACATCCGCGCAAACTACGCGGGCCTTTACGGCGTGGAGGAGCTGAGCGAACGGCTGGGCGTGTCCAAGAGCCATCTGGTGCGCACCTTTACCGCAGCCATTGGCGTGCCGCCGGGCAAATACCTCACCACGGTGCGCGTTGAAGCAGCCCAGCGGCTGCTGCTCCACCGGGAGTACACACTGGACGTGGTAGCCAGCCTGTGCGGCTTTTCCGGTGCCAACTACCTGTGCCGGGTGTTCAAAAAAGAAACCGGCCAATCCCCCGCACAGTGGCGGGCAATGGCCGGTCACGCCGCGCAGAGTGGGCTTTCGCCCGAGGAATCTCTGCGCGAACAGGAGCTTTATATTTAAGGGCTATGCGGTCTGCTTTTTACCGCGCAGCAGCAAAAACAGGGTCAGCACTGCGGTGAGCAGTTCCGATGCCGGGAACGCTGCCCACACACCATTCATGCCAAACAGGCGGCTCAGCACCAGCGAGCAGGCCACGATGGCCACCATGCCGCGGCAGATGGAGGTGACGGAGGCTTCCACCGGGCGGTTGGTCGCACTCAGATAGCCCGCCGCCACGATGTTGAACCCGGCAAAGAAGTAGCCCACAAAGTACAGCCTCATGCCCATGTGGGCAAACTGGGCCATCCGGGCGGAGCTTTCGCTGTTGAACACGTCAACCAGTGCATCGGTAGCACCAAAGATGATGCCGTACAGCACCGCTGCCAGCACCAGTGCGGTGCAGCTGCCCAGGATGAGCAGCTTTCTGGCACCGGCCTTGTCGCTTTTGCCGTAGCACTCGCTCACCAGCGGCTGTGCACCCTGTGCTACGCCGTTGAAGATGGCCGTTGCCACCAGCGCAAAGTTCGCCACCACGCCATAGGCCGCCACGGCCACATTGCCCGCCAGACCCAGCAGCAGGAAGTTGAACACGGTGGTGGTAACGCCGGAGGACATCTCACCCACAAAGCCGGAGATGCCAAGCTGGCAGCTCTGGCCCAGCAGCCTTGCCGAGGGGCGCTGGCGCACGAACTGCACGCTGTTCTCCTTTTTAAAGAAGTGGCGGCTGCAGATGGAAATGCTGATGATGGGAGACACGGCGGTGGCCAGCGCCGCACCGGCCAGCCCCAGCCCCATGGGAAACATGAAAATATAGTCGAACACCACATTGAACAGGCTGCTGCTCAGGGTAGCCACCATGGCAAGGGAAGGGTCGCCGTCGTTGCGCACAAAGGCCGACACGATATAGTTGCACATGAAGAAGGGCGTGAACATAAGGAAGATACGGGCATACGGGATGCCCAGCGCCATGATCCCCGCATCACCGCCCATCAGCCGCAGAAGGCCGCCGGGCGCAAAAATGCCCACCAGCAGGAACGGCACGCTGAGCACACAGGCGCAGAAGATGGCATTGGAAAAATAGCGCTGGCAGCGCTCGTCTCCCTGCGCCTTGAGGATGGCATAGCGGGTGGCCGCGCCAAGGCCGACCATGGAGCCGACGGCAAAGATGAAGTTGTAGACCGGCAGGCAGAGGTTGAGCAGGGTCACGCCGTCGGTACCCGCCGCCTGCGAGATGAAATAGGTATCGGCCAGAATGTAGCACGAGGTACCCAGCAGGCCGAAGATATTCTGTGATACATATTTAAAGAACTGTTTTGTCAGGTTCATCCAAGTTCCCTTTCATGGCATTTTTTACGCATACCGGCATATTTTAGCACACCCCAAAATGCAAGTCAACACAAAAACGCCCTGTACCGTGCAAAAAAGCATTGACAGCCCGGGCTCTGGCCCTTACACTGGGAGCGGTCACAAAATCATCCCCCTCGCCGGGGGAAGTCTTTTATTACCAGCATCTTAATTTGGGAGGTTCTCTATGTCCGGCAGCACACTGTTTTCCATTGGCGAAGCACTCATCGATATGATCCCGTCCAGGGTGGGCTGTTCTTTTGACGAGGTTCCCTCGTTCAGCCCGCGCACTGGCGGCGCACCGGCCAACGTGTGCGCGGCCTTTGCCCGGCTGGGCGGCAAAAGTGCTTTTCTGAGCCAGCTGGGCGACGACCCCTTCGGCCACAAGATCGCCCGGGAATTGGAAGCCTGCGGCATCGACCTCTCCCATCTGGCCTTTACCGACAAGGCCAACACGGCCCTTGCCTTCGTCAGTCTGGAAGAGGACGGCAGCCGTACCTTCAGCTTCTACCGCAAACCCTCGGCGGACCTGCTTTATTCTCCGGAGCAGATCGACCCGGCATGGTTCGCCGATGCCTTTGCCCTGCATTTCTGCAGTGTCTCGCTGGCGGACAGCCCCATGCGCTACGCTCACCTTGCGGCCATTGCCTCCGCACGCGAAGCTGGTGCTATCGTCAGCTTTGACCCGAACCTGCGCTTTCCCCTCTGGCCGGACCGCGACATGCTGCGCGGGACGGTGCTGCAGTTCCTGCCGCTTTCCAACATCCTCAAAATTTCGGACGAAGAGCTGGAATTTCTCACCGGCACTGCGGACATTGAATCCGCCCTGCCGCAGCTGTTCGTGGGTGATGTGCAGCTGGTGCTGTACACCTGCGGCAGCAGCGGTGCCCACGCCTATACCCGCACCGCCCACGGCTTTGCCCCCTGCCGGAAAGTCCGGGCTGTGGACACCACCGGCGCAGGCGACGGCTTCATCGGCTCGTTTTTGTGGCAGCTGGAACGTGACGGCGTGACACTGGAAAAACTGGCAAAGCTCAGCAAAACAAAGCTGAACGAATACCTTGCCTTTTCCAACCAGTTCTGCGGCATCAGCGTGCAGACGAATGGTGCCATCGACAGCTACCCCACCCTTGACCAGATGCAGTAAAACATACAATATGCCCTACGTCACAAAACCGCAGGGTCTCTTTTCTATTTACTATCTGTAGTATTACACCATCATATTCCAGTTTTGTCCTGTTTCCGACATCTTTTCTGCCGGTTTAAGATTTGTTTATCCTTTGTACAAGCCTTGTTCTTATTCTCTGCCCGGTTCCATGTTACCATAAGGGCAAGAACAACAAGCAGGGAGGCTTTATCCATGTCCTTTGAATTTACCCTTCTGGATGCCTTGCAGGCTCTGCGCTGTCCGGTGCTGGATGCACTGGCGGTGTTTTTCGATCAGGCCGGTGCCCGCGGCGAGATCTGGATTGCCTTCACGGCGGTGCTGCTGGCGTTCCGGCGCACCCGCCGGGCCGGGCTGGCCATGGCGCTGGCGCTGGGCCTTTATATGCTGGCGGGCCACTGCGCCTTAAAGCCGCTGTTCGCACGCCCACGCCCCTGCGACCTCCGGCCGGAGATGCTCACGCTGGTGGCTCGGCCCCATGGCTGGTCCTTCCCTTCCGGACACACATCCTCCGCCTTTGCCGCTGCCTTTGCGCTCTGGCTACAGAACCGCAGGCTCGGCGTCCCGGCTCTTGTGCTGGCCGGGTTCATCGGCTTCACGCGGATGTACCTGTATGTGCATTTCCCCACCGACATTCTGGGCGGCGTGGCACTGGGCCTTGCATTGGGGGCCTGCGGCTCCCTGCTGTCAGATAAGATCAGCAACAAATGGGCGAAACGCAGTGAAGTAAAACGAACTGTATAAACCAATTTCGCCTCGCACTCGTTCTCGCTTTGCTTTTTACATTCAGATGAAGTATATCGCTTCGATCCTATTCGTGAAAAAGAGCCTCGGAAAAATCCGCAGATTTTTCCGAGGCTCAACTAATTATAATAGAATTTCCGCTAAAACAGCCAAAGCGCACGCGGCGGCTATTCCCAATCGTTCTCTTGCATTCAGGTAAAAACAAAAGCAGCCAGCACCGTGGAAAGGAGGATAAAGCGGTGCTGGCTGCGGTATGAGAACTCCCGAACTTTGCGGCGGATCAGGAGGGATTTGGTAGTCTGTCCGCCGTCGTTGGCGATTGCCTGGCATAGGCGGGGGACAGTGTTTTAATAAGTACCTGCTGAGCTGTGCCAGATGCACCAGCCCCCGCAGGTGAAAGCCCTTGTCGGCTTTTGGGAGGTGTCTTTGCATCTCCCTGACTGCACCCTTATACTACCAGACAATCGTGGCATTTCTTTGTGGAGTTTTTGAACAATTTGCAAATAGATTTTCAGGTGTTTTCAAAGGGGCCCCGCGCGTAAGCGTTGGGGCGGGACTGGAGTCCCGGGCTGTTCGTGGAGAAAGCTTCCTACTGGCCTGCATTCATGCTTTTACTGCGCCCCGAAAAATTCCTTGGCGATGTCGGCGCTGCGTTTGGCGTCCTTGGCGTACCAGTCCGCGCCGATCTTCTCGGCATATTCCGGCGTGAGCACCGCACCGCCCACCATGATCTTGCAGTCCAAGCCCGCTTCGTGCAGGGCGGCAATGGTTTCCTCCATGCTCTTGAGGGTAGTGGTCATCAGGGCGGAAAGACCCACCAGATGCACATTCTTTTCCCGCACGGTGTTCACCACCGTCTCCACCGGCACATCACGGCCCAGGTCGATCACCTCAAAGCCGTAGTTTTCCAGAATGACTTTGACGATGTTCTTGCCGATGTCGTGCACGTCGCCCTTGACGGTGGCCAGCACGATGCGGCCCTTGCTGGCGCTGCCCTCGCCCTTCTGGGCAATGACGTTCTTGATCTCCTCAAAGGCGCTCTGGGCAGCACTTGCGGCCTGCAGCAGCTGCGGCAGGAACAGCGTGCCCTTCTCGTACTTGGCGCCCACGATGTCCAGCGCCGGGATCAGCGCTTCGTCCACCACTTCCAGCGGCTGCTTTTCGGCCAGCAGTGCCTTGGTCTGGGCGGCGGCATCGCCCTTCAGGCCCTTTTCCACCGCCTTCATCAGTGGAGCGTAAGGGCCGGTAAGCTCTGCACTCTCACCGGATGCGGATGCCGAAGCCGCAGGCACCACCTGCGCGGCCTGCTTGAGGGCCACCGAGGCGGGCACGCGGTCGGCATAGCGCTCAATGTATTTGGTGCTCTGCTGGTCGCGGTTGGTCAGCACGTTGTAAGCATACACCGCCGCCATCATCTCCTCGCTGGAAGGGTTCATAATGGCGAGGTCAAGGCCCGCATACATGGCCATGGTGAGGAAGGTGGTGTTCAGATAGGGGCGGCAGGGCAGGCCAAAGCTGATGTTGGACACGCCCAGAATGGTGCGCACGCCCAGCTCTTTTTTGCAGGCTTCCAGCGCCTGCACGGTGGCCAGAACGTCCTTCTGCTGGGCGCTGGCGGTCAGGGTCAGACAGTCGATGTAGATGTCCTCCCGCGGGATGCCGACGGCAAGGGCCGCCTCCGTGATGCGGCGGGCAATGGCTACCCGGTCCTCGGCGGCAGGCAGGATGCCCCGCTCATCGATGGCAAGGCCCACGATGGCCGCACCGTACTTTTTGCACAGGGGCAGGATCGCGTCCAGCTTTTCCTGCTCGCCGTTGGTAGAGTTGACGATGGGCTTGCCGTTGTACACGCGCAGACCGTTTTCCAGCGCCTCCACATTGGAGGAATCCAGCTGCAGCGGCAGGCTGGTGACGCTCTGCAGGGCCTTGACCACCTTGGGCATCAGGGCAGGCTCGTCCACGCCGGGTGCGCCCACGTTCACGTCCAGCACCTGAGCACCGGCTTCCACCTGACTGACCGCCTGCTCCAGAACGTAGTTCATATCCTCTTCCCGCAGTGCCTGCTGGAAGCGCTTTTTGCCGGTGGGGTTGATGCGCTCACCCACCACCGTGATGCCGTCCACGTTGACGAAATCCACCGGCGTGCAGAGCACCGAGGGCATTTTGTGGGCCGAACGGCCGGGTACGCAGCCTGCAAAAACGCTGTTCAGCAGCTTGATGAACTCCGGCGTGGTGCCGCAGCAGCCGCCCGCCGCGAACAGATGCAGTTCCCGGTAGGGCTTCATTTCCATGGCGAAGAGCTGCGGGGTAATATCGTAGCCGCTGCCGTCGGCCCGGGGCAGGCCCGCATTGGGCTTGACGAACACCGGAAAGTCGCCGGGCACAGCCTCCGCCAGACGCTTTGCCATGGGGAAGATCTCCTTGGGGCCCAGTGAGCAGTTGATGCCCACCGCGTTGGCACCCAGGCCACGGGCGGTCACGCCGAAGCTTTCCACCGTGCAGCCGGTAAAGGTGCGCCCGCCGGCTTCAAAGCTCATGCTGGCTAAGATAGGCAGGCCGCTGTTTTCCTTTGCGGCCAGCAGAGCGGCTTTCAGCTCGTACAGATCGGTAAAGGTCTCAAAGAAAATGAGGTCGGCCCCGGCGGCAGCGCCTGCCCGGACGATGCGCGCATACTCGCTCACCGCATCCTCAAAGGCCAGCGTTCCGCTGGGTTCCAGCAGTTCTCCCAGCGGGCCGACATCCAGCGCGGTCAGGGCACCGTAGGGCGCACAGGCGCGCTTGCAGTTGGCGATGCCCGCCGCAATGATCTCTTCCAGACTGTAGGCGCTGCCCGCCAGCTTGTGGGCCGATGCGCCAAAGGTATTGGCGTTGACGATGCGGCTGCCCGCAGCGGCATACTTGGCATGGATGCTCTCGATCAGCTCCGGGTTGGTGATGTTCAGTTCCTCCGGCTTTGCGCCCAGCTTCAGGCCCGAAGCCTGCAGCATGGTGCCCATGCCGCCGTCCAGCAGGATGGTATTGCTCTGCTTGAAAAGTTCACTCGCTTGCACAGGTCTTTCCCCTCTTTCTATACTCACACCGGGTGCGCAGCACACAGTGGCCGCACCCGGCCAGTTTTCCCTTTACCGGGTGGCCGCTGACCCCCAGAATGGCCGTCACGCTCTTGCGCGGGGTCATCAGGTTGGTATCGGTCACACACAGGCCCGCCCGGCGCACCGTATCCAGCGCGTTTGCCACCAGCGGCTGTACTGCAATATCCCAGTCACCGTAGCCGGGCGAAAACCGCCCGGTCAAATACTTTCCCTCTTTTGCGGCCCACTGGCGCAGCTCTGCTTCGGCTGCGTCTGCGGCCTGCTCGGCCAGCGCGCTGCCCAGTGCGTCGGACGCAACGCCCGCCGCGATATCTCCCACACCGGCACGGCGGATCTGTGCATCCACGCCGGGGCCAAGGGTCACGGCCAGCAGCACCGCCTGCGGGCAGTTTTCCAGATGCTTCATCACATCCCCACCCCGCAGGATGCCTGCTTCGGCAAGGGCAGCCGTGTCCGCTTCCAGCCAGACCGCCCGGGGCGTTGCCGCCGCCAGCAGCGGCATGGCGCATGTTTCCAACAGGGTCATGGTGCGGTCGTCCGGTTCCCCTCTGGCCCCGAAATACCGCGCTGCCTGTGCTGTATCGATCGCCGCCGGTTTTGCCAGCACCAGCGGCTGCGGTGCACCGATCATCCGCCGCACCTCCTTGCTTTTTTGAAATAAAGTGGTCTTAAGTATACCGCACCTGTGGGATTTTATCAATCCCGCAGAGCGGCGGATAAAAGAAAACTCCCTCAGTCACAGCTCACGCCGTGCCAGCTCCCTCAAGGAGGGAGCCTCTGTCGAAAAGGTAAGCTTTTCGGTTTTGCCAAAGGCCCCATCCCAGAGGGGGCTGTCTGTGAAGCAGACTGGGGGAGTTCGTTCTTTATTTGATGCAGCTGGAACAGGGCGTATAGCCTGCTTCCACGGCTTCCTGATAGCTGGAGAAGAGGATCTGGTTCTTCTCTGCCGGCAGGTTCGGGCAGGTAGGCAGATGGAACTTTTTGCTGTTCACATTGCCGATGTACGCCTGCTGGGCCGTGCTGGATGCCGCCGGGTCGGTGGGGTTCAGCGCGGAATCTGCCGCAAAGTGCTCGGTGCCCACGGTGTAGTTCTGGCCGTCACTGCCAATGGTGATGGTGCCCTGCAGGTCGGTGCGGTACACATCCACCCCGGCATCCCGCAGGATGCTCAGCGTTTCCTCGTGCGGGTGGCCGTACTTGTTGTTCACGCCGCAGGAGATGATGCCCATTTCCGGCAGCACCGCGTTCAGGAAGAGGTAGCTGGTGGAGGTGCTGGAACCGTGGTGGCCCACCTGCAGCACATCGGCCCTGAGGTTCGCGCCGCTGTTCACAAGGTCGGTCTCCGCAGTCTTTTCCATGTCGCCGGTCAGCAGGAAGCTGGTGGAGCCGTAGTCGATGCGCAGCACAATGGAGGTATCGTTGGTGTCGCTGTACTGTGCCACCGGGCCAAGCATGGTCACGGTAGCGCCGCCCAGCGGCCACATCGTGCCCACGGCGGGCACCTCTACCTGCAGGCCCTGCTGTTGGGTGTATTTAACAAAATCCTGAAAGCACTTGGTGGAGGCATCGGTCACCGGGCTGTACACATGGTACGCCGGGAAGTAGGCCAGTGCGGCAGCCAAGCCGCCTACATGATCCTCATGCGCGTGGGAGCAGAACACATATTCCAGCTGTTCCACCCCCTGACTCTGCAGGTAAGAGACGATGAGACTGCCGTCGTCCACATTGCCGCCGTCGTAGAGCATGAACTGTCCGTCGCATTCCACCAGCACACTCAGCGCCTGACCCACATCGATGAAATGCACCTCCAAGGGTGCGTCCACCGTATCCACAGCCGCCGCAGCAGAAGCGGACGGGTTCGGCACTACATCGGCGCTTCCGCCCGGGACGGACGGCAGCCCGCTGCAGCCCGCAAGGCTCAGCACCAGTGCGGCGGCAGCGGCCAGCGCAGCAAGGCGCTGCCACAGGCCTTTCTTAGGCGCGTTTACTTTTTCTTCTTTCCAGTTTTCCACGTTGTGTTCTCTTTCTGTTGATCGTTTTTTGGCTTGCGCGCGGGTGCCGA
>OHBJ01002706.1_pt1 | contig 11851 bp, 7 predicted proteins | sample 1577241 | NCBI WGS metagenome assembly OHBJ01 (sample SAMEA3541594, study PRJEB24748) | human gut metagenome | biome: human gut; feature: human-associated habitat; material: faeces | place: China | collected 2012
CGGTACGTACGGTGCTGTGAGAGGACAGCGGTTAGCCACCGCCTCCTACTCGATTAACAGTTACACTTTTATTTATGTAAAGCTATAAAAGAATATATCAGATGTGGTATAATATAATATAAACAGAGTAACTATTCAGAATAGTTACCCGGTATAGCAGGGAGAAGACATAAAATGTATACATTATTACTGGTTGATGACGAAGAGGATGTAATAGAGGTAATCGAGAGAAAGGTATCCTGGGAGCAGATTGGTTTTCATGTGGTAGGACATGCGGGAAATGGCTTCAAGGCGCTTGAAATGATGGAGGACATGCAGCCGGATGTTGTGATGACTGACATACGTATGCCTTACATGGACGGACTTGAGCTGTGCAGTAACATCAGGCAGAGGTTTCCTGCGACGAAGCTCTTGCTTTTCACAGGCTTTGACGATTTTGAGTATGCAAAGGAGGCAGTACATCTCGAGATAGAGGAGTATATTTTAAAGCCACTCAATCTGGCTGAAATCACGGAGGTATTCAAAAAGCTTAAGACAAAGCTGGATGATGAGCTGAACGAGAAGAAAAACACAGACATATTGAAGCAGTATTATGCAGCATCACTGCCTGTTTTGCAGTCAAACTTTTATACGACACTTATCGAGGGACGCATACCGGAAAATGAGCTGGGCAGGTACATGCGTGACTATAAGATTGTGCTTGAGGGACCATATTACTGCTGTATTATCATACATACCTCCGCAAGTCAGATGCCGCAGGGCATGGATATCAGACTGCTTGCAGTGTCAGTAGAGCGACAGGCACAGGCTGATTTAAAGGAGCGCTGGAATGGCAGGATTTTTAACTATCTCGGTGATACGGTCATGATAGCCCAGCTTGTGCAGCAGGAGGATATCTCTGAGCTGACAGATGAGTGCGACAGATTCTGCAAATATGTAAATCATGTAATGGGAGCAAAGGTAACTGTCGGAATCGGACAGGTGTGCGAAAATGTACAGGAGCTGGTGAGCTCTTATCAGAGTGCGAGGGAGGCAGTATCCTACAGGGTGCTTTATGGCAGCAACAGGGCAATAAACATGACAGAGGTTGAGCCACAGCGACGTATATCAAAGGATGGCGATGAGGGAAATGAGCTGTCAAATTTATTTAAAATGATTTGTATCGGCAAGATAGAGGATGTGGGACAGGCTGTTGAGGCGTATATGCAGCACAATTTTATGTCGCAGCAGTCACTTGAGAACTACCATGTGGCAGTAATGGAGCTGATCAGTGAGTTATATCATTTCATGAGCAATAATGAGCTAAATGCGCAGGAAATATCGGGAAGTGTAGGCAGGCTTTATAATGAGCTCTCCAATTTTGAGCCGGTGGTGCTCAAGCAGTGGCTTTTGGATTTTTCAAGCAGGCTGCACGACGATATGGCTGATGCCAGATACAACTCCAAGAAGTCACTCATAGACAGTGCAAAGGATTATGTGCACAGGAATTACAGAAGTGTGGACCTTGGACTTGACGATACATGTAAGGAATTAGGAGTATCTAACTCGTATTTTTCAAGTCTGTTCAAGAAGGAAACCGGCAGCTCGTTTGTGGAGTATCTGACTGATTACAGAATGGACAAGGCTGCCAGAATGCTTGTGGAGACAGACGACAAGAGCTATGTCATAGCCCAGAATGTAGGCTATGCGGATCCGAACTATTTCAGTTATGTTTTTAAGAGAAAGTATGGGGTTTCCCCATCCAGGTACAGGACAGAGTATGAGAAGAATAAGGTATAAATCAGGCAATATACAATCCATAATAATGCTCTCATTCTCACTGCTGTCGTTTGCAATAATGCTTGTCACAGTTGTGGTGATGTATATAAAATTTGCCGATGCATCGCAGGACAGTATCATAGAGAGCAATCATAAGGTGATGGACCAGACAATAGACAGTGTGGAAAGCTATCTGGTCAATATGAGGCAGGTTTCGGATGCGGCGTATTATAATGTAATAAAGGAGAATGATATTTTAAAGCAGTCTGACAGCATACACGATGGCATGAGCCTGCTCTATGAGTCAAACAAGGAATATCTGCGCAGTATTGCCTTGTATAATCAGTATGGAAGCCTTATAGCTGCAGAGCCTGTTGTGTCCCAGAAGGAGGACCCGGATGTGACAAAACAGGACTGGTTCATAGAAGCTATGGAGCGCATGGAAAATATACATTTTTCAACACCTCATGTACAGAATCTGTTTGACGATGGTTCCATGAGATATCATCTGGTCATATCATCAAGCCGTGCCGTGGAGCTGACCTCCGGTTCAGAATCACAGATGGGTGTGATGCTTGTGGACATGGATTATTCGAGTGTATCAAGGATGCTTGAGAGGATAAATACATCGGGAAAAGGACAGTATTATTATCTGTGTGATGCAAATGGCAATATTATTTACCATCCGCATCAGATACAGTTTGATGGAGATGTTCCGGAAAACAGCGATGTTGCGGCAAAGTCGCAAAACAGTATATATGATGATTATCTGAATGGAGTGCATCGTAAGATTATGGTAGATACAATCAGCTACACAGGCTGGAAGCTTGTATGTGTGATGCCATACTCCATCTTTACCAATAAGATGGCGGATGTGAAGCAGTTTGTTTTTGTTATAATGATTATTATGGCTATGATGTTTGTGTGGATAAACAGAGTGATAGCTATACGTATTTCAAAGCCGATAATGAAGCTGGATGATTCTGTGAAAAGGTATGAGAATGGCAATGAAGCAGATATTTATGTAGGTGGTTCCTCAGAGATACGGCATCTGGGATACTCTATACGTAATTCATATAAGCAGAACAATGAGCTCATGAAAAAGATCGTATGGGAGCAGAACGAGAGACGAAAGAGCGAGCTTGATGTGCTTCAAAGCCAGATTAATCCGCACTTTTTGTATAATACTCTTGACTCCATCACATGGATGATTGAAGGAGGCAAAAACGAGGAGGCCTCGTTTATGATTACGCAGCTTGCAAAGCTTTTCCGTATCAGTCTGTCGAAGGGACATACCATAATACCTGTACGAGATGAGCTTTTGCACGCAAAAAGCTACATGAATATTCAGAAGGTGCGCTATAAGAACAAATTTGAGGTGAGCTTTGAGGTAGACGAGGAAATAATGGACTACTGTGCGGTGAAGCTGGTGCTTCAGCCGATTTTGGAAAACGCACTAAATTACGGAATCAGAGAGCTGGACGATTTCGGAGAGATAGTAGTCGGAGGCCAAAAAGTGGGAGAGGATATCATCATAACGGTATCAGACAACGGAATGGGCATTCCGGAGAATGAAATTCCGTTTTTGCTGACAAATACGGACAGGGTTCACAAGAAGGGCTCGGGAGTGGGGCTTGTCAATGTAAATAACAGGATAAAGATACTGTTTGGAGAGCGCTATGGCCTGCATATAGAAAGTGAGCTTGATGAGGGAACAGTTGTGACAATCAAAATCCCGGCAATTGTCTATTCAGAGGAAAACAGACTTCAATTTGAGGAGCATCATATAGCATGAAGCAAGTACAATTGCCTTGCTGCATGGGAGGTGTGAGAGTGACAGTGAAAAATAAATGGACAAATATGAGCAAGAATAAGAGAAACTTCATCATAACAGAGCTGCTGCTTGGAGTACTACTTGTGATAGGAATAGGTTTTATCGCATACAATAAGCTCAATGAGAAACCGGAGCGTATTGCAGTTGTGATGGCTGATGTGGATGAAAGCCACAGTGCTGCGTTTAAATATGGCATGAAAATGGCGGCCTCTGAGTATGGTGTGGATGTAGTTATGATAAGTAAGGAAAATCTGAACAATATGTCAGATGAAATTGATGTGATAAAGCAGGAGATAAACAAAAAAGCTGATGCGGTCGTTTTCAAGCCGACAGCAGAAAAAATGACAGAAGAAAAAAGCCTTAATACACTTATCCGGATAAATAAAAAGACACCGATAATGGTTGTCGGAGACCAGGCGGGAAGCGAGAGCTTTAAGTCGTTAAATACAGTGGAGTTTGACCAGTACAGCATGGGTGCCAAACTGGCACAAAAGCTTCTTGCTGACAACAACGGAACACTTTCAGGTAAAAAAATAGGAATCTATTGTGAAAACACCGAATCCGATGCCTGTAAAAAACGCATTGATGGCATAAAGGATACTCTCGCGGAGAGCGGCTGTGTTGTGATGTGGATTGTATCAGGTGTTTCGGATACCGGGGAGAAAATAAATCTGCAGTCACAGAGAAAGGTTGACATAGTTCTTGCAATAGATGATGCAAGTGTGGTTGATGCGGCAAAGGAAGCCTCTGATAATAATCTGCAGGGTGCACTGGTATATGGGATAGGAAACTCAACAGAAGCCATATATTATCTCGATTCGGGCTGGACAGAGGCTCTTATCACACCTGATGAATTTGCTGCCGGATACAAAAGTGTTGTAGGACTGGTCGATATGCTGCGTGGCAGTAGAAAATATTCAGTAGAGGAAAAGCCGGTATCTTACCAGCTTCTTACCAGAAAAAATCTGTTTGATGAAGAAAACAAGAAGCTTTTGTATGCAATCAGCCAGTAGTGGGGGAACAATAAATGAGAAGCAGAATAAGAAATACCATGATGATACTGTGTTTTGCACTGATATTGTCATTTGTCTCGTGCAGCAACACAAGAGTTGACGAGAAAAAACAGATATATATAGGCGTGACCTGCTATGACCAGAAGGATACATTTATCGGGGAGCTGATAGAAACTTTCAAAAAGGAGTGCGCAAGTCTTGATACAGACAAATACGATATCAGCATGACAATCATGGATGCTGCAGGCTCACAGCGTGCACAGGATGACCAGGTGCAGGAGATGATAGAGGACGGCTGTAATGTGCTGTGTATTAATCTGGCAGACAGAACAGATTTGTCGCATATTATAAATGCTGCAATGGAGAAGGACATCCCGATTATTTTCTTTAACAGGGAGCCGGTTGATGAGGATTTAAATCGCTGGGATAAGCTGTACTATGTCGGGGCCAAGGCAAAGCAGTCAGGTCAGATGCAGGGGGAACTCATCGCCGATTATATAAAAAATAATCCGGGTGTGGATAAAAACGGTGATGGCAGGATACAGTACGTCACCCTGGAGGGAGAGATGGGACATCAGGATGCCATCGTCAGGACAGAGAGTGTGACAGAGAGCATGAAGAATAACGGCCTTCAGATAGAAAAGCTGAGCTGTCAGATAGCAAACTGGAATCGTGCTCAGGCGCAGAACCGTATGACACAGCTTATAGGTCAGTATAAAAACAGCATAGAGCTGGTTATTGCAAACAACGATGCAATGGCACTCGGAGCGATAGACGCATATGAAAAGCTTGGTGTGACGGAATCGAATGTACCTGCATTTTTTGGAGTGGACGGCACAGACGATGGGCTTGAAGCAGTGCAGCAGTCGAAGCTTGCGGCAACAGTCTACAATGACAAGGAGGGACAGGCAAGGGCTATGGCTCAGCTTGCTTATCTGGCAGCCACCGGGGGCAGCATGAAAAACATAAAGTTTGAGGATAAAAAGTATGTTTATCTGCCGTATGAGAAGGTGACCCATGACAATGTAAATGAATTTGTGAAGGATGAACAGTGAGCTTATTTATGCTCGTTCCTCCACTCCCTCGGAGCCACTCCGTAGATATTTTTAAAGGCGCGTGAGAAATGAAGCTGATTTTCGTATCCAACGGCAGAACCAACATCTGCGATGGATAAGGAGGTCAGCTTTAAAAGCTCTGTGGCCTTTATCATACGATAATTCATGAGAAATTCCTGAGGTGAATGTCCAACTGAATTTTTGAAAATCTTGCCCAGATAGCTTCGGTTTATGCCGCAGACTCTGGCAATATCTTCGATTGATATATCATTCTGAAAATTCTGCTCGATATAATTCATTGCTTCTTTTATATAAAAATCACTCATTTTCCCACCTGGAACGAGTTTTGATGATTTGGCTGACTGCATCAGATAATCCAGAAAAAGGTACATATGCCCAATCAGGTGATACGGTGATTCTGAGGGGTGCCTTGTGATGTAGAGCATTTCCTCAACAAGCTTTTCGCGGATATCCTTTGAGTGTGTGTGATATACAGGATTATTTTTGGTAAGCTCTGTTGTGGTGAGAGCCTCCTTGACGCGCAGACCGTCAAACTCAATCCATATGTATTCCCAGGGAAGCTTGTCATCTGCGATATAGGTATTTATCTGGCCGGGAAAAATCAGAAAGCCCTGCCCGCTTTTTATGTTGTAGGTTTGTGTAATGCCCTTTGCATTATCGGCCATCAGAGTGCCGGTGCCGGACAGTACATAGTGGAATAGATAGTGGTTTCTTGTGGCAGGACCAAATGAGTGTCCAGGTTCGCACTGCTCGTGGCCGAACTGGTACATACACAAATCTATGAAATTTACATTTGGAAAAATATTGAAGGAAAGCTTGTCCATGTGAGTCACTCCTTATTGATTAATACTATAAATATACCCTTATGCGACATTATATGCAATTATAGCATATTTTATAGCATATTGATATAAAAAAGCAAAAATAAGGGTATTTATTGTATACATAATGGTATGTTATAATCGGTTTATCAGGAAAAAGAGCAAATAAAACAGAAAAGGAGTGAAAAAATATGGCAAAAAGAAAGATTTGTCAGGCTATGGCGGTTGTGCTGGCACTCGGAATGTGCACGACAGGACTGACCGGATGTGGAAATGAAAAGCGGGCGGACGGAAAAACTGAGATTGAGGTGGTTTCTTATAAGCCGGAGGCTGTTAAGGCTTTCGAGAAGATTGAGAAGCAATTTAATGAGACTCACGATGATATTCATCTGACTATCTCATCTCCGAATGAGGCTATGACTATTTTAAAGACACGCTTCATCCGTGAGGATTATCCGGATATCATTGCAATAGGTGGAGATATCAATTATTCAAATTTCCTGGATGCAGATTTGTTTGAGGATATCTCAGATCTGGATGTAGTGGACACTGTAAAAGAGGCATATCTGGATATGGACAAGGAGCTTGAGTTCATTCCAAAGGATGGCACCTATGCACTTCCTTACGCCGCAAATGCAGCAGGAGTGCTTTACAACAAGGATATGTTTGCGGAGAATGGCTGGAAGGTGCCTACAACCTGGAGTGAGTTTACAGCACTGTGCGATGAGATAAAGGAAAGCGGAACACTTCCTTTGTATCTGGGCTTTAAGGATACATGGACATGTCTGGCACCGTGGAATGCTCTTGCAGTAGGCCTTTGTGATTCAGACACCTGTAATCAGGTAAATATGGGAAATACGACATTTGAGGAGGCATATTCTCCGGTTGCCGACAAGATACGCACATTACTTGATTATGCAGAGGACAATCCATATGCTTACAGCTATAATGACGCATGTACAGCCTTTGCCAGAGGTGAAGCTGCCATGTACACGATAGGAAGCTATGCTATTCCTCAGATTAAGTCGGTTAATCCTGATATGAATATCGGTTCATTTACTTTCCCGGCAAATGATAATGAGGCTGACAATGTGTTAAATTCAGGAATAGATTTACAGTTTTCAGTTATGAAGGCCTGCAAAAATAAGGAAGCAGCATACGAGGTGCTTGAATATCTGTACAGCGATGAGACAATTCAGACATATCTGGATGACCAGGGCGGAATTGCCTGCAAGGATGGAGATTTCGCAATACCGGATACACTGAAGGATATGCAGGAGTATATAAAGGACAACCGTATGTCGGATTATCAGGATCATCATTATCCAAGTGAGATGAGCGTGGATGCCATGATTCAGACATATCTGCTTGACACAGGCGACAATGCAAAGGAGAAGTTCTTAAAGAAATTTGATTCAGACTGGAAGCGTTACAACAGAGATCTGATTCGTGAAGTACAGGATTACCAGAAGGAACAGGAGGATGCAAAATGAAAAAGAAAATGTCAAATAGAGACAAGACATTCTGGGCCGTTGTGATACCTGTTGTGGTTTTATTTTTCGCATTCAACACACTGCCGATGATAAAGGGTGTGATTTACAGCTTTACAAACTACAAGGGCTATGGCTCATATGATTATGTCGGACTTAGAAACTATACAGACCTGTTTACCGACGCCAGAGTCGGAAAGAGCTATCTGTTTACCTTTAAATATGCGATTGCAGGAACCGTACTTGTAAATGTATTAAGCCTTGTAATGGCAGTTGCGTTAAACAGCAATATCCGCGGCAAGAGTGCATTAAGAGGTGTTTATTTCGTACCGAATATCCTTGGCGGACTGGTTATTGGTTACATTTTCAGCTTTATTTTTACATATATTCTGCCGGTAGTAGGAAATACCTTCAACATCGGTTTCTTACAAAACAGTATTCTGGCGAGTGAAAAATATGCATGGATTGGTGTGCTGATTGTCGGGGTATGGCAGGCGGTTGCCATGAATACCATCATTTATATATCCGGACTGCAGACAGTGCCTGAGGATGTTTACGAAGCCAGCATGCTCGACGGAGCAGGCAAATGGAAACAGTTCTGGAAGGTTACATTTCCACTCGTTATGCCATTTGTTACAATCAATCTGGTGCTCAGCACAAAGAACTTCCTCATGGTATTTGACCAGATTATGTCATTGACAAAGGGCGGCCCGGCGCAGAGCACTGAGTCAATCTCATACCTGATTTACAGAAATGGTATGGATGGAGGACAGTTTGGCTTCCAGAGTGCAAACGCAGTAATTTTCTTTGTTGTAATTGTGGCTATTTCACTATTCCAGATGGGCGTTATGAATAAGAAGGAGGAGCAGTTATAATGAAAAAACAAAAAACAAACTGGGTACTTACCATCGTTTTAATATTGGGAACCTTAACCGTATTTTTCCCGCTGTATATGGCTGTTATCATTGCCTTCAAGAAACCGAGTGAGATGACAAATGATGTCGCAGGAGCTCTTTCATTCCCTTCAAAGTGGAGCTTTTCAAACTTCACAGAGGCTATGAAGGTGACTGATTTCTGGCATTCTCTCGGAAACAGCTTGCTTATCACTATTGTGACCATTGTTCTCGCAATCCTTATCCATTCGATTGCAGGATATGTTATCGGACGAGGCATGGCAAGGAAAAAGAGCTTCCGTTTCATATATCTTTACATTGTAAGCGGTATGTTTGTGCCATTCTCAATTCTCATGATGCCTCTTGTAAAGCAGACTGCGCAGATGGGACTTGGAAACAGGGCAGGAGTTATCATTTTATATCTTGTATTTTACATGCCAATGAATGTATTATTATATAGTGGATACTTGAAAAATATCCCTATGGCACTTGAGGAGGCTGCAGACATCGATGGCGCAAGTACATGGACAACATACTGGAGAGTTGTATTTCCTATGATGAAGCCTATGCATGCGACAGTAGCCATCCTGACAGCGCTCGGTACATGGAATGATGTCATGACACCGCTTGTCATCATGTCAGGAACAGGACAGAATACACTGCCGTTGGCACAGCTGAATTTCCAGACACAGTTTGGAACCAACTACAATCTGGCATTTGCATCATATATTCTGGCTTTGATACCGATACTTATATTCTATATAATCTGCCAGAAGCAGATATTAAACGGTGTTGCAAACGGTGCAATCAAGGGATAATTTTTAAACACTATTTTAACAATAATATGAGGTGATTTTATGGCAATTATATTTAATCCAAACAAGAAAATTATTACTTTACAGACAGCTCACACCACATATCAGATGCAGGTGGACAGACTGGGCTATCTGCTGCATCTGTACTACGGAGCAAAAAGCACATGTGATATGGACTATGTGCTGACATATGCTGACAGAGGCTTTTCAGGCAATCCTTACGCAGCAGGCATGAACCGTACATATTCGCTTGATACGCTGCCACAGGAGTATCCGACTCTTGGCACAGGCGATTTCAGAAATATTGCGCTTGATATCAAAAACGAACAGGGCACTGAGAGTGTTGAGCTTCTTTATAAGAGTCATGAAATCAGAGACGGAAAATACGCTCTAAAGGGACTTCCGGCAGTGTGGGCATCTGATGATGAAGCGCAGACTCTTGAAATAGTTCTTGGCGATGATATCGCAGGCGTTGAGGTGCATCTGCTTTATGGCGTGCTCGAGGCTTGTGATGTCATCACAAGAAGTGTGCTCATTAAAAATACAGGTAGTAGAAATATTACAATTGAAAAGGCTCATGCTGCCTGCCTGGATATGGTTTACGGAGATTATGATGTGATCAGATTCTACGGTAAGCATGCCATGGAGCGCAATCTTGAGCGCACACACTTAGGACACGGCACACTTTCATTCGGAAGCCGCAGAGGAACCTCGAGCCACCAGTACAATCCGGCAGTTATTCTCGCACAGCGAGATACTACAGAAAATGCAGGAGACTGCTATGGTATGCTTTTTGTATACAGTGGCAACTTCTCATGTGAGGCAGAGAAGGATCAGATTAACCAGACACGCCTTTTAATGGGGCTTTCCGATGAGCTGTTTTCATATCCGCTTGCGGCAGGAGAGACCTTTACAGTGCCTGAGGTGATTATGTCATACTCGGCAGACGGTTTCTCACAGCTTTCACATCAGTACCACACCTGCATCAGTGAGCATGTGTGCAGGAGCAGATTTGCACATGAGGTAAGACCAGTGCTCATCAATAGCTGGGTGCCAATAATGATTATTTTAGCACTTGCAATTTCATCAATGTTAAATAATAAGAAGTTAAAATTCAGAGGATTTTTCAGAACAGCAATTTTCTTACCATGTGTAACATCACTGGTAGCATATTCCATTATCTTCAAAAGTTTATTTGCAACAGATGGAATTATTAACTCAATACTTATGAACATTCATCTTGTAAGTGAACCAATTCAGTGGCTTACAAATCCTATAGCGGCAAAGGTTTTAATTATCATTGCCATTACATGGAGATGGACAGGATACAATATGGTATTCTATTTGGCAGGACTTCAGAACATCGAATATTGTGTTTATGAGGCAGCGAAGATCGATGGCTGTTCTTATTACAGCATCTTCTTCCGCATCGTGCTTCCGCTGATCACACCGGCGCTGATCACATCCACGATCTTCTCCTTTATGTGGAGATGGGATGATTTCCTTGGAGCATTATTGTATGTCAATAAGACAGAGAAATATCCTGTCAGCCTGGCATTGAAAATGTTCTGTGACCCCAGTTCTTCTTCCGACTACGGTGCTATGTTCGCTGGCTGGCAAGACGGGTGGCGGATTCCATGGGAAGCGCCGCGGAGGAATGTCTGGACAACGGCGGCCGGGTGGTTGCCATGGCGGCTGCGGCCAAAAATCTGGTCAGCCGCCTGAAAGCCTATGCCGCCGTGGAGACGAAGCCGGAGTTCCTTACCGGCCTTATCGACGCCGTGGACGAATTCAAGCGCTGCTGCATTTCCTCGGCCGACTTGAGCCGCGCCGCCGGGGAGACGGAGGGCAGTCTGGCGCAGAAGCTGGAAGAACTGTCGCTTCTGATGGAGAGCTACGATGCTCTGTGCAGCCGGGGCAAGCGCGACCCGAGAGACCAGATGACGTGGCTTTTGGAGCAGATGGAGCAGGGGAATTTTGCAAAGGAGCATGTATTCTACATAGACGGCTTCCCGGATTTCACCCGGCAGCATCTGGCGATTCTGGAACATCTCATTCAGGCATCCCCCGACGTGACGGTGAGCCTGAACTGCGACCGGGAGAGCTCCCACCTTCTTGCCTTTGAAAAGGCGGGGGATACGGCGTCTCAGC
>OHBJ01002709.1_pt1 | contig 11840 bp, 13 predicted proteins | sample 1577241 | NCBI WGS metagenome assembly OHBJ01 (sample SAMEA3541594, study PRJEB24748) | human gut metagenome | biome: human gut; feature: human-associated habitat; material: faeces | place: China | collected 2012
AAGAGCATACTAAGATAATATGTAACTATTCAGAGCTATGTGAAATTGCAAAAAAGTTCAGAAAATTATAAGAAAACAGGACTGGACTATTTTTACGGTTTGTGTATAATAGAGAAAGGTTATGTAACAAAACTGTAAAAAATAATGGAAAATGATTCATCAGGCAAAGCAGAAAGGGAGAATTATGAAACGCAGAATGATTGCAGTACTGCTTTCCGGAATCCTGCTGTGCTCGGCAGCTGGATGCGGAAAAGAAGCAGTGACAGACAAGAGCACCGCAGCATCGTCGTCTCAGGAAGTGACAGAAACTCCGGCGGCAGAAGAAAGCCCGGAGGCCTCATCGTCCAGCGCAGATTCTACAGCAGAGTCAGCCAGTGCATCCACATCTTCTGAAAGCTCTGGAGATGAAGGAAAAGAAGCAGACAAAAAACGAATAGAAATCACCGTTCCGCACAAGGACCATCGATAAGATCACGGTCAAGGATATCTGTGAAAGATGTGAAATCAACCGGAATACCTTTTATTACTATTTCAGTGATATTTATGAGGTGCTCGATGCATTAATTGAATATGAAACAGAGCAGTCTTTGAAGGAAGAGGATGCAGAAGCCTCTTTTTATGAGGAACTGCTGCATAAGTATCATCTGGTTTTGAATTACCGGAAAGCAATCGGGCATCTGTATACTTCGAAGAACCGGGAGCTGATATCAAATTATTTTTATACGGTCACGGAAGCCTTTGTCATGAAGCATGTGCAGAAGGAAGCAGAAGGGATGGATGTGCCGGAAGAGGAGATCAAGTTTATTGTGGACTTTTACAGTAATTCGCTGATTGGAATGATGCTCCGGTGGATTAAGGAAAAAATGCCGGCAAAAAAGGACCATCTCATTGAACAATGGTCCATGTCCTATCAGGCTACCGTGAAGATCCTGCTGCAGGGGTGTCTTGCCGAGCAGCATCCGGGAGCTTCGGTGTTTAAGCGCCAAGCTCACGATCCTTTGCCATAAAGAATAATGCAATCGTATCGGGGCCGACATGGCTTCCGGTACAGTAATCATAAGAAGTGTTGATGAAGCCCCGCAGCTTCAGGCGCTTCTTTATTTCTTCCATCACATAAAGAGAATCTTCATACGCATCGGCATGGGCAATGCCGATGATCTGATTTTCAGGATCTACGATGTTATCACAGACTAAAGAAACCAGTGCATTTAAGGCAGCCTTACGTCCACGGCATTTCTTAAACTGTACAATGTAGCCGTCCTTATTTCCACGAAGAATCGGTTTGATGTTCAAAATGTTTCCAACAAAAGCTGCAGAACCGGAAAGACGGCCTGTTTTAGCAAGATATTTTAAATCACCTACGGTGAAAACGCCGTTCATTTTAGCCGGATAGGTTTTGAGTATGTCATAAACTTCGTCAATTTCCATTCCCCTGTCACGCATTTCGCTTGCATAGATGGCGAGAATTCCCTGTGCAAGAGAAGCATTTAAGGCATCGATAATCCGGATTTTGCGTCCCATCGGAGGATTCTCCATCAGCTCTTCCATGGCAATCCGGGCAGAGTTATAGGTGCCGCTGATATTCTTGCTTAAGGAAAAATATAACACATCCTCACCGTCTTCCATAACCTTACGGAAAGCGGCTTCAAAGTCTCCGGTACTGATGAGGCTTGTCTTGACATCGGCGCCGTTGCGCATGGCGTCATAATAGGTCTTACCCTTCGCACGTTCCTCTTCATAAGTCAGCTCGGGATCAAAGCATATCAGCTTTTCTCCATTCACATAATTAACAAAGGAAAGCACCTTGATATTATACTGCTTAACAAGTTCTGCGGGGATGTTTGCTGCGGAATCTACAATGATCTGAAACATATCTTCGTCCTACCTATAATTATTTTCCTCTCCATTTTATGTAGTAAATGAAACCATGTCAAGTGATTTTGCAAAATCAGACATTTTTCAAGGAATGCCTGAAATTTAGGACGTAAGCGTTTCTTTGTCCATAGGATACCGGGAAGAAATAAGTTATTCTTTATTTGACAGTGAAGGAGGCGGATAGAAATGAAAAATTTGAAGATGATAAAAAATATATATCTGTTATTGATTGTGTGTTCCATTCTGGTAGGAGCGGTATTGCTGATCTGGCCGCAGATGGGGGTCAGTGTGATGTGTAAGGTCTATGGCGTGTTCCTGCTGATCTATGGACTTGGCAAGCTTTCCGGATATTTTACCGGTGACCTGTTCCAGCTGGCATTTCAGTATGATTTCGGACTGGGTATTGTTTCCCTGATCCTTGGATTTGTTCTGTTATTAAGAACAGAGCACATTGTAGAATTCCTGGCCGTGTGCATCGGAATTTTCATGCTGGTGGATGCCGCCTTAAAGATCCAGACTGCAATTGATGCAAAGAAATTCGGGATCAGCAAATGGTGGCTGATTCTCATGATGGCTATTATGGTTGCTTTTGTGGGAGCATTGTTGCTGCTTGCTCCGTTTGAGACAGGAAGCGTTCTGGTGCGTGTGCTTGGACTTAGTATCTGCATTGACGGTATCATGAATCTGATTGTGGTAATGAGTACGGTACGCAGCATCCGTCGCGGCAGGGAAGATGTGATTGATATAGAGCTGTAAGAGAGCAGTCGGAGAAGAGAACCGGAATATCGGGAATCGTGCTCCGGGAAAGAATAAGAAACAGAAGCAATGATAGGAACAGAAAGAAGGAATAAGGATGATTTCAAAAATAACTCCTTTACTCATGATATTGGTAATTGCATCGATATTAGGTTATATGACGGAGAATATCTGGGTGGGACTCCGGTTCGGTTACTGGGATAACCGGGGCATGATGATGCCCGGACTTCTTGGATATGGCATGGCAATTGTGGGATTGTATCTGATTCTCGGACTGCCGCAGAAGCCGATGCTGTTTGGACATGAGTTTTTCTTTGAAAATTCCCTGCAGGGCATTGTGTTCTACTATGTGGCAGCAGGAGTGCTTGTATCCGTAGCAGAGATTGTCTTAGGAAACTTTGTGGAAAAGCACTGTGAGATTGTCTGGTGGAATTATACGGGACTGCCGCTTCACATTGGCAAGTATACCTCCGTTCCGACCTCGATGGGATTCGCAGCAATGATTACCCTATTTATGGGATGCGTTTTCCCGAGGTTATATGCCTGGGTGGTACAGATTGAGAATCCGTCCCTGTCAATTCTGACCTTTGCCCTTACAGGACTTCTTATCATGGATTTCGGCTATGCAGCCAGATATATGATCCGCAATAAGAGGGTAAACAGGCTGTGGCAGATCGAATGGAAGGGTGGCTTCGCTGTTCATAAGCTGCAGGAAGAAGAAAACTGGGAGAACGTTTCCACCGATCAGAAGTATCAGTTTTAATTGGCGGTTTATATGGAAGAAATACGAGGCTTTCAGAGGTTGCTCTGGGGGCCTTTTTTCTGCTTTCTGTCATTCATGTCGAAAAATCTGTAATTCATGTAATCTTCCCCACAAAAAGAAGAAAAAAGTGTATGATGCCTTATGAAAATAAAAAAGGAAATCCAAGGAGGAAAACAGGTTATGAAAAGAAAGTGTTTAGCAGTATTACTGGCAGCAACAATGGTATTTACGATGGTTGGATGCGGAAGTAAAGATAAGGAGGTTACCGGGGATTCCAGTACGGAAGTTACAGAGTCCGTGGCAGAAGATACAGAGGAAACAGAAGAGGAAGAAGCCATAGAAGACGTAGAAGAAGCAGAGGACGTAGAAGACGTTCAAAGCAGTGAGGAAGACAATGAAGCACTGGCAGCAGAGGTCGGAGAATTCTTAAATGGCACCGTCTGGGCAGGAGCCAATACCGATTACACACTTGTCATGGCATTCTTATTGTCCGCAGATGAATACTATATCGGAATTACCGATGCAGAAGGAAATATCGAAGAGCATCAGGGCACATGGGATATTGATTATGACAATATCTATCTTTATGAAAATGATGCACTTATGGATACCTTAAGCTGGGATATGGCAGAGGATGGATCCGAATTCTATATCATGGTCGACTCTTCCCAGACAACCTTCGGACTGATCCAGACCGATTCCAACAATCTTGAAGACAGCCTGGATGCAATCGCAGAAGAGGTGTTTGGATCAAACTAAGTTAAGAACTGATGTGGGAATTTTCGGGATTGCTGTAAAGCCACGGCTTTAAGTTGCCATGCATATGAGAAAATGATCCAGAGAAGCTGCCAGTGGCAGGTTCGGTTGGTGACAGTAGTATATAGGAGAAGTTGAATAAATGAGAAAGCATATATGCACGCGTGAAAAAGCAATAACAATAATATTATCCTTTGTAATGATCATAGGATTGCTTGGGGGAATGAAGCTGGATGTAAGGGCAGAAGAACAAGTGATTGATAAGGTAGAGATAAAGATTGATCCACCAGTGGGAGGAAAGCTATTGTCTACCGCGTATACGGTTTATACATCCGGAGTTAAAGTGACGAAATTTGAATGGCAGTGCGGGCTCAAGACAGCAACAGGCACAGCTACTTATCAAACAGCATATCAGTTATATCTCTATTTGGAGCCGGAAGCTAACTATAAGTTTAAAAGTGGTATGCAGGTAACAATAAATGGTAAGGACATGTCATTGTGTTATGATTTTTTTAATGCACCTTATGTTCGGGATGTATTTAACACAGAACCCAAACCTTCCGATGAAGGAGTTGAAATAACAGAGGGAAATAACTCTGTATACAAACCGGGCAGTAACGAATCATTATTTTTTTGTGGAAACGATCAATCTAATGCTTTAAAGGTAGTCAAGGTTGATGGAAAGGATGTAGTTGGCAACGCTTATGATAAGAGTGGAGATTCCTTAACGTATATTATCTTTAAATCGGAGTACTTAGAGACTCTTGGTAATGGGAAGCATAACATAGAAATGATTTGGGAGATAAATGGAATAGAAAAGTCGGCAACAGCTTCCTTCTATGTTGGAGAAGTTGTACCGGGAAATGCAGACGCCAAGCAGTCTGAAAGCAATTCAGAATCAAAGCCAAAGCACACCTGCAATTTCGAATGGGTAATCACACTTGATCCGACAACGGGAGCAGATGGCTTGGAAGAATACAAGTGCATGGGCTGTGGCGTCGTGAAGGAATCCCATCCGATCCCGGCAAGTGTTGCAGTGATTAAGGACTTTTATGGAAAGGTAAAGGAAGCACCGGAAAAGGGAAGCATTACCTATGACGCCGGTAAGCTTTACACGATCAGCGATTATGTCTTGAAGAAAATGGCAGAGCGTAAGGATGTGTCCGTAACTGTTAAGTTTGAATACCAGAGCAGGAAGTATCAGCTTACCTTCCCGGCGGGACTGGACTACAGTGCGGTTCTGACCGATGAAGAAACGATGTATGGATACTTTGGTGTAGCCGCTAAATTAGGTCTTAAAGTAACCGAAGCTTAAAGGAGAAATTAAATAAATGAAAAAGCATATATGTGTGTGAAAAAGCAATAACATTGACACTAGCATTTGCATTGATCGTAGGATCTTGGAGTGTTATGAAGATCGATGCGAGAGCAGCAACAACATATACTGTTGGGGTTAACTTAAAGGAAGGGCAGACTGTAAATGCAGGAGATACGATCATCTTTCCGGTTCCATCTCAAGGGAATATATATTCGATAAGTTATCTTCTTATGGATCCGACGATGAATAAAAGGATAGAGGGTTGGACTCTTGAAAATATTAATTATGAAATGGCTGTGACAGTGGAAAATCCTAAAAGTTCTAGTATTGCGTATGATCGCTATAAGGTGTATGCTTATTATTTCATAGACAATATTTATGTTGTGCAGCTGGTGGCAATAGAAAATGAAGAGGTAACTTCTCCCGAGAAATCCGATCCTAATACCACCAATCAAAGTAACACTAGTCAAAGTACTAACGGTCAAACTACTCCGAATACCTACACCTGCAGCTTCGAGTGGGTAATCGCATTTGACCCGACAACGGGAGCAGATGGTCTGGAGGAGTACAAGTGTACTGGCTGTGGAGTGGTGCAGGAATCACATCCGATTCCGGCAAGTGTTGCAGTGGTTAAGGATTTTTATGGAAAAGTAAAGGAGGCTCCGGAAAAGGGAAGCATCACCTATGATTCCGGTAAGCTTTATACCATCAGCGATTACATTTTGAAGAAAATGGCAGAGCGTAACGATGTGGCTGTAACGGTTAAGTTTGAGTATCAGAATAAAAAGTATCAGATTATCTTCCCGGCAGGTTTGGACTACAGTGCCGTATTGAATGATGAAGAATCCATGTATGGATACTTTGGCGCAGCGGCCAAGTTAGGCCTTAAAGTAACCGGGCAATAACCGGTCAATAATCGGACAACAACCGGGCAGCAACTGGGTAATAGCCGACAACAGGTTGATTATTAATTAAAGAAAAAGGTACTGAACAGTTACGAAGAAAGAAAAGGGCAGCAGGATTTTCCGTTGTATGTGAGGAATTTCCGGCTGCCCTTTTGAATTTGTAAGAATACAGTAACCATTCAGAAAGATCCATTTTCACGGAATGCCGCACCAGGAATAAAGGGGTGGTTCAGCTTAACATCCCGCCTAACATGCCTCCGCCGGCACAGAGGGCAAGTACAGTAAGTGTATGCATGGTGGACAGATCACCGGGCGTTTTCATCACCATGGACAGAATCAACAGGATGATAAAGTAAATGCTTCCTGCAAGCAGGCCCCAGAGAAATTTGCGGCTTCCTTCCCGTTTTCCGGTGATGAAGCCGGCAAAGAAGGTGGTAATGACATAGATTGCGGTGATACAGACCGTAACGATTCCCTCCGAAAACCGCAGCCGGTACATGAGAAATGCCAGAAGCAGCAAAAGGATACCGGTTAAGATGGCACAGAACAGAAGGCATTTGAAGAAAAACAACAGTCTTTCATTTACCTGAAGCTTTGTTTTCATAATATTTTGTTTCCCTATGTGTGTTTTATGTAATATTTATATGTAGGTTCTTGACACAGAATACCCGTTATTGTATCATTTTTAGCAATAGACAGCCGAAAGGCATTAGAAAGAAGGAGTGATTTTAATTTTGGATACCGATGGTGTCATGCAGCTTATTGCACTTATTATTTTAGTTTTGTTATCTGCGTTCTTTTCTTCCGCAGAAACGTCACTGACAACAGTGAACAGGGTAAGACTTAAAACCCTTGCAGAGGAAGGAAACAGGAGGGCGAAGACCGCACTGGAGGTTTTGGATAAATATGGAAAGATGCTCAGTGCGATTCTGATCGGCAATAATATTGTCAACCTGTCGGCCTCCGCACTGGCAACGACACTTGCGATTCATATTCATTTTACAGTCGGAATTGCGACGGCCATCCTGACGGTGGTGATTCTGATTTTTGGTGAGATCGTACCGAAGAACATGGCAATGATTAATTCAGAAAAGATGGCTTTGCTGTATGCTTCCATGATTTCCGGGCTGATGAAGCTTCTGACACCGCTTATATTCGTGATTGATTCCCTGGCAAAGGGCATTATGAAGCTGTTCCGGGTGGATGCTGATAAGAAGACCGCCATGACGGAGAACGAGCTTCGTACCTATGTAGAAGTCGGACATGAGGATGGTGTCATTGAATCCGAAGAGCGCGAGATGATTTATAACGTGTTTGATTTCGGGGATGCCGTAGCCAAGGATGTCATGATTCCCAGAATCGATATGGTGACCGTGGATAAGGAAGCAACCTACGAAGAGGTTATGGAAGTGTTCAAGGACTGTATGTATACCAGAATCCCTGTTTTTGAAGAGGATAAGGATAATATTATCGGTCTGATCAATATTAAGGACTTTATTCTTGTCGAGGATAAAGCGAAGTTCAAGATCAGTGATATTCTGCGGCAGGCTTATTATACATATGAATTTAAAAAGACAGCAGATCTGCTTGTAGAGATGCGTCAGAAGTGCTTCAATGTGGCATTTGTACTGAATGAATATGGCGGTACAGCCGGTATGATTACTCTTGAAGATCTTCTGGAAGAGATCGTCGGCGAGATCCGTGATGAATACGATTCCGATGAGGAACAGCTGATCCAGAAGATGCAGGATCGTACCTACCTCGTAGAAGGCAGCATGAAGCTGAGTGATATCAATGATGAACTCGGAACAGATCTGCAATCAGAGGATTATGACTCAATCGGAGGACTGATCATCGAGCATCTTGACCGTGTGCCGGAGGACGGTGCACAGATTGTCACAGACCAGGGAATCCGGCTGCAGGTACAGGGAGTGAGCCAGAATCGTATTCTGAAGGTGATTATGGAGCTCCCGGAAGAGAAAGAACCGGAAGACAATCCGGAGAAAGATTCCGAAAAAGAAAAATAAACACTTTCCCAAACATCACATTTATGTTATACTATCGAAGTGAACGTCATAATGACGATATCAGGTAAGTTTTTAGATCAGGATATAAAGGAGATATAGGATTATGAAGAGAATTAAGACTTTAGTTACCAGAGATTTAAAGGAATCCATGAAGAAGGGCGGATGTGGTGAGTGCCAGACTTCCTGTCAGTCTGCCTGCAAGACTTCCTGTACCGTAGGAAACCAGACCTGTGAAAAGGCAAAATAAGTATCGAATATAAGTAAGTGAACATAAGCAGCGGCTTACGTCGCTGCTTATATTGCGTATGTGTAGAGCACTTAGTGAAAGCAAGCTGAGGGCGAAGCTTGAACTTAGTGCGAACCGGTCCGGAATATTTAACGAATGCAGGTCGGCAACGCAGCATAAGTTTAGTTGCCATGCATATGAGAAAATGATCCAGTGGATCATTTTTGAGTAAGAGGGACAAGTAGAATACAAACACAAAAAGGATATAGAAAAGTGATACATCAATATATTAATAATGGATACAACATCGTTCTGGATGTGAACAGCGGCTCTGTGCATGTGGTCGATCCATTAAGCTATGAGCTGATCGCATTAGCCGATAAGCGCCTTGAAGAAGGAAGGTCCGAAGAGGAGATTCTTACAGAGGCAAAGGAGCAGTTCAAGGATCAGTATTCCGAAGAGGATATTACCGAAGCACTTGGTGAGATCTGGGAGCTAAAGGAGCTTGGACAACTGTTTGCACCGGACATTTATGAGAATTATATTTTTGATTTTAAGAAGCGTCAGACAGTTGTGAAAGCACTCTGCCTTCATATTGCGCATGACTGTAACCTTGCCTGCCGTTACTGCTTTGCAGAAGAGGGCGAATATCATGGAAGACGGGCACTGATGAGCTTCGAAGTCGGAAAGAAGGCACTGGATTTTCTTGTTGCCAACTCCGGTAACCGTGTGAATCTGGAGGTAGACTTCTTCGGCGGGGAGCCACTGATGAACTGGCAGGTGGTTAAGGATCTTGTCGAGTATGGAAGAAGCCTGGAGGAGCCTAATCATAAGAAGTTCCGTTTTACCCTGACAACGAACGGGGTTCTTCTGAATGATGAGATCCTGGAATTTGCAAACAAAGAAATGTCCAATGTGGTTCTCAGCATTGATGGACGTAAGGAAGTAAATGATAAGATGCGTCCCTTTAGGAAGGGACAGGGCAGCTATGATCTCATTGTTCCGAAGTTCCAGAAGGTAGCAGAGAGCCGTGACCAGATGAACTATTATGTAAGAGGTACGTTCACCCGTAATAATCTGGACTTTTCAGAGGATGTGAAGCATCTGGCAGATCTTGGCTTTGAGCAGATTTCTGTAGAGCCGGTGGTCGCAGAGAGTACCGAGCCCTATGCATTACAGGAGGAGGATCTTCCGACACTGCTTGACCAGTATGATAAGCTGGCAGTCGATCTTTTAAAGCGTCATAAGGAAGGAAAGGGAGTGAATTTCTTCCACTTCATGATTGATCTGCAGGGAGGCCCCTGCGTGGCAAAGAGATTATCCGGCTGTGGATCGGGTACGGAATATCTTGCGGTAACACCGTGGGGAGATTTGTATCCGTGTCATCAGTTTGTCGGCAGGGAGGAATTCCTGATGGGAAATGTGGATGACGGAATTGTCCGCACGGACATCCGGGATGAATTCAAGACCTGCAACGTTTATGCGAAAGAAAAATGCCGCAATTGTTTTGCCAAATTTTATTGCAGTGGCGGTTGTGCTGCAAATTCCTATAATTTCCATGGCAGGATCAATGACACCTATGATCTTGGCTGTGAATTGCAAAAAAAGCGTATAGAATGCGCAATTATGATAAAAGCCGCATTAGCGGAGGAGGAAGAGTAAATGAAAAAGAACAAAGCGATCATTTTGCTGCTGGTATTTGTATTATTACTGGCAGGACTTGGTTACACTGCGACAGTCGGACTTGGCGTAGATGGTTCCGGATCTGCAGGAAGCATTAATCTGGGTCTTGATCTGGAGGGTGGTGTAAGTATTACCTATCAGGTTGTCGGGGATGAAAAGCCCAGCAACGAGGATATGAGCGATACCATTTACAAGCTGCAGCAGCGTGTCGATGGTTACAGCACAGAATCTGTGGTATATCAGGAAGGTGATGACCGGATCAATATTGAAATCCCGGGTGTTTCTGATGCCAATGCGATTCTGGAGGAACTTGGAAAGCCGGGTTCCCTGTACTTTATCCGTCAGACCGATTCCGATGGAAACTTAAATTACCAGTATACCGGAACGGATGAGGAAGGACAGCCGGTTTACACATTGATGAAGAGCATCGAGGAGCTTCAGGCAGACGGTTCCATCGTATTAACCGGTACCGATGTTAAGAATGCAGAACGCAGATCTTATCAGAACCAGATGAAGAACTATGAATTTGTAGTAAGTCTTACCATGACACCGGAAGGTGTACAGAAGTTTGCGGATGCAACCACGAATGCTTACCAGAATAGCGAGAGTATTGCGATTTATTACGATGGAAAGATCATCAGTGCGCCGAATGTCAATGAGCCGATTCTCGGAGGCGAGGCACAGATTACCGGTAACTTTACAAGTGATGAAGCAGAGCAGCTTGCTTCCACAATCCGTATCGGTGGCTTGAAGCTGGAGCTTGAAGAGCTTCATTCCAAGATCGTAGGTGCACAGCTTGGTGAGGAAGCAATTTCTACCAGTATTAAAGCAGCAATCATCGGTTTTGTCGTGATCGTGCTTTTCATGATCCTTGTTTACCGTATCGCCGGTTTGGCAGCCAGCCTTGCACTGGGATTATATGTCGAACTGATTGTCATTCTTCTGGATGCCTTTGATATTACATTGACCTTACCGGGTATTGCCGGTATTATCCTTTCCATTGGTATGGCGGTCGATGCAAACGTAATTATTTTTGCCCGTATCCGTGAGGAGATTGCGAAGGGCAAGACTGTCCGTTCTGCAATTGATACCGGATTTAAGAAAGCAACCTCCGCAATCGTGGATGGTAATATTACATCCCGGAAAAGATTATCCGTTTGAATCCTTTGTTGGAACAGAATAAATAGTTGAAACTTAAAGCGAGAGAATTATGAGATATCTTTTGACGATTATATTAGGATTATTTTTATGGACGGGATGTAATGATGATGATGAAACATTAGTTCCTTCCACGGAACCCGAATTCCGCTATGTGCTTCCACAAGGTAATCATGATTATGATACGAAAATTGTGAACTGGTATGAGGATTGTGGTTTTTACATTTTATATAAGTATGAGGATAAAGATGTATTCTATAATGAAAATATGCCTTGGGCCGGTTTTGTTCAGGATACATTACGAATAAATGAAAGTGACCTTGTATTTTATAATCGTGGTTTGGTTGTTGAGTTACCGGATGAAGAATACGTG
>OHBJ01002714.1_pt1 | contig 11829 bp, 6 predicted proteins | sample 1577241 | NCBI WGS metagenome assembly OHBJ01 (sample SAMEA3541594, study PRJEB24748) | human gut metagenome | biome: human gut; feature: human-associated habitat; material: faeces | place: China | collected 2012
ACGTCTGCTGGACCTTGGTGACTTCGTTGGTATAGAAGGATTCGTATTCAGAACCCAGATGGGTGAAATCAGTATCCACGCTAAAAAACTGACCGTACTGTCCAAGTCTATCAAACCACTTCCTATTGTAAAATATAAGGATGGGGTCGCTTACGATAAGTTTGAAGATCCCGAACTGCGTTACCGCCAGCGTTATGTGGATTTAGCCGTAAACGAGGAGGTAAAAGACATCTTCATCAAACGCAGCAAGGTATTCAGCTCTATGCGTGAATATTTCAACTCAAAAGGTTATATGGAAGTAGAAACTCCGATTCTGCAATCCATTGCCGGCGGAGCAGCCGCACGTCCGTTCATTACTCATCACAACGCACTGGACATGCCGCTGTATATGCGCATCGCCAGCGAATTGTACTTGAAAAGACTTATCGTAGGTGGTTTCGAAGGTGTGTATGAAATAGGCAAGAACTTCCGTAACGAAGGAATGGACCGCACACACAATCCGGAATTCACCTGCATGGAGATATACGTAGCCTATAAGGACTATAACTGGATGATGGAATTTACAGAAAAGATGATTGAAAAAATCTGTCTGGATGTAAATGGAACCACTCAGGTAAAGGTAGGCGACAACATTATTGATTTCAAAGCCCCGTACAAGCGTGTCACTATGCTGGATTCCATCAAGGAACACACCGGCTATGACCTGACAGGCATGAACGAAGAACAGATACGCGAAGTTTGTCAGAAACTGAACATGGAAATTGACGATACAATGGGTAAAGGCAAGCTGATTGATGAAATCTTCGGAGAATTCTGTGAAGGTACTTACATCCAGCCTACTTTCATCACCGACTATCCGAAAGAAATGTCTCCGCTGACAAAAATACACCGCAGCAATCCGGATTTGACAGAGCGCTTCGAACTGATGGTAAACGGCAAGGAATTGTGTAACGCATACTCTGAACTGAATGACCCGATTGATCAGTTAGAACGCTTCGAAGAACAAATGAGACTGAGCGAAAAGGGAGATGACGAAGCGATGATTATTGACAAGGACTTTGTCCGTGCGTTGGAATATGGTATGCCTCCCACTTCGGGGATGGGCATCGGTATGGACCGTCTGACTATGCTAATGACCGGACAGTCTACTATTCAGGAAGTTTTGTTCTTCCCCCAGATGCGTCCCGAAAAGGTTACTCCGAAAGACACTCCCGCCAAATTTATAGAATTGGGCATTTCAGAAGACTGGGTTCCTGTCATTCAAAAGGCAGGCTATAACTTGGTGAGCGATATGAAAGAAGTGAACCCGCAGAAGTTACACATGGACATCTGTGGCATCAATAAAAAATATAAATTGGAACTGACCAATCCTACGGTGGACGAAGTTGCCGGATGGATTGCGAAAATTGAGAATTGAGAATTAAAAATTGAGAATTATTCCAATTGTCAATTATCCATCATAAATAATAAGCATGAAATTGCCCGGTAAAATAGCGATAATGGGTGGTGGCAGCTGGGCCACGGCTATTGCAAAAATAGTCCTGGCTCAGGCTGACTCAATCAACTGGTATATGCGCCGCGACGACAGAATCGAAGAATTCAAGCGTTTGGGACATAATCCGGCTTATCTGACAAGTGTGCGCTTTGATATAAAGAACATCAACTTTTCATCAGATATTAATAAGGTGGTAAAGGAATCGGATACTCTGATATTTGTTACCCCCTCTCCTTATCTGAAAAGCCACCTGAAAAAGCTGAAAACCAAAATAAAGGACAAGTTCATTGTCACTGCTATCAAAGGTATTGTCCCTGACGAGAACCTGATTGTTTCCGATTATTTTCACCAGGTATACGGTGTTCCCGAAGAGAATATAGCCGTCATCGCCGGTCCGTGCCATGCAGAGGAAGTAGCCTTGGAGCGTCTTTCTTACCTTACTATCGGATGTAAAGACATTGACAAGGCGAAAATATTTGCCCGCCAACTGGCCGGACATTATATAAAAACTTCTGTAAGCCCGGATGTGGCAGGTATAGAATATGCTTCTGTGTTGAAGAATATTTATGCCATCGCCGCCGGAATTTGCAGCGGTCTGAAATATGGAGACAACTTCCAGGCCGTATTAATATCGAATGCCATTCAGGAAATGAACCGCTTCCTGAATACCGTACATCCCGTAGAACGTTCTATTGACGATTCCGCCTATCTGGGTGACCTGTTGGTAACGTCTTATTCCAATTTCAGCCGGAACCGCGTATTCGGGACCATGATTGGTAAAGGTTATTCCGTAAAAAGCGCACAGATAGAAATGGAAATGATTGCCGAAGGATACTACGGAACGAAATGTATCAAGGAGTTAAACAAGCACTTGCACGTGAACATGCCTATCGTAGATGCCGTATATAATATTTTATATGAGCGCATCTCGCCCATGATTGAGATTAAATTATTAACTGATTCATTCAGATAAAATATCAGATACAATGAAGAATATTAGTTTAAACATCGACAAAGTAGCCGGTTTTGCTTCTAAGGAAACAATCGCTGCTTACGAACCTCAGGTGAAAGCCTGCATGGAAACATTGGAAAACGGTACAGGTAAAGGTAATGACTTCTTGGGTTGGTTGCACTTGCCATCGTCTATAACAGCCGAACATTTGGCTGACTTGAAAGCTACTGCCCAGGTTCTGCGCGACAACTGTGAAGTAGTAGTAGTAGCAGGTATCGGTGGAAGCTATCTGGGAGCACGGGCCGTAATCGAAGCTTTATCCAATAGTTTCCAATGGTTGAAAGCAAAACAAGACGGACCCGTCATCGTATTTGCAGGCCACAATATCGGCGAAGATTATTTGTTCGAATTAACTGAATACCTGAAAGGTAAAAAGTTCGGTGTAATTAATATTTCCAAATCTGGTACTACTACGGAAACCGCTTTGGCTTTCCGTTTGCTGAAAAAACAGTGTGAAGACCAGCTTGGAAAGGAAATGGCGAAGAAAGTGATTGTTGCCGTTACAGATGCCAAGAAAGGTGCTGCACGTGTTACAGCAGATAAAGAAGGATATCAGACTTTCATTATCCCCGATAATGTAGGTGGCCGTTTCTCTGTCTTGACTCCGGTAGGTTTGTTGCCTATCGCAGTGGCAGGTTTCGACATCGAAAAATTAGTGGAAGGCGCACGCACAATGGAAACAGTATGTGGGCCGGCTACTCCGTTTGCCGAAAACCCTGCTGCCGTTTATGCCGCTACCCGCAATGAATTGTATAAAAACGGCAAGAAGATTGAGATTTTGGTAAACTTCAATCCCAAACTGCACTATATGAACGAATGGTGGAAACAATTGTACGGTGAATCCGAAGGCAAGGACGGTAAAGGTATTTATCCGTCTGCCGTCGACTTCTCTACCGACCTCCATTCTATGGGACAGTGGATTCAGGAAGGTGAACGTACTATCTTCGAAACAGTTATCTCTATCGAAAAGCCGGAATATACACTTCAAGTTCCTTCGGACAGCGAAAATTTGGATGGCTTGAATTTCCTGGCAGGAAAGCGTGTGGACGAAGTGAACAAGATGGCAGAACTGGGAACTCAGCTGGCACACGTTGACGGTGGTGTACCCAATATGCGACTGATTGTGCCCGAGCTGAATGAATACTATCTGGGAGAAATCATCTATTTCTTTGAAAAAGCTTGTGGTATCAGCGGTTATTTGCTGGGAGTAAATCCGTTCAACCAACCGGGCGTGGAAGCATACAAGAAAAATATGTTTGCTTTGTTGAACAAACCGGGATACGAAGAAGAGTCTAAAGCCATCCAAGCTAGATTATAATCGTCAAGAACCTATAAAGAATGCCATTTATCAATGTCATTCTGAATGACAGTGAAGAATCTGAAAGCATCCACCAAGTGCTTGCAGATTCTTCACTTTGTTCCAATCCAACGGTCACAACCGTTGGAAGTAATAATTATACATTTATTCTATGTTTAAAGAAGCGATAAATAACTATCTTCATGCTCATGGATACGAATCCATCGACCTGAAAGCCGTATTATTCGATATGGACGGAGTGCTGTTCGACTCCATGCCCAACCATGCTGAAGCATGGCATAAAATAATGAAACGCTTCGGTTTCGGCCTCAGCCGAGAAGAAGCTTATATGCACGAAGGGCGTACCGGTGCATCTACGATCAATATAGTAAGTCGCCGGGAGCGTGGGCATGATGCTACAGAAGAAGAAATAAAAGCCATCTACCAAGCCAAAACTGAAGAATTCAACAAATGCCCCAAAGCAGAACGAATGCCCGGCGCACTGGAAGTATTGACTAAAATAAAGAGCGAAGGACTGACTCCGATGGTAGTGACCGGTTCGGGACAAACTTCGTTATTAGACCGGTTAAATCATAATTTTCCGGGCATCTTCCAAGCAGACTTAATGGTTACCGCCTTTGATGTGAAATATGGGAAACCAAATCCGGAACCGTATCTGATAGCCCTAAAGAAAGGCGGCTTCAAACCCAATGAAGCGTTAGTAATAGAAAATGCACCACTAGGTGTACAGGCGGGAGTTGCCGCCGGTATTTTTACTATCGCCGTGAATACAGGACCATTGCACGACAATGTATTACTGAATGAAGGAGCGAATTTACTTTTTCATTCCATGCCCGACTTCAATAAAAATTGGGAAACACTACAATCTGCATTAAAACAAGATTAAATTTTGCAAGAATTCTTCACAATCAATAAAAAAGAGCTCCTTGCTTTCACCTAGATGAAAAACAAGGAGCCCATATTATATAAAAAATCACAGCCTATCAAAATACCTGAACCTACTTTAAAACTTTGCGTAACCAAGGAATAACCAGTTCGTTTTTAAAATAATGAGAAGGGGGATCTACATTGACCGTTTCGAAATAGGTCTTTGAATCCAGTCCTTCATCAAGGTGCTCCACATCTTTTCTAACTGCCTTATCAGCAAACTTCGGATAATGATGAAACTCCGCATTTTCCGGTTTTCCACTAGCAGCATAAGCAGATTGCACCAAACGGAAATCACGGTCCAACCCTCCCTCTGTAAAAATGATAGGACGAGGAGCTAATGACGCAACAACATCTGGAAAATTAAAATACCTCCAATAACCAGGTATCAGATGACGGATAGAATTTGGAAAAGGACGCCTGTTTTCCTTGTCAGGTTTAGTCATCACAACGGCACGTTCTTGAGTCTGGCATAGAAAATCATTGTACACAAAAGCATAAATGTCCTTATCCAACACCCCCAAGACCATCATCGGTTCTGTACCTAATGAGAATCCGCTAATCACAATCCTGTCCTTTCGGATATAAGACTGGTCTTTCATCCAATTCAGCACTTGCATATCCAGATAAGAAGTATACCCTAGCCAACTCCATCCCAGTTCAAGCAAAAAACGGGAAACAACATCATAGTCATAATTCCATCCTTTATCATAACATTCCAAATCGGAGGCTTCTCCGGCAGCGGCATTATCCACCGCTACCGCCACATAACCTTCTTTAACCATATTCAAAGCCATACTTACTTTGGGATTATTATAATCCTCAGTTAACTTATCACAGATGCCGGGCTCACCGGCCAATCCTTCTTTGGTCCTTCCGGAACCCGGAATGCACAAGACTCCGGGTACTGCACCCTTCAAATGTTCCGGTTTCAAAACCAGAAAAGTGGAAACTGACTTTGGAAAAGGATAGAACTCCCATTTCTCTAAAATATATCCCTCTTTTTTTTCCGTTTTCACACAGACAGGAGACGGTTGTCCCTTTATCTCGGGAAACTTCATGATCTCCACCATTGCAGCACGCACTCCATCCTGCCATTGCGTAAAATCCTGTGCGGACATACCGGAACGGTAAGCATATTGGGGATGTGTATCTTTCAACATCTCATGCACAATGGCATAAGTACTTAGTAACCGTCCATCCCCACGATCTGATTTCACAACTGCATGCTTCTCAGGTTGGTAATTCTGAGAATTACCAACCATACATAAGCTGCATACAGATACTAAAAAGAGCAATCTTTTCATTATCATCATATTATCTCACTATTATTCATACCCCGGAGTCTGCTTGATTTCCGGATCTCCATTCAAAACTTCCACATTAACAGGCCACAACATCATATACGCCTTATCCTCTGTTAATATAGGCAATGAACTTCCATAATGCGCTTTAACAGAAAAGACAAAAGGTTTTCCGTTGGAATCACGTAAACGCAATAAATCAAACCAGCGGCTTCCCTCACCTACAAACTCTTTATCACGTTCCTGCAAAATAGCCCACTCATTATCCGCATAATCTCCTGCGATATATTTATGTTGTTCAAATTTATCACCATAAGCACGCTTACGTACCTCATTTATATATGCAGCACATTTATCCGGAGCTCCCAACCCGTTTTCACACTCGGCCAGCATCAACAAAACATCAGCATATCTATATACCGGTACATCTGAATCATAATAATGAGTTCCTCCATCCGTATGTCCCATCAGTTTTTTCCAACAAGCGCCACGAGTCTTTCCTTCGAACATATATTGAAAGAAAGTAGCATCCAAACGAGTATCTTCCTTATCATAAATCTCGATAAACGGCACTTTATACTCATAACGTAATGGTCCGGCTGTCAATAACTTCAACGGATCCGGACCATATTTATTTCCATCCAAGTCCGTAGCATTGGTAAACAAGGCTACATTATAGAACCAGTTCGCCCCCCAATTGGTCAATTCATTCTTATTAAAACACAGAGCGAAAATAATCTCTTTATTCTTCTTCCCTTCCGGAGTCCATAAATCCGCAAAGTTTGGAAGCAGTTCGAATTGTTGGTTCACCAAATTCAATAAAGCCTTCTTTGCTGTCAACAAGTCACTGTTATTAGGATCTACGGCAGTCAGAGTAGCTATATGATCCCCTGCAATATCATCATCGGGTAATCCTGTAGTGACTTTGGCAGACCACATATATATCTTGGCCTTCAAAAGTTCCGTTGCATAATAAGACCATTCATATTGGTCGGACATCTTCTTATCCGACTCATTGAAGAAAGCTTCGGATTTATTAATATCTTCTTTGATAAACTCTAACGTTTCCTCCGGAGTAGAACGAGCCTTATATAATTGCGTAATATCAATGCTACCCTCGGTAACTTTCGGTTCCGTCTCTAACGGCACACCACCAAATGTTCGATAAAGATAGAAATAGTAATATGCACGCAAGCCATAAGCCTGTCCCAAATAAAATGATTTCTCCATTCCAGTCATATAATCAATTTCTTTATCTACATTTCTGATAAACAAATTTATATGCATGATATTTGGGTACACCTCATACCAATCATCGACACCGGTATTATCTTTCGTAAGCAGATTATTAGTCATAGGCGGACCATATACCCCCTCACCCATAGAAGTAACATCACTTATCAGAATCTCACTTCTGAACTCTCCCAATGTGACAGGCATCTGATATTTATCTCTTAAATCGGCATGAATACCAGTCATAAACATTTCTACCTGAGATTTCTGATTCCAAAAATCATTAGAGCCATAATAATCTTCAGGAGACAGGTCCAACGCATCACAAGCAGACAATACCATCATCCCACTCAACAATATGCTATAAAATATTTTCTTCATAATCCTTCCTATTTATTAGAATGTAACATTTAAACCCAAAACAACTGTTCTAGGGAGGGGATATCCTCCATTCTGACTGACACCATATTCGGGGGTCGCCATATTTTTGGCTGCTGTAATATATCCCAAATTCTGTGCTGTTACAGAAACATCCACCTTGCTCAAACCGGATTTATGAATCCAACTCTGAGGCAAGGAATACGACAGGCTTATTTCACGAAAAGCCAAATAATCGCCACGATAACAATTAATGTCTGATATTCTGTCATAATTACGTTTGCCTAAAAAGTCAGCCCATCCATACACCGGATATTTTCCATTCGGATTACTTTCCGACCAGGAATCTTTAACCAAAGATATGGTATTAAATGTTCCCTGCATATTACCCATAATCCAAGGAGTTTTCCAATCATGCACCCAATAGCCTAAAGCATAATCCAGACGGCAGTTCAAAGTTAATCCTTTCCATGAAGTATTAATGTTAAAGCCTCCGGTCCAATGAGGTATCGTATTACCCAATTTCACCCGGTCATAATCATCAATTACACCATCCCCATTCACATCCTGCCATTTCACATCACCAGCCTGTATAGGCAGTCCTTTCTCCTTTTCGGCATCCGACAATTTAGCCCAAGCTTCAGGTCCATAGAGCACTTTGGCATCTGCTCCATTTTCCGTATAAGTGGATCTGTCTATCAGATTACCTGGAATCTCACTCTCACTCTTATAAATACCAAGAGATTTAAAGGCGTAAATCACACCATATTCCTGTCCTTCCTGATAACCACCCACCCATTGTCTTTCATAGGTACCATCTGCCAGCTTGCGTCCCGTATAAACCTGATAGGCATCCTGCATATTATTCGGCAATCCATTGTACGGTAATGAGATAATCTTATTCTTATTATAAGCGGTATTCATACTAACTGTAAATTTCCAATCTTTGGTACGCAAAACATTGGCAGTCAGTTCTAACTCCATACCTTGGTTTTGTACTTCTCCATTGTTAGAAAGGAAAGAAGAAACTCCGCTATGGGAAGGCAGGGTGATTTCTGCAAATTTATCCTGTGTACGTCTATTATAATAGGTGAAGTTCAAGATATATTTGTTATTCAGAAAACCAATATCGAAACCTGTCTCGAATGTGTACGATTTTTCCCATCTCATGGTGGGATTAGGCAAATCGTTTATCATCAAAGGAACTTTGCCATTATAGTTGGGTACTATTTTACCATCTTTATCTTTCATAATACCATAAGAGCCTTGAACCGTATAATAATCAAGTCCTGTCACTACATTACCATTAGCATCCAGTACACCAGACACATTTCCATTGGCACCGTAACTAGCACGAATTTTAGCATAAGAAAGTACATTGCTACAAGACTCCATAAAATTCTCTCTACTCAATACCCAACCGGCTGATATACCGGGAAAGGTTCCCCAACGGTTATCTTTTGGCAGCTTGGAGTATCCATCGCGACGTAAAACAAGGCTCAGCAAATACTTGGACTTATAATCATAATTCACTCTACCAAAGAATGAAAGAATGCGTTGTCTGTAATGCCAGGAATCTATTTGCCGCACTCCGGCAGCAGTCGAAGTATAATTCAAATCCTGAAAATCAGATAATGGAGATCCATAACCGGACGCCGAAAAACCTTTCTTGTATGAGTCATAATATTCTACGCCTGCCATCGCATCTATAGAATGATCTTGCCGGAATGTAGTCTGATAATTCAAGATTCCATTGTAAGTCTGGTCCAAAAGTCGTTCATGCTTGTTGGAAGTACTATGATTAGTGTCATACACCGGTCCTGTAGCTACAATATAGTCCCCTTTGAAGAACTCTCTGCTGTCATCAAAATAAAACCAAGTTCCTGTGGTCTTGAATGTCAACCCTTTCATTATATTAAAGGTAAAAGACTGACTCAAATTAAACTTGTCTGTATTATTATCATAGTTCAATGCATCCTCATACACTTTCACTGTGGTCCAGCCACGGGCATAAGAAGCCACGGCAGGGCCTGCCAACCAATCGCCATCCGGACTTTTCACACGGAATGTAGGAGGAACGGACAAGGTAGTACTGAAAAAATCACCTTCACCGGCATATCCTGCACCACCATCGTCCCATTTTGCATCGGTAAATGTCAAAGAAGAATTAGAAGTAAGCCAAGGCTTAATTTTATAATCTGCATTGATCGTGAAATTCAAACGGTGATACCAGTTGTTCATCGCATTTCCTTCGCTGCGATTATAGCCTAGGCTTGCATAATAATGTCCCTTATCATTGCCGCCGGATACGCTCAAGTTATAATCCTGAGTAATAGCCGGAGATTTGATATTATAATCTTTCAGCTGATTATCACAATAAATCAATTTTTGTCCCGGATTCACCGGGTCATCCATTGTCTGCCAACCTTGTTTTAACAGGAAAGCCAGATCATCTGTATAATTCATAACACCCCATACGGCTGTATTGTCTTTATTGCCATTAAGTACATTCCCTTTTTCATCAAAATATCTGTTTCCTGTTCCGTAAGGCTGTGTTCCGGATAAAGTCGCATCACTGGCAAATCCATGCCAAGCGCCCGATTTATCCTGCCATATATGCGAAGACCGATAAAATGCTGAACGCATATAATACAAATAATCATGAGCATTCAAAAACTCATACTGGCTATGGAAAAAATTGAAACCGACTTTCGCACTCAAATTTATTTCCGTATGTCCTTCCGAACCTCTTTTAGTAGTAACAAGAATTACACCATTGGAAGCACGCGCACCGTAAATAGCTGTAGCACCAGCATCTTTCATGACCTCCAAAGACTCGATATCCTCCGGATTCACATCACTCAACGACTCGCGTACAGCACCATCGATAATAACCAAAGGTGAACCGCTACCATCCAGATTGGTACCACCACGAAGTACCAAAGTAGGAGTGGAATTCGGATTACCACTAGTTTGCTGCACCCTTAATCCTGCCACTGCACCAGACAGTGCTTGCGCCGGATTAGTATGGGCACCCGTACTTAAAGTAGAATTATCAACTTTAGCAATAGAATTAGTCATCTTGGAACGAAGTTGTGTGCCCCCATAACCTGTTATCACCACTTCATCCAAAGTCTTATTGTCTTCCTGCAGTTGAACATTCAAAAACGGCTTTTTCCCTACAACCATTTCTTGAGTCAGATAACCGATATAAGAAAAGACCAAAGACGCTTTTTCACTTACCATTAACGTAAACTGGCCGTCTATATCAGTTATGGTACCATTGGTAGTACCTTTCTCTATAATATTAGCCCCAATAATTGCTTCTCCTTTGGCATCGGTCACTATACCTTTGACAGTCACTTTCTCTTGTTGCATAACAATGGGAGGCGTTTTTTCTCTAGAAATGGCCTTACGAATTATTACTTGTCTGTCACGGATATGATATTCCAAATCAGTACCGGCAAACATTTGTTTCAGTACCTCCTCTATTGTCTTATTCCGTACATCCACATTGACACGACGAGACAAATCAATATCTGTACGATATATAAAAATAAATTGACTATTCTTTTCTACCCAATTAATCACACTCTTCAAAGTCTGGTTCTCCATAGAAACGGTAAAGCTAGTTTGTTCCGCATAACTCATTTCCGCAAAAGCCTCTTCATAACTTGTAAATGTTAAAATCATGGCTAAACTCATACATTTTGTGAATTTAGGCATGAGTTTTATTCTATTCGTGTATTTTTTCATATATTTGATTGTTTTTTCTATTTATTTCAAGGTAAATAATTAAACAACGATTCAGTGACCAGATAGTACGGCAAATACTGTCTGGTTTTCTTTTTTTTACATTCTTCTTTTATTCCATAGGCTAAAGTGTTTTAAGGTTCAACAATTCTCATTTAAGGCTCACATAGATTTCATCTTTATCATTTATTGTATAATGCAATGATAATGAAAGACATAAATTATCCATAACATCGGTAATGTCTGTTTGAAGATCCAGTTTTCCTGACAATGACAAGGTAGTAATCTCCGCATCATACCGTATTTTACACCCATAATACCGCTCAAGTTTCTTCAAAACATCTCCTACGGGTCTTTGATGAAGCAGCAATAAATTATCCTTCCAACTGATGTATTCGGACACATCAAC
>OHBJ01002716.1_pt1 | contig 11829 bp, 14 predicted proteins | sample 1577241 | NCBI WGS metagenome assembly OHBJ01 (sample SAMEA3541594, study PRJEB24748) | human gut metagenome | biome: human gut; feature: human-associated habitat; material: faeces | place: China | collected 2012
CCAGCAGTTGCAGGGCTTCTATGTCGGCCCACGCCGTGAAATGATTACTCCTTGGCTATATTATTTTAATATCTTATCTTTTGTTAATCAAATAACTGTATTTTTTTCAATGATCAATGGATAATTTTCAGCACCTTTTAACCATTTACCATCGGATACTACTACATTTTTATCGCAAATTACATTTTCTACTAAAGCATCATCTTGTAATTCACAGTTCTGCATGATTACGCTATTTTTAACTTGAACGCCTTTTCCGATTTTAACACCACGGAATAAGATACTGTTTTCTACAGAACCTTCAATTACGCAACCATTTGCAACTAAAGAATTATTAACTTTTGCTTGTTTTTTGTACTGTACAGGAGCTTCATCACGAACTCTTGTATAGATTGGATTATAACCCATGAATAATTCTTCCCAAATTTCTGGTTCTAACAAGTCCATATTAGTTTTGAAATAGGAAATTGTAGAGCAGATTTCAGATACATAACCTTCATGTTGGAAGCCATAGATATTTAAATTATCCTGATGACGTAAAATACCATCAATCAAGAAATCATAGCCACCACGTTCATATGCTGTAGATATGATTTCCATGAATTTTTTACGGGACATTAAATAAATACCCATAAATACTTTGGAATTTTCATAAACAGCTGGACGGTTAGCAATTTCTGTAACAAGACCATTTTCACCAGTCTGTAAAATAGTTGCATTGTCTGGACGTTCTTTATTTTCAATATGGTAAACCATAGTGATATCAGCACCAGTATTCTGATGAAAACGAAGAGCTGTAGTAAAGTCTATATTATAAACAAAACGGCTGTTGCAGATTAATACATATTCTTGTTCAGACTGTCTGATAAAGCTCATATGTCTATAGAAAGACTGTAAGTTACCATTACGGCTATCTTTATCCATTTTTATAGCTGGTAAATAGAATAAACCATCATGACGACGTGCTAAATCCCAGTCTTTACCAGAACGAAGATGGTCTAAGATAGAACGAGATTTTGCTGGCATCATCATACCAATTTTTGTAATACCAGAGTTAACCATGCTAGATAAAGCAAAGTCTAATAAACGATAACGACCTGCAAAAGGTAATGTTGCAACAGGTCTTTTTGTTGTAAGTGTTCTTATTTGTTTATCGTCTTCATATAAATCCATTATTCCGAGAACATTTTTCATAATTATATCCCTCTCTTATTTTATCCCACATTTACATTTTCAGTTGCATCGGAAACAACCATTGGTCGTACAGTTTCACCTTCAGGAATTACTACAATAGTGCCATCGTCACTACCTACTTGAGCAGTTGCTTCAATTTTGCTATTTTGAGCTACAATAGCTTTTTCAACAACAGCATCTGCTTCGATTTTTGCAAATGGCATAATTACAGAATTGCTTACTTTTGCACCTTTAGCAATGCGTACACCTGGGAATATAACAGAATTTTTTACTTCACCGCAAATCATAGAACCTTCACTTACAAGAGAATTTTTAATTTTAGCTTTTGGTCCTACATAATGAGGTGGCATAGCCATATCCACGGAATAAATTTTCCATTTACCATTCATTTCAAATGGTTGTTTTTCTTTTAATAAATCCATGTTTGCTTCCCAAAGGCTATCGATTGTTCCTACATCTTTCCAATAACCTTCAAATGCATAGGAATATAATCTAGCTTGGTCAGCTAACATTTTTGGAATAATATTTTTACCAAAATCATGGCTAGAAGTTTCATCTTTAGCATCATTTTCTAAGTATTCACGTAAAAAATTCCAGCTAAAGATATAAATACCCATAGAAGCTAAATTGCTTTCTGGTTTAGCAGGTTTTTCGGCAAATTTAGTAATACGACCTTCTTTATCTATGCTCATAATACCAAAACGAGAAGCTTCTTTCATTGGCACTTTAATTACACCAATTGTAGCTTCTGCTTTATTCTTTTTATGGAATTCAATCATTTTTGCATAATCCATAGTATAAATATGGTCACCAGACAAAACTAATACATAATCTGGATTAGCTTTATTGATAAAATTAATATTTTGATAAATTGCATCTGCTGTACCTTTATACCAATCTGCACCTTTTTCTCTAGCATATGGAGGTAAAATATATACACCACCATTTTTGCGGTCAAGATTCCATGCTTCACCAGTACCTAAGTATGTATGCAATTCTAGTGGACGATATTGAGTAAGTACACCTACTGTTTCAATGCCGGAATTTGCACAGTTACTCAATGGAAAGTCGATGATACGATATTTTCCACCAAATGGCACAGCTGGTTTAGCTATATTTTTAGTTAAAGCTCCTAATCTACTCCCTTGACCACCAGCCAATATCATGGCTAAGCATTCTGTTTTTCTCATAATATAAAACCTCCTGAAAAAAATAAACATAGTCTACACATCTTGTCAATTTAGACAAAAATGCAGGAATTAATCTATAAAAACTATTAAAATTTACACAAACATAACATATTACTTATAAAAACTTAACAATCTTAACAATTGTCGTACATTTTATAAAATTTAGATTAAATAAATTTACACTTCCTTTCTGTTTATAAAACTTCTCAAATAAATAAAATTCGTTACATTTTCATTTGACAGTATTACAATTCTATATAAATTTTGTAAATCCTGCTAAAATCCAAAAAAATTTTAAAAAATTTTAAAAAAAAAGCAGAGCATTAAATTTGCTCTGCTAAAATTAGACCTTTTTTATATTTACTTACGGTAGAAATTTGTAAATCAAATTTTTCACTAAGTTCATTTTTTAAAGATAATAAATCTTCCATTCGTCCAGATTTTAATTCTATTTCTACTTCACAAATAGGAGATTTTCTTTCATTTCCCTGCACAAATCCACAATCTAAAGCTATTTCCAGTTTTGAAGCAAACCAATTTATATCTATACATTCACGTACAAAATCAGTTATTACAATCGGAATAAATTTCTTACCTTTAGTTTCTTTGATTAAATTCCAAATCTCATCTACATCCGAAAAAACACTTATATCTGCTTGTAGGCTTGTTACTTTTTTATTAATTTCCACACGTTCAAAAACGCCCTGTGTGTTTACTTTTCCCGATTTATATGTTGCTACAAAACAATTGTTTTCTTGTCGTACACGATAGGCAATTTTATGTTTTTGATAGAATTTTTCTTCCGTATCGTAATAAATAGCCTTCATCACTATACTTTGTGGTCTTTGTCCTTCATTTTCTTGCAAGAATTTACGTATATTTTCTACTTGAGCTTTATCTTTTATTTCCATTTTTATTTCAACTTCTCGATTATTCATGAATTTCCCAACAACCTTTCTCTTTTAATTTTAAGATAGCCTGATGCTTGCAAATCAAACTACTACGATGAGCAATACTTATTATTCTCGTATCTGGTAAATATGTTTTTAACATATCATATAAATTTTCTTCTAAAGTTTCATCAAGTGCTGATGTAGCTTCATCCAAAAATACAAATTTAGGTTTATATAATAAAATTCTCGCAAAAGCTATTCTTTGCTGTTCACCTAAAGATAAAATTCTACTCCAATCATCAACAATATCCAATTTATCTACTAAATTTTCTAACTTACAAGCTATGAGTATTTCTTTTATTTCTTCATCACTATATTTTTCACTGATTACTTCTTCGACTACAGGATAAGAAATTGCCTGTCTTAAGCTACCAAGTGGCAAATATGGTCTTTGTGGTAAGAATAAAAATTCTTCTTCTTTTGGCAAATAAACATTGCCTTTCGCATAAGGCCAAAGACCTGCAAGTGTTCGTAAAAGAGTTGATTTACCCACACCAGAAGCACCCATGATCAATAAAGATTGATACTTCATCAAATCAATTGTACAATTCTTGATTAAAACATCTTTATTTTTATTAGGAAGGAAAACATCTACATTTTCTATACCGACTTTAATATTAGAAGCATTATCTATCATTAAATCAGATTTCAAATCCAAAGCTTCACTGACATGACGATTGAAACCATCTAAACGGCGAACTACAGAACACCACTGTGCTATAGTTGTATAAGCATCTACAAAATATGACATTGCTCCTTGAACTTGTCCAAAAGCATTTGATACTTGCATAATCCAGCCCACTTGTACCTCTTTGGCAAACCAACGCGGTGCAGTCAATAATAATGGAATGATAATCGCTAATTGACCATAACCAGCTGTAAAACCATTTAAGATTTTTTGGCGAGTCATAATATCGCGGAAATTGCCAATTAAAATCTTAAATCTAGTCAAGAAATTCTCTAATTCTGGTTTTTCACCACGATAAAAAGCAATCGACTCTGTATTTTCTCTTACACGCATCATCGCAAAACGGAAATCAGCTTCATATTTTTGCTGTTCATAATTTAAATTGATAAGTGCCTTACCCACCTTATGAGTGAGATACGTACCAACGATAGAATATACCAAAGATAACCAAACCATATAGCCATAGATAGTAAATTCATAACTGCCAATAGGCACAGTGATAATTCCTGATAAATTCCATAAAATTACAGTAAATGCCACCAAAGTTATCAATTGACGCACAAGACCAATCGTCAAAGATAAAGTCAAAGCTACAAATTGATTGATATCCTCAGAAATACGCTGATCTGGGTTATCCATATCTTTTCCCATCAATTTCAACTTATAATAAGCTCTATTTTCCATCCATCTCACTAAATATTTATCAGTGAGCCATTCACGCCATTTTATCTGCAATAATTGTTGTAAATACACAGAATAAACGCCAATCGCTATATAAATAGCGGCAATCAAGGAAAATTTGCCCACTAAATACCAAAAACTATCAAATTCATAGGCTTGCAAAACATCCCAAAATTCTTTATACCAATCATTTACCAATACCGTTAAAAATACACTAGCTAAATTTAAAATTAAAACAACAGCTAAAATACCATAAGCCTTCCATTTTTGTTCAGAACGCCAATATCCTAGTGCTAAAATTTTAAAAGCCTGTAAATAATACATAATTCTTCTTGAAGTCAAACCATACACCTCTATCCTAAAATTAATTTTCATATCTTCTAAAAAAATATGCTAAAATATATATTATGTTCATTTCTTTGATGGCAAAGAAACGAACCAAAGAAAGCCACCGCAGATAAAATTTTAGCTTTGAAAAAAATTATCATTTCATACAAAGCTTAAAACTCGCTACGCTCAGACAGTTAAGCAAAAGACGTATTCAATGATAATGTTTTTCAATAATCTTACGATTACCGCTAAATTTTATAATGCGGAAGAAATAACAAATTATTTATAACTAAAAATAATAACCAAATCTCCCTCACGTTAGCAAATTTTACGGTAGCCGTAGGATATTGGCAAGAATAAAATTATGGCTATGGTTTTAGCTCTACTGTTTGAGCAACGCGAGCTTAGAGCGTTATAGACATAATTTTATAATTGACAAAGTAAAATTGATATCGGGAGGTAGAGTTCTTTTGTTACTTTTCTTGCTCATGAAAGAAAAGTAAATCTAAATAGCATCTATATATATGTTCATTTCTTTTGTAGTAAAGAAACAAACAACACCATAGATAAAATTTTATAATAACCTTTATATTACTAATAAAAATAAAATCAATATCTCAAAATATTTTCTTTTTGATTTATTTTTCTTTTAATAAAAGAAAAATGAACATATAACATAAGGAGGAAAAAATTTTTTATGAATATTTTACTAGCTATTGCTGTTATGATTATTATCATTATTGCTAGTTATTTAGCTGATAGAAAATACCCTACAAAGAGAATATTTATTATTCCTTGTGGCATTATTTTACTTTGTTTTGTAGCTGTCTATAGTTCTTTAGTGATACCATCTTCTTCAAATTCTATCTCCACTGAGCAACGTTTGGCTATTTTAAACGAACAACCTTATTTTATAACATGGTACAATGATTATAAAGAAGATATCAATCAGCTAGATAGATTTGCTACAGTTTATCACAAAATCATTTCTAATTATGAAAATCAATCCATATCTACAACTGAAGCTTTAAGTCAATTGCAAAGATTATATGATGAAATAAATGCTTTTAATAATTCATTACAAGATGCTTTACCGCCAAGTGAATTATCACAAAACAATTATACATTAGTTTATAATATTTTGGAAAAAACTCGTGTTTATAGTTATAAATTAAATGAAACTGTTCGTCAAAGTATTGTAATCATCAACGAAGGAACTTACAATCAAATTGAGCATAAAGATATTGTAAATAATTTAAATCGCATTTATGCTATTGAAGCTCCTATAATGTTAGATATCAATAACGAAGTATCGCAAATTAAAGATAATCTAACTATCCCAGAAAATTAATCACAAATATAATATATAGATAAAATAAAAGGTGATACTTTTAGTATCACCTTTTTTATTATAATTATTATTATAAATCTTTTACAATTGTTTTGAGATATTCCGCAAAGTCTCCAGATAAATCATCACGACGAAGAGCAAATTCTACTGTAGCTTTCAAAAAGCCTAATTTATCGCCTACATCATAGCGTTTACCAGTGAAATTATAAGCATAAACATTTTCACGTTTTGCCATAACTTTGAGTGCATCTGTTAACTGTATTTCTCCACCTTTGCCTGGCTTAGTATTTTGTAACACTTCAAATACATCTGGAGTGATGATATATCTGCCAAGCACTGCCATCTGACTTGGAGCTTCTTCAATACTTGGTTTTTCAATCATATCATTGACTTTCATCAATTGTTCATTGATAGTTGGCACGCCTGCTACAATACCATAAGAAGAAACTTTTTCTTTTGGCACTTGTTGACAACCTAAAATAGTAGCACCTGTTTGTGTGTACATATCCATCAATTGTTTTAAAGCTGGCATTTCAGGATTATAAACTATATCGTCACCTAATAATACAGCAAATGGTTCATTATCAATGAATGCTCTAGCACATAAAATGGCATCACCTAAACCACGCATATGTTTTTGACGAATGTAATGCACATTTATTTCTGATGTTTCCTGTACCATTTCCAATAATTTAGTTTTACCTTTAGCTTTTAATTCAGCTTCTAAAATTGGTGCGCTATCAAAATGGTCTTCAATTGCACGTTTAGCATGACCACTGATGATCAAAATATCTTCAATACCGCTAGCAATAGCTTCTTCTACTATGTACTGAATTGTAGGCTTATCTACTATTGGTAACATTTCTTTAGGTGTTGCTTTTGTCGCTGGCAAAAAACGAGTACCAAAACCAGCAGCAGGTATAACAGCTTTGCGAATACGTTTCATAACAATCTACTCCCTATAATCTATTCAAATAAATAAAATACTTTAAATTATGACAATTTTATACAATCAAATTTCATTATAGCATAAAAAAAGATTTTCTTCATAAAATTATTTATTCTATCTATCATGAAGAAAATCTTCTTTAATTAATATATCTATCTACATATCTAATTTAATTTTTAACTCTTCTACTTCATCTATACTTAAATTAGTATATTTAGAAATAATCTTTATACCTACTTTATTTTTGCAGTTTGTATAGCTTGCTGATATAAACCTTGTTGTAATCCTTCTTCTTTGAATACACTCATATATGAATAATAATCTCTTATCGCTTTTTCTCTTTGTTCATACGCTCTACGTTCTATTTTATCCTGTAGAAATATATCTTCAAATTCCACTGCTTCTTTAATTTCTGGAGTTGTCATCACAATTTCTCCAATTCTTTTTTATTATATAAATCTTCTTATTGGACAAATTTTTTATAAGCATTACATTATTTAGTTATTAATTGTTGTAAATGTAATATTTCTTGTTCATTCAGTCCAGTATTCTGAGATATAAAATCAATAGACATATTAGCTTTTAATAAATTAATAGCAACTTTTCTAATACCTTGTTGTAATCCTTGTTGTAATCCTTGTTGTAATCCTTGTTGTAACCCCTGTTGTAATCCTTCTTCTTTGAATGCACTCATATATGAATAATAATCTCTTATTGCTTTTTCTCTTTGTTCATACGCTCTACGTTCTATTTTATCCTGTAAAAATGTATCTTCAAATTCTACTGCTTCTTTAATTGCTGGAGTTGTCATCGCTATTTCCTCCAATTCTTCTTTATTATATTTTCCTGAAAAATAGGCAAGCCATGCTTCTGATGCTCTTATTTTGCGCATATCCTTCAAAGTAAATTTCGGCAATTCTAGAAAATGTATCTCTATATGGTCTGTAAGTTTTTTATGAGATTTTTCATTTAATAGATTATAGATATTATGCCAATCCTGTTCATCTTCTAAATAATCAAATGCTAATAGATTTATAGCTATAGCCTTTTTTAACTTCTTATATTCAGCACCTTTTTCTAATTGCTCTGAATACATCTTTGACCAATAATATAATGAGCGTTCAGCCATTAATTTAAACGGACAAACTTGCACCTCAATATCCACTTGTGTGCCATCATTTAAATCTGCTCTAATATCTAATTTAGATAATTTACCATCTAATGTTAATGGTTCATTATCTTTATCTAAAAAACTTATATCTGTAAAACAATTTTTATCATCTTTATTTAAAATCCCATTTAAAAAGCTAAGTGTTAAATTCTTTCTTTTTTTATCCCCCAAAAGCTTTTTAAAATATAAATCATTTAATCTATTAAAATTTTCCATGATAATATTCCTCCATCATTTATATTATAGCACAGAAAAATATCATAAAAAAATTAAACTGCACTTTCAAAAGTCAAATATAAAACAACTTTTAAAAATGCAGTTTATTATATTTATGACGAAGAAAACTTATATTTTTATTAATGATTGACCTGTTTAGCTAAAGTTTCATTCATACGTCTTATACCTTCTTCTAAATTAGCCAAGTGTTTATCCATACGAAATAACAAAAAACTTGCTACTACCATAGGAAAACCATAATTTGCTATATACGTAAAAATATATTCCATATTATCACCTTAATTCTTTATTTCTCTAGAGATTTATTAATAAAAGCTAATGCTTTACGATAATTTTTGCTTACAGCTTGTACAGATATATGCAATAATTTTGCTACTTGTTTATATTTTAATCCTTTAAATACTACTAAGATAAAGACTTTATATTGTTTAGGTGGCAATTGATGAATAAGTTTTATTATATCTAATCTAGAAGAAATACTATCTGCTAAATCCTCATCTACTGCCAATAAATCCCCAAATTCTTTTATTTCATCTTCATCATCTGTATTCATTTGAGCAGATAAAGATACTTCATTTTGCCAAATACGCAGATATCTACGAAATAAAGTATGTACACCTTGATATACTTTTACTTTAGCGTAACCAGCAAAAGGCACACCTAAAGACTCATTAAAATCCTTAATTGCTTGATAAAAACTAATCACGGCTTCTTCATATGCCTCTTCTTGAATAGATATTAAATGATGTTGTCTAGAAGCACTATTTAATAAATTCTTATACTTATTTAATAATAACTGTATAGCATAATTATCTCCAGCTTTAGCTTTTATTAATAGTCTTTCCATCTAATCGTCTTCTTTCTATCATCAAGAGAATAATTTAAAAGAAAAAGGGGTGACACACACCCCTTTTTCCTTATTCCGCAGCGATTTCTGCTGTGTCCTGACGATTTACACTACCTAAATTATATTTTTGTAAGCCCGCTATTTTTTGACCGATATCTAAAATATCATCTTCTGCTAAAGAAGGATTGATATAACCGAAACTACGACTGCTATAGCTAGCTTTACCTGTAGAAGTAGTACCTGTTTCCACTTTAATAATGATTTCACATTCTGCGTTTTTCTTAACTGCCATAATACATTCCTCCTAATGAACTATAAAATTATAAATTAAACTTAAGCTAAAACATCTTGTGTAGTAGTTGTGATATATGCTTCTTTAATCGCTGTTGCTTTATGATTATTTTTGATAATAGCCTGTGTATCAATCATTTTCTGCATGACTACATCGACTTCACTCTTTGTCAATTCATCTTTAGGAGCTGCCAAATTATATTTAAAATCGTCTCCATTATCTAAAGTAAATACCATTGTTAATTTACGTGTATCTGCCATAAAAAATCACTCCTTAATTTTAAAATTTAAAAATACATCATAGCTTTAATTGATAACATCTTTTGCCGCCGTTTTTTATTCATCTTATCAACTCCTTACACTTATTTACTTGCAACTTAGATTGCAAAAATCAACCCCTAAATCAAAAATTTTTTCTTAGCAAATAAAAAAGGCAAACTATTATCCAAAAACATAATAGTTTGCCTTTCGCTATATGTGCAGTTATGAATTTAAACTTTATATATTTTCTGCGAAGTATTTTCTAAACTTATATTTTTAAGGTCAAATAAATTTGAGGCGTAAAATTTATCCATTCTCATACCAAAACCAATACAAATTTTAAAAATAGTATCTTCTGTAGGATTACGACTTTTTTCACTTAATAAGCTAGCCACAGTTGAAGGTGGCATTCCTGCTTTATTTGCCAAGCCATTTATGCTCAAATTATAAGCCTTACACAATTCCAAAATCCTATAATCTACTGCCTTTATAAGTAGCATTATAATCATCTCGCTTTTTCTTAAATTAACTATATTATACTCTTATAAAAATAAAATGTATTCGACATATCGTAAATTTTTATAACAATAACAAAAAATTTCCCCAAATTTACTTAAAAGGTTTAATTTCTTCCTTCAAATTGCAAGTAAATCATTAAAGGAGTGATTACTTATGCAAAATTTTCAAGTAGTAGATATCTCAGCTTGGCAAGAAAAACTCAATTGGCAAAAACTAAAAGCAAATAATATTCAAGGCGTTATCATCAAAATAGGTGAGTACACTCATCTAGATGAAATGTTTATCTCACATGTAAATAATGCTGTAACTTATAATCTGCCCTATGGCATATATTATTATGCTCATGCCTCAACAATTAATGAAGCTATAGCAGAAGCTAATTGGGTAGATAAACAGATAAAAACATATCTCAACGGACAAAATCCGCCACTTGGTATTTGGTATGATGCCGAAGACAAATCTATGCTCAAAAACAATATCAATGTAGCTTATATGATTGGCAATTTCATCAATCGACTAAACGAACTAGATTATAATTATGTAGGTCTATATAGTTCCTATAATTGGCTCACCAATATCATTGACTTAAATCTATTAGCAGATTATATCCCCATCTGGTCTGCTCAATATTATCATAAAAACAGCTTTAAACTTGAATATCCTGATCGTATCTGCAAGATATGGCAATATACAGATCATAAGCAAATAGATGATATGATACTTGATTGTAATATTTATTATGAATAATACTATAATCAAAAATTGTAAATCATAGATAAAAATTAAACTGCACCCTAAAAATTGGATATAAAACAACTTTTAGAGGTGCAGTTTTTTTCTAAAATTATAAATTAAACTCCATCTTTATTTTTTCAATATCTTGAATGGATACCTTAGTTATCTTAGCAATAATATTAATATCAATACCTTCTTTTAATCCATTAACCACATTTTGAATTTTATTTTCCTGTAAACCTTGTTCTAAACCTTGTTGTAATCCTTGCTTTAAACCTTGTTCTAAACCTTCCTTCATTCCTTGCTCTAATCCTTCTTCTTTAAATGCACTTATATATGAATAATAATCTCTTATCGCTTTTTCCCTTTGTTCATATGCTCTACGTTCTATTTTATCCTGTAAAAATGTATCTTCAAATTCTACTGCTTCTT
>OHBJ01002717.1_pt1 | contig 11828 bp, 3 predicted proteins | sample 1577241 | NCBI WGS metagenome assembly OHBJ01 (sample SAMEA3541594, study PRJEB24748) | human gut metagenome | biome: human gut; feature: human-associated habitat; material: faeces | place: China | collected 2012
ACGGCGTTGTGGGCGGTTTCGTTAGCCTGAACGCGGTCGAGTTCGGCGGCGCGGCGTGCCTCGGCGTCTGTGAGCAGTTTGGCTATGGCGGCTGCGATAGACTCGGTGTCGGGAGTGTAATCGAAGTTACCCTCCTCGGCTACGGCTTCGAGAGCGGCCTGTGCTGCTGCCTTGGCGTCGGTAATCATCTGCTGTGCGGCTGCTTCGGCGTCAGTGTCGCGGAAGTCGGCATAGTCTTCGGCAAGAGTAGCCAGCGTAGTGTCAAGCTGCTCCTGGAGAGCGTCAAGCGAAGCCACTACATCGTTGTAGGCCTCCTGGTTGGCGGCGCGGCGTGCCATTTCGGCGTCATGGCGAGCCTTGGCGTCGGTCACGAGAGCGGCGATGGCGGCCGAGATAGCGTCTGTGTCGGGAGAGTAAGTGAAGTTACCCTCTGTTTCCACTGCCTCGTAAGCGGCCTGGGCGGCTGACTTGGCGTCGGTGATGAGCTTCTGTGCGGCAGCCTCTGCTTCGGCGTCGCGGAAGTCGGGATAAGACTCCGTAACGGTGGCGATAGCCGCGTCATACTGTTCCTGGAGCGTGTTGAGCTGAGCCACAACGGCGTCGTAAGCGGCCTTGTTGGTGGTCTGGCGCTCGTTCTCTACGCGGCATTTCTCCACGTATTCGTCGATGGCGGCTTCTATGGCAGCCACGGGAGCCATAACCTCGTCGTAATTCGGAGTAAGGGTATAGTTCTCGTAAGCGGTTTCGACGGCGCTCTGGAGGGCGCTGATCTGCTGGTAAACGTCCATAGGGTTTATGACCTCGGCGGCGAGCGGATACTGCTCGTTGACGGTGTTCATGGCGGTAGTGAGCTTCTGGTTGAGCTCCTCGATGGCGGCGGCGGCACGCTCGTAAGCCAGCTTACCAGCCGTAACGGTCATCGTTACGTCCTGACCGTAGAAGCCTTCAGTGTTATCTGAACCCAATACGATATTTTTGATTCTCAGAATAGCGTTTTCTGCATTGAACTCGTCATCTGCGGTAAGATTCATCTTAACAAAATCTCCGGAATGACCGTTAATTGCGTATCCTCCTTGTTCAAAAGATATTGTAACAAGATTGTAATCGTTATCACCGCTCTGAGATTTCTGCACTACAAAGTATGTACCTTCGGGAACACGATCTGTGAGAGGCTCCGCATCAGATATGGAAACACCTGCAGGCACCTCTAAAGTAAGCTGGAAAGATACACAGTTCATGCTGTTTTCCATACCCAGTCGGAGTTCTCGGGGCGAGAGGGGATTAAGGACCATCTCAGGCTGTGAGAATGTGATGTTCAAAGTTCCCTGTGCCGAGCCGAAAGTAACATTAGCAGTCTGGTCTTTCACTGTTTCAGAAGTCACCGTCTCGCCGGGGAAGGTTACTTCCGAATTAAACTTCATCTGCTTAACCGAAGGTTCAGCAAGAACATTTTCTTCAGCCTTTACTGAAATTGTTCCTATTTGATGGATACCGGCTTCAATATTCTTAAGTGGCATCTTTGCAAAGAACAATTTTGCAAAATGATCCCCCTGATGCTGGGCGCCAACTTGGAATTTAGTCAAATTGAAATCCTTATAGGCAGCATCTTTTGTAAATGAATTGTTTCCGTTAGCAAATGAAAGGCCTTCCGGAATCCACAAATCCAAAGTAACGCCGTTCACAGGCTCGTCGCATTCTACCATTACCTTAAGCTCGGCAACTTCATAGTTGCTGACGGTCAGCGGCTCAACATAAATTCTGTTGACGGCGCTAACTGTGACCGTTGACAGCAATGCCAGCGAAGCCAATGACGCTTTTAGTATATTATTAAATATTTTCATATCTTTTCTTATATCAGGTTGTTAATATTCCCGGGAGCCGGAAGAGCCCTGCCCCCGAGAATCCTTCACAGATATTGAGGAATTAGTGTGTTTATTGGATTACTTCTTAAGCACTTTCGAGCTCTTGCCGTTACTGTTGACGATAATGTTGATGCCACGTTGCATCTCATTCATCTGGCGGCCGTCTACGCCGTAGATGTGCGAAGAGCCGTTCGTGAAGTTATCATAGATCGAATCGATGCCGGTAGTACCGGGAGCGGTGCCATAGCAAGCATTGCCGTAACGGTCTGTGAACAGAGCGTCCTCGACTGTCACGTCACCGGAACCGATAACTTCGATTACGTACAGAGCGCCATCGTTGCCCTCGATAGCTTTCATCTCGGTGGAGATGAATGCCACGCGGTGTGTGCCGTCGCTGAGGTCGGCTGTTGCTGCGGCCATGCCTTCTGCACGGTCACCGAAGCGTTCAGAGATAATGTGCATTCCGGCAGGAAGCTTGATGCCGAACTCACCGCCGATGAACTCGCCGTTGTTCTTGAGTTCGATTGCGATGGTACGTACGCCGTTCTCGTTGGCGATTTCCATACCGCCGATGAGAGCCTTCATGTCTACGGGAACATAGTATTTGGCACGCGCCTGAGCGGGCTCGTCACTGTTAAACCAGATGACAAGAAGTTTCTGTACGTCCAGAATATTGACAACACCGTCGCCATTGACATCGGCGATTTTCTTTTCCTCAGGAGTAAGAGTACCGCTTGCGATAATATTGAGCAGTCTCATAACATCGGTCATTCCGATGCCGTCGCCGTCGAAGTCACCGGGGGTGAAAGCCTCCTTTACGGTCATCTCGACAGATACCGAAGCGGCGCTTACCGTGCGCGGGTCCATGTTGGCAAACTCGAAGTCGCGGAACTCTATCTGTGCGGTTCCAGGCTCGAAGTCCTCGGGAGCCACTACGGTGAAGCTGAAGAGTTCGCCGCTGTTGCCGTTCACGATGCCGTTGCCACCGGGGGTAACCATAAGATCGTAAACTACTATGGCGTATTCGCCGTTGCCGCGCGGAGTCAGTTGTACCGCTGCGCCGTTGGAGAGTCGTTCACCTTTCACTATCTTGTCATTGAGGATAGTGAAACCCTCGGGAAGGGCGATGACTCCCTGAAAGGAGCTGACGTTGAATGTCTGTTCGGCAGAAAGCGAAACCACTTGCTGGCCGCCCTGGGTAATTTCAAAAGGGGCAACTGTGCTGAGAGACACCACTGCGTCGCACACTGTGGCAGTGTTCTCGGATGTCTTGTTGGACTCCAGCTTGCCGCCGGTTGCAGTACCGAGCATGATGTTCTCCAGTTTGATGCTTCCCTCGATCCACTGGTTGAGAGCTTCCGGGGTAGCCTGGACGGTGATGTAACCGAGGAGGCCCGAGTTGCCTACAAAGTTGTTTTTATTGTGGCTAACGACTATGAGGCGGGAAAGGTGGGGGTTGTGTACTCTATAGTTCGATGTCTGGCCTTCGGTAAAACGGGCATCGTTGCGCTCGAAGTCGCCCACGATGTCGATTCCCTCCGGGGTAACGACGTCGAACTGCATGGCGGCCACCGGATCCTCGTTGTCAAGGTAAATGGCCACCTTCTGGGGCTCGGCGTTGTTGAGTGCCACCTTCCCGATGGTCAGGCTGTTCTGGGCGTTTACTCCCAGCGCGGCCACTATCGTGAGAAGGAACATCACAGTCCTCACTGCCCCTGCTTTAAGGTATGTTTTCATTTCTCTTATTTTCTTTACAGGTATTGAATTGAACGGGAGAGGGGGAAGTGATAGGACACCTTCCGCGTCCCTCATCCCGTTCAATCCTGCCGTGGAATAATATTACTTGTGAATTTCTTTCGTCACGCGACCATCCTTGTGGCGGATGATGTTGATACCGCGCTGAATGCTGCGGAACTGGCGTCCTGCGGCATCCCAGATGTGCTGGGCACCCTCCTTGACGTTGTCGAGGATAGTGTCGATTGCGGAGGTGTGGCCGTCGCCCGATACGTGAGTGAAGTTGTTGGCGTCAACGTAGAGGCCGTTGATGACGGAAAGGTTGTTGTCGCCTTCCACGTCGATGTAGACGAGCACACCGTCGTTGTCGGCGAACTCTTTGTTCTCCATGTTGACGAGTACAACGCGCGCACCGCCGTTCTCGGTCTCGTAGGCATAGACTTCATGGTCGGCCACACGGTCGGCGGCTGTGATGCCGGTGACGCGTGAGTTGCCCGATACCTTGATTTCGAACTGGCCTGCGATGAACGCAACCGGGTTGTTGAGCACCAGTGCGTAACGGCTTACGCCGTCCTCCTGCGATACGAGCATCAGCGACTGTTTTGCGGTCTGCTGGCTCTGGGCCACTGCCTTGGCTGCGCGTGCGCGGTTCGTGTTCACGTCTACACCCTGGACAAGGTAGATGATCGACGTTACGTCGGCCACGTTGATCTGGTTGTCATTAAGCACGTCGGCTGCGCAAGCCTCCAGCGGGTTCTCGGCATAGAGCTGTTCGTATGTCATGCCCTCGCCGATGAGGTTGATGAGAGTCTGGGCGTCGAATACGTCCACTGAGCCGTCGAGGTTTACGTCGCCCGGGATGAACGTATTGTCGGTAGCCTTCCCGATGAGCTCGTCGTAGTTCTCGATGTAACCCTTGGCCTCGGTGATGATCTCGTTGAGACGGTCGAAGTCAGCTGTCGGGTATTCGCCGCGGATGTCAGCCACGTTGTCGCGGAGCGGTGTGAGCGCTTCGGCGATTTCGGCATAGACGGCCGGAACGATGTGGCCGCGCATGAGCGTAGCGAGTTCGCTGTCCTTGTCTCCGAGCGTCGTGAACTGAACACCTGCGTAAGCGCGGGTAGCGTTGGTCTTGTAGGTGTCGATGCTGCTGGCGATGAGGTCTGCGTTCTGCAGTTCGCTGTCCTTGGTGAGGGCAATCTTCGCGTTTGCTGCGTCAAGCTCTGCAAGGGCGTTGTCGAGCATCGTCTGGATGCTTTCGGCATACAGGGCATAGCGGTCGGCGATGCCGTTCCCGTAGCTTTCCACAAGGGCCTTGGCTTCGTCGAAAGCGCTCTGCAGCGAGTCGTACTGGCCTTTGAGTTCGGTGTACTTCTCGTTGTTGATGCGTTCCTTCTCTGCCTTCTCGAATGCGATCTTCTGGGCTTCGGCAATCTTGGCCGTGAGGTCTTTGACAGCTGTCTCGATGTCCTTGAGGTTGGCCTTGTAGCCGGCTTCGCGGGCGATGACGTCCGAACCGTTGGCATCCCAACCGGCCTTCTGTGCGTCGAGGGCTTCCTTGAGGGTCTCGTACTGGCCTGCGAACTCTGTCTGAACGCTTTCGAGGCAATTGCCGAGTTCTGTCTGGCCGTCGGTGATAAGACCGAGGATTGTGTTGTAGATTTCATCCAAACCGGCCTTCACGCCAACTGACGGTGCCTGCTCGTTCCATGTGCTCTGGAGAGCGTCATAGTAGTCGCAGAGGTCTTTCTCGAAGCCTTGTGCCGTAGTCTTGAAGCCTTCCTTGTCTTCGGCATCGTATGTGAAGGTATCCATGGCATCGCTGATGCGGTGGATGTCTTCCTCGATTGCAGCCTGGTTATATTTGTCAGCTGCGTAGCCGAGTTCGGCAAGACGTTCGTTGAGTGTTTTGCCGCCGGGTATCTTGACCAAAGCATCGTTGAACGCCACCTTGGTCTTACGGAGCATGTCGCGCAGCCAGGTGATTTCGGCCACACCTGCCGTCTTGTATGCATCTGCGATGGCAGCCTTGATGTTCTCGTACTGACCTTCGATGTCCTTGTCGAGCAGGTTGGCTTTCTGAGCCTCAACGTAATCCTTGAGAGCTTCGATGGAGTTCTTGATGTTGTCAAGAGTACCCTCCATGCTGCCGCTGCCGCCGAGGGCGTTGCAGAACTCTTTGAGAGCGTCGTACTGGTTGTTGAGGTCCGGATACCAGGCATTGTTGAAGTTGTCGTAGATGTCCTGGTTCTGCTTGTTGAGGTCGCTAGCGTTCTTGATGGCATCTGCGTCGCTCTGCATACCGGAGAGGAGCTCTTTGAGAGTTTCAACATAACCGGCATAGGAGGATACGAGACCTTCGGTAACACCCTTGACTTCGGTGTTGAGAGCATCGATGAGACCGGCCTTCTCTTCGAAGTCCTGCATCCAGGCTGCCTTGACGTCGTCGGGGCAGAACTCGGCTGCGGCGATAGCGTCGCGCATCTCCTGGATCTTCTCCTGAGCATCCGCGTATTCTGCATCCCAAGCGGTCTGGCAGGCGCCCTGAACGTCTATCGACGGGATAACCTTGTCAAGTTTATCGGCGATACCGTCCATAACGCGGCCGAGGTTGTCGACTCTGGGTTTACCTGTCAGGCCGGCATTGTAAATGCTTTCTGCACTGCTGAGCAGATCGTTGGCTGTTGCGAGGTAAGTTGTCGGGTCGATGCCGGCAGCTTCGAGAGCGGCCTTGGCGTCGTTGACGGCGTTCTGGGCTGTGCCGTGCAGTGTTGTGTAATACGCTTCAGCGAGTCCGTTGGCCTCGTTTTCAAGAGCTGTAACACGGTCGTTGATTGCGGTGCTGATGGCATCGGCCTTGTCAAGCCATGCCTGCCATTCAGCCTGCGTGATTACGTGCGGTGCGGCGTTCTGCGCTGCGATGTAAGCGAGTACCTCGGCGTTGAGGTCGTCGATTTCCTTGTGGGAAGCGAACTCTTCCTGATGACGCTCGATGTCGTCGTGGATATCGTCTCTCCAACCCTTGTTCTCGAGGTCATAGTAGTAGTAGTTGAAGTCCTGGATAGCCTTGCGCCATTCAGCCATGAGTTTGCCGTATTCGGTATCCCAGTTCTGAGTAGTGAGTGCGTTGGCATCCTTGACAGCCTGGGTGTAGGCGTCGCCGTTGAGCTGGTCTTCGATAGCCTGGATCTTGTTGTGGATTTCCTGGTAAACACCCATGATGGCTTCATCCTGGGCTGCCGATTCACCCACACCGTAGGCATTGGTGACCACGATGTTCTCGTTGACGATGTCGTTGTCGATGAGGCTCTGAAGCTGTGTCTTCCAGTCCTTCATAACCTGAAGGTCGGCTGAACCGTCGGCTTCACCCTTGGCATCGATCTGAGCGATAACGTCGAGAGCGTGTGCACGTTCCTCTTTCTCTTTGGCGAGCTGTGAGTTGTGCTTGCTGTTGTTCAGCTCGATGGCACCTCTTGTAGCCGTGATGTCTGCGCTGATGGAATCGATTTGTGTCTGGAAGGCTGCTTTCTGCTCGTCAGTTACGATCTTGGTACCTTTGAGAGCTGTTGCGAGTTCAGTTTCGAGAGTGTTGATACGCTCTGCAAGAGTGCCGGTCTTAGGTTCTTCTACAGTACCGATCTTCTCGGTGTCGAAGAATGTGAGAGCGGGTTCGAGCGAAGATTTGGCGTTGTAGTCGCGGAGACCTTCGAGGCTCGGAACGAGAGCGTCCCATGCAGCCTTGAGGGCGTCGTAGTTAGCCTGGTTCTGCTTGAGGTCGGCGAGCTTGTTGACGAGGATCTGAAGTTTGTCGAGAGCAGCCTTGATTTCCTTGTCGATTGCACCGAGTTCTGTAGAAGTGCTGTCAGCTTTGATCTTGCTGAAGATTGTGCCGAACTCATTCCAGATAGGATCTGAGTCAATAGTGTCGGCGTTTGTCACGCCTGCGTCCACTGCTGCCGTCAGAGCTTTCTCGAAGTTGTTCAGAAGTGTGGTGGCAAATGCCTGGTTGGCCTGTGTGCCGGCGAGGGCGAATGCCTGCTCCTGTGCGTCGAATACTTCGCTTGAGAGAGCACCGTTTTCACCTTGAACTGTTGTCAGGTGAGCAACGAGATCCTTGAGAGCCGTGAAGCTTTCCTGGTCGTTGGTCTTGATGACCGCCTGGTAGAAGTCGTTGCGCAAGCCCTTGATGGGTGCGTCGAACATCGTAGCCCATGAAGTCTTGTAGCTGTTCTTGATGGTCTGGAGGTTGGTGTTCTCGGTGTCGTTATACTTATCGAAGATCTTGTCGTTGAGGAATGTGAGGAGGTCGCTGTAATCCTTGGCGATAGCATTGATAGCCTTGTTGGCGGCTGCCAGGTCAGCTGCGTATGCCTCGGCGTCAGCCTGATACTTGGTGATCTGGTCAACGATCGGTTTGGTGATGGCCTCATTGTCAGCATCTTCGATTGTGAGGGCGAGAATTGCTGTCTTGAGGTCTTCGTATGTCGATTTGAAGCGGTCTGAGATGTTTACTTCTGCAGTTTCGCCTTCATCGTCGCCCGATACTGAGCCACCGTTGAGTTTGCCTACTTCGGTGTGAGCGGCCTCAAGCTGTTCGAGAAGGTTCTGGATTGTTTCCATCGGTGCGAGGAACATCTCCATGTCACTGATAGCACCATTGGCATTTCTCAAGAGATTCTGATAATCGATGTTGTTCAGGTCGAGGTCGTGTGCCTGATAATGGGTATCGGTGTACTGTTTAAATGCGGCGATAGCATCGGTTACAGCATTGAGTTTGGAATCAAACTCAGTTTTCATACTTGACGGAACTTTACCGTCAGTATCAAGCTGGTTGTAACCTGCAACCTTTTCATTCCAGATCGTGAGCTCTTCCTGAGCTGATGTCATGTTCGTGTTCTGGGTGTCTACCACAGTCTGGAACTCATCCGTGAGGGTTTCCCATCCTTCAATGACAGCATTGATGGCGTCGAGTTTCTCCTGATAACCTTCTGTCGCGCCTTCTACTGCTTCGATCTGGTTGGCGGCCTTGGTGTCGTTGTAAGTCCTGTCGGCCACACCGAGTTTCGAGTCTGCCGTAGGATTCTCTGTGTCGTCGCCACCGTAAACGAGGTCGTTGTAAACGGGCAGCCAGTTCTCGATGCCTTTTACACCTTTCAGGAAGGTTACGTAAGCGTCGTAAGCGTTCTTGAGGTTTGTGAGCTGAATGAAGTTGATGTCGTAGTAAGCCCTGTAGTCCTCTGCCCAGCTGTTGAAAGCTGTCTGGAGGTCGTTGAGTTCCGTTTCGAGTTCAGGTTTCTGATCGGTAAAGGTGATTTCATCACGGAGGTTGCGGCGGTCGGGACCCGCGGGATCTGCGTATGCAGCCTCGATGGAAGCCTTATACTGCTCGAGCTTCTCGATGTAGGCGTTGATGCTGTTGACGTATTCCTCTTTGAGAGCATCGTCAACGACTTTGAAGTTGGCGATGGTTTCCTTAAGGGCATTAGCCTGTGTCAGCAGTGCGGCCTGCTCTTCGAGAAGGGTAGTGCGAGTGGCAACGTTCTGGAGGTAGCGCGCCCAAACAGCGTTCTCGGCTTCTACTCTCGCATTGTAGTCGGTCACCCAGTTCTGCCACTCTGTCTGTGCTGCAAGCACGGTTGAGGGATCTTTGTCGAGACCGTATTCCCTGTAGAGGGCTATCCACTCCTGCGAATCCTGCATGTTGTCTATACCATCATTGGCATTTGACATCTCACGGAGATTGTCCAGGACAGTGCCCATCGAAACGCCGTTGAACTTGGTGGAGTTGTCGATGAAGTTGGTATGCTGTGCGCGGAGGTCAGCAGCTTCCTGGAAGTCGTCTTCGGCAACCACCTCGTCGAGTTGTGCGTTATAAACAAGTGAGTAAGCATCTCTAACCGTGGTATAAGCATCCTCTGCCACTTCGAGGACTATGCATTTAACCTCGAAGGAGAATCCTTGGGTCTGTGTCGCTCCGGTAAATTCGATGGAGAGGATGCCGTTGCCGTCAAAATCGAAGGAGGCTGATTTTTCACCGTTGATGGCAACAGGCTGGTCGCCGACTTTCATTGCTACATTGTCGGAGGAGGCGAAGCGCACGAAGTATTTACCTTTGGGCAGATTGCTGAAATTAGCTGTTACAGATGCTGTGCCGACGGGGCAGTTAACCTCTGTCGGGGATTTGATCCATTCATCGCTTGTGATATCGGTCTTGGACCAATCACCGTCTTTCTGAAAGCCTAAGGGGATGTTTGCCAGTGCCGGCATGGTTGCGGGCAGTGTCAACATCAAAGGAATAAGTACTTTCTTTTGCATGTTTGATTAAATTATTGTTGGTTGATTAATTGTAAGTATCCTTAAGGGTCTGATATTCGGCCGCCATTGCGACAGCTTTTGAATATGGAGGTCTTCGCATGATGTTCTTATCCCCGAGAATGAGGATTTCGCTACACCGTTTGTGGTCCGGCTTCACTTCCTGATTACATTCTTTGAGAATAAAACCATAACTACGTACAAACTAACACGTTAAGATGTTATTGATAATTCTATTTCTTAACCTTAATTCTAAATTAGATGGAATTTGGTCAAAATTCACGGCACAAAATTAAACAAAATTTTGCAATTACCCCCCCGAACAGTTAATTTGTGTTAATTAGTTTTAACTCTTGCAAAATTGCGACTTTTTTACCACTTTTCGGCACTTTTCTGTTATTTTCTTTTCCGAAAAATTTGTGTTCTTTCACCTTCCCGCACTACGGAAAACCTCGCTCCCCTACCCCTAAGCGCCGACTGCAAAAATAAGGAGCGGACGGAATTTTATTTTGGTATTTCCGTTTATTTGTTGTAACTTTGCAGTCAGGAATGCGGCGAACGCCGCTGCCATCCATATTGATACTTTTCTGCGGCCGGAGCCTCACACCGAAAGCGGCCCGCGGCCACACGATTGAACCATACGACAATGCCAACTCCACGCAAAGCCATTCTAACGTTACAGTCGGGAGATGTCTTCGAGGGTTACTCCTTCGGCTACGAGGCACCCTGCGCCGGCGAAGTGGTGTTCAACACCGCCATGACCGGGTATCCCGAGAGTCTTACAGACCCTTCTTACGAGGGGCAGATACTTGTCACCACTTATCCCATCCTGGGCAACTACGGCGTTCCTTCACCCGATGTCAAGAACAGCGACTCGGTGGAGGAATATTTTGAATCGTCGCGCATCCACTGCGAGGCCATAATCTGCCAGGATTACAGTTCCAACCCGTCGCACTGGCAGTCGCAGCGCACGCTGAGCGAATGGCTGCGCCAGGAGCACATCCCCGGCCTTTACGGCATTGACACGCGCCGCCTCACCAAGCTGCTCCGCACCCACGGCTCCATGCTCGGAAAGATTACCTTCCCCGACTCGGGCGAGGACATAGACTGGCACGACCCCAACAAGGAAAACCTAATCGCCAAGGTCTCCACGCGCGAAATCCGCGAGTTCGGGAAGGGGGACAAGCACGTGGTGCTCGTGGACTGCGGCACCAAGTATAATATAATAAGGTGTCTTACGCGCCGCGGCGTGAGGGTGACGCTCGTACCCTGGGATTATGATTTCAACACGCTGGAGTGGGACGGCCTCTTCATCTCCAACGGCCCGGGTTCGCCGGAGTTCGGCGCAAAGACCATAGAACACCTGCGCACGGCAATGCAGGGCGACAAGCCTATCTGCGGCATCTGTATGGGCAACCAGTTGTTGGGTAAGGCAGCCGGTGCCAGCATCTACAAGTTGAAATACGGACACAGAAGCCATAACCAGCCTGTACGTATGGTCGGGACGGACAAATGTTTCATTACAAGTCAGAATCACGGCTATGCCGTAGACCAAGACACTTTGGGCGCAGAATGGGAACCTCTGTTCATTAACATGAACGATGGTTCCAATGAGGGAATAAAACATAAGACAAATCCGTGGTTCAGTGCACAGTTCCATCCGGAAGCATGCAGCGGTCCGGTGGATACGGAGTTCATGTTCGATGATTTTGTTAATTTGCTCAAATAAGAAGAAAATACACTCATGGAAGATAAGAATATAAAGAAAGTATTGCTTTTAGGTTCCGGTGCTTTGAAAATCGGCGAGGCCGGTGAGTTCGACTATTCCGGTTCACAAGCTTTGAAGGCTCTGAAAGAAGAAGGTATCGAGACGGTGCTGATTAATCCTAATATCGCTACCGTACAGACCAGTGAAGGAGT
>OHBJ01002726.1_pt1 | contig 11819 bp, 10 predicted proteins | sample 1577241 | NCBI WGS metagenome assembly OHBJ01 (sample SAMEA3541594, study PRJEB24748) | human gut metagenome | biome: human gut; feature: human-associated habitat; material: faeces | place: China | collected 2012
AAAGAGATAATCCGCTGGAAACATATATATGGCTGTTTCCCCACTGGCGATAGCCATGACTTTGTTCGTAGATGTAGTCTGTTACCAAGCTCATAGGCCATACTTGTCCTCGATGGGTATGTCCACTAAATTGCAGGTCGACACCGGCTGTTTCACTTTCAGTCAGTTTATAGGGCTGATGGTCTAACAAGATAATAGGCTTGTTTTTATCTACATTTGCCATCAGCTCTTGCAATGAAGGGCGGGCAGTGTTCGATCGGTCATCGCGTCCTATCAATTGTATACCACTGGGGAGTGTGACTATTGAATCGCGCAACAACTGTATGGGAGTGCCTTGTATAAATCGTGCACTTGCATTCATGCCACTGATATATTCGTGATTACCGGGAACCATGTAAATACCTAACGGTGCTTTTAATTCGGACAGTTCCTCCATCATGTTTTCAGCATAAAGAGGCACTACACTGTTGTCAATCAAGTCACCTCCGATCAGAATTAAATCCGGATTTTGCTCGTTAATCATCTTCACGTATCGCTTTAAAGCCGTTTTCCCGGTTCCATATCCGAGATGTAGGTCACTCACGGCGGCTATTTTAATAGGTTGCCGGTCACCGGTCAAAGGTTTGTTGAGGGCGATATTGACTATGTTCGTTTTAGGGTGGCGATAATTATAGTACCCATATCCTAATAAGATGACTGTAAATAGCAAAGAGACGACGAAGCTGTAGTTGAAAGGGATACGGCATAGTTTCAACAGATCGAATGCGAGTAGGAATAAGACCATATATAAGGTGAATATCAGCCATCGTCCGACCGTGACGATTCCTGCAGGGGAAACCGTAACTCTGGTAGATGCTGCAGGACCGGGTGTGATCCAGCATATGTGGTTTACCGGATATGTCGGGCACCATTTTATCATCCGTATGTATTGGGATGATCAGGAATATCCGTCTGTGGAAGCTCCGCTCTCTGCATTCTTCGGATGTGCCTATGATGAAAATTTCGTGGACCGGGATGGCAAATATCCGGTGTTGAATTCTGCCATGATGCTGGTAGCTCCTGGTCGCGGCTATAACAGCTATTTTGAGATGCCATTCCATAAGAGAGCTCGGATCACGATGGAAAACCGTGGTGACAAGGATGAAAATCTCTATTATATTATCACCGGAGCTTATCAGGAGATTCCGGCGGAAGCTGGTTATTTCCATGCCACCTATCGCCAAGAGCACCCGGTTCAGAAGGGTCGTACCTACACAATCGTTGACGGAATCGAAGGCAGGGGACAATTTGTCGGTGTGACTCTGGCAACTGGTATGAATGGCAACAATACCTGTTGGGTAGAAGGCGAAGCCCGCATGTATCTGGACGATGATCCGTATCCGTCTATCCATTATACCGGAACTGAAGACTACTTCGGCGGTTCCTATGGATTTGGAAATGACATCATCATCAAGAGCTATCAGACCTTCAGCGGCTTATATACCGGCATGTATGCAATCTATGGAGACAACCGGGAATTCTATAACGGACAGCAGAGATTCCTGCTGTATCATTTCCATATTGCAGACCCAATCCGTTTTGAGAATAAGTTTCGTATGACACTCGACAACATGGGCTGGACAGGACCGCGTTACGATGATTACACCAGTGTTGCTTATTGGTATCAGACCCTGCCGTCCGCACCGCTGATGCCACTGCCGACAGATGCAGAGATGTGTATGAGATAATAGAACCAGATTGGAGATGTCAGATAGATTGGTTTTAACCTTGCGACACGTCGCATCGGTTATATCGGACTGACATCAGAGATTTGCCGGAAAGGATAGAGGTATTATGTTACTGGAAGAGAAGTTTTTGGAATTTCATCGTTATGCCAGCAGCCACAATCTACCGCTGGAAGCTATCAGTGTCGGAGATGAGAACAAGGTACTCTGTGAGATGCACTACGCAGCAAATGCACCGAGAAATATTTATTCACATACCAAGAGTTTTACGGTAACAGCAGTTGGACTCGCAATTGAAGAAGGAAAACTAAGCCTGGAAGATCATGTGGCGGAAGTGTTTAAAGATAAACTTCCTTCAAATCCGGATCCAAATCTGGAGAAGATTCAGTTGAAACATCTGCTCTGCATGTCCAGTGGCTTTGGTAAGGCACTTCTGATGAATGCGGACAGACGTCCGGGCGTCGGCGCACCGGATTATGAGAAATATATGATGGCACAGCCGGTTCCTGTGGAGCCAGGCAGTGCATTCTGCTATTCCTCTGCCGACAGTATTCTGGCTGCTCATATGGTAGAACGGGCCGTTGGCAAGCGGATGGGAGAGTATCTGTATGAGAAGGTATTCCAGCCCCTTGATATGGGATGGCCGCTCTGGGAGCATGATCCACAGGGACATCCGAATGGCGGCGGAGGTATGTATCTGACTTGTACCGAGATGATGAAACTGGGACAGCTCTATCTGGCTGAGGGTAACTGGAAGGGCGAGCAGATTGTCAGCAGGGACTGGGTGCAGGAGGTGTCTACCCCGAAATTTACCTTCGAGCCATCTGCAGATCTCTGGCATGTAGGATATGGCTATCAGTTCTGGATCAGTCCATATCCAGGATCCTATCGTGCTGATGGCGCATTCGGACAGATTACAACGATTCTCCCAGAGAAGGGATTGGTTGTTTCCATCCAATGTCCGGAGCGAGGTAATTTCGATCAGGTGAAACGTGCGCTGCATGAACATTTTCTGATGGAATTGTAAGAATAGACTTGCAACAATATGCTATAATTTGCCCAGAAACCGTACTTTTGGCTGCAAAGTAAAAATAGCAGAATATAAGAATAAATTACAATGGGGATGTGATAGAGGGAGAGGATCAGCTGGGCTGGTCCTTTTTCAGTGGAGTTAAACTTGTCTGAGTAATATGCTACAAACAAGTTTGTGGACTGAAAAAACCAAAATAAAAATGCCGAAAAATACAAGACGCAAAACATTAAGCAAACGCAATAATTAAACGCAAAATATCGAATTGATTTGACTTTTTACGTTTTACTGAGGTATAATTTGCGTAAGATGAGGAATAATATTGCGAATGACAGGAGCTGATATATATATGAAAACTTGTAAAGAAAAGGCTTTAGAGTGGAATGTTTCTCCACGTTCCGTAAATGATATGTGCAAAAAAGGAAGAATACAGGGTGCAATAAAAGAAAAAGGATCTTGGTTAATTCCAGACGACTCTCCAAAGCCAATGGATGGAAGAGTGTCTAATGGAAAATACATCAAGAAAAATATGGTTGCGAAAGCAGAAGTTAAATCATTACCAATCGGCATCTCTGACTATGTTCGTGCGCAGGAAGAATATTACTATGTCGACAAGACGTTATTAATCAAAGAATTCTTGGATCAAAAGCCATTGGTATCTTTGTTTACGAGACCAAGGAGATTCGGAAAGACCTTGAATATGGATATGCTCAGAGTGTTCTTTGAAATATCAGATAAGAATACTAGTAAGTATTTTGCCGATAAAAATATTTGGCAATGTGGAGAAGAGTATCGTTCACATCAAGGAAAATATCCAGTCATATTCTTAACTTTTAAGGATGTTAAATTTGATACTTGGGACGCAACAATAGAGAAAATAAGGGGACTACTTCAAGAAGAGTATGGAAGACATCAAGAGCTACTAAATAGTGATAAGCTCTCACAATATGAGAAGGAGTATTTTACAAAGATTATTAGCGCTACAGCTAATGAAGTGGAGCTTACTTCTTCGCTAGAAAGACTATCTAAAATGCTTGCTTCACATTATGATAAGGCTCCAGTAATCATTATTGATGAATATGATACTCCGATTCAAGGGGGATACTCTAAGGATTTCTATGATGAAATTATTGGATTCATGAGAAATTTCTTTTCAGGAGCATTTAAGGATAATAAGAATTTATCCTATGGTTTCCTAACAGGAATTTTGCGTATTGCTCAGGAAAGTATCTTTAGTGGTCTAAATAATTTAACAGTGAACTCCGTAATGGATGAAGAATACGATAGCTTTTTTGGATTTACAGAATCTGAAGTGAAAGCAATGCTCAGTTACTATGGAGTATCAGATAAAGAGGAGGAACTTAAAGACTGGTACGATGGATATTTGTTTGGTAGCGAAGAAATATATAATCCATGGTCTGTAATCAACTATATTTCCAAGGGATGCCTTCCTCAAGCATATTGGGTAAATACAGGAAAAAATGAAATCCTTGATGATGTACTAAGAGTGGCTACAGATGATATTACAGAAAGATTATATGACCTTTTGCAAGGAGAAAGAGTAGTTGCAAGAATTGATCAAAATGTGGTGTATAGATCGCTTGCGGAGGATCCAGCAAATATTTATAGCTTATTGTTGGTTGCTGGCTATTTGAAAACTCCTAAAAAGGAACTGCAAGCAGATGGTTCATATTTATGTGAAGTATCAATTCCAAATAGAGAGATTGCAGCTGTATATAAGAGTGAAATCTTGTCACATTTCTTGCAAACTGGAGCAATTACAAGGACTACAGCAAATAAGATTGCAGAAAGTCTTTATGCCAATGATTACAAGAAGTTGCAGAGCGCTATTGGGGAATATATGGATAAATCAATTAGCTTCTTCGATGGTGGAGCTGAAGGATTTTATCATGGTTTGATGCTAGGATTAATAGCATTAATGGATAATCAGTATAAGATTAAATCGAACCGAGAATCTGGAGATGGCAGATTTGATGTTTCTTTAATTCCAAGAGAAAAAAGGTATCCTGGTATTATTTTGGAATTAAAGTGGAAAGAAAAATTAAGCGATGTTGAGCTTGAAAAATGGTCTAATGAAGCATTAAAGCAAATTGGTGAGTTGCGATACGATTCTGAAATGAAAGAGGATGGAATTACGGAAATCTTGAAGTTTGGAATTGCTTTTTCAGGGAAGAAAGTATGTGTAAGAACTGAGTAGAACAAGAATTTAGTGCAAAGGAGGCTATAGTATGTTTCCAACAATTAATAAAAAAGAAACAGGTGTTAATCTTCGAAGAATTATGGATATGAGAGGAGTAAAACCAAAAGATATTCAAGAATATTTAGGGTTTGGATGTGTGCAGAGTGTTTATCGATGGTTGGATGCCGCCATACATTTTGTACGAATGCGGCAAAGAGAGGAATATCTGTAGAAACATTGAAATATTTAATGGGACATACAGATATAAGTGTTACCTCAAATGTGTATACACACCTTAAGTTGGAAGATGCACAGAGAGAAATGGAGAGGCTTGAAAGGATAGAAAAAGTGTGCCAAGTAAGGAAATAAATGGCATAGGGAAAAAGTACTAATGAGTACGAATCGGGTTTATACCTAGATTTGTACTCATTTTACTTACCGAGATATGGTAAAATATGCGATTTTATGCTAGGATAGGTACACTAGGTTAGATGTCGTGAAAGTGTGATAAAACCTAGGAAAAATAAGGATATACAAGGAAAAACGAAGATATGCAAGATAAAATTAAAGTGCTCATGGTTTGCCACGGCAACATCTGCCGCAGCACCATGGCCCAAAGCATCTTCACCCATCTGGTCCACAGACAGCACCTCGATGCTGTTTTCGAGATAGATTCAGCTGCGACCAGCCGTGAGGAAATAGGCAATCCGCCGCACTACGGCACCAAAAACAAACTATACGAGGAGCATATTCCTCTTATTCCACACCGCGCGAGACAGATGACACGCGATGATTATTTGTACTATGACCTTCTGATTGGAATGGACACTGCAAATATCAGGAATATGACAAGGATTGCAGGTGGCAGTGACAGTCAGCAGAAGATATTTAAGATGCTGTCATTTGCTGATTACGGGACAAATCATAAGCTTACAGCAGCGCGCGATGTTGCAGATCCATGGTATACAGGTGATTTTGATGCGACCTTTGATGATGTAATCAGTGGATGCCGGGGCTTGTTAGAATACATAAAAGAGGTGTATAATCTATAGCTATAGCAATTAAAAGAGAATAATAGCAGCGGTTACGGTGCTGAACACAGCTGCGATAATTAATTTCAGGAGGCACAAATGCAATTACAGAATGGAAGACCGACAGATACCACAGGCAGACTGGATAAAGAAATTCGTACATACGATTTTTTGGACAAACTGGGAATCGAATATCAGAGAATAGACCACGAGGCGGCATTTACGATGGAGGTTTGTGAGGAGATTGACAAGACACTCGGCGCAACAATCTGCAAGAATCTTTTTCTGTGCAACCGCCAGAAAACCGATTTTTACCTGCTCATGATACCGGGAGACAAGACCTTTAAGACAAAAGAGCTCTCGCATCAGATAGGCAGTGCGAGACTTTCGTTTGCAAGTCCGCAGGATATGGAAAAATATCTGGATATCACACCGGGCTCAGTCAGTGTGATGGGACTGATGAACGACCATGACAATGCGGTCAGACTTCTGGTGGATGAGGATGTGCTAAAAGGTGAGTGGGTTGGATGTCATCCATGCATAAATACCTCCAGCCTCAGGATAAAGACAAAGGACATGTTTGGCCCGGTGATAAAGGCCATGCATCATGATATGACCGTGGTAAAATTAACAGGTGAAGCATAGTAAAGCCTGGCAGAACGTAAGGAGAACCAATGGTAAAAGCAGTATTATTTGATATGGACGGAACACTCATAGATACGGAGAAATATTATCGTATTTTCTGGCCGATGGCACTTAAGCAATTCGGCTACGAGATGACAGATGAGCAGGCGCTTTCAATGCGAAGCCTCGGGCAGCCGTATGCACCGCAGCATCTTAAGGATATGTTTCATGATCCGGATATGGATTATAATAAAATCAGGGCATACCGTCGCAAAATCATGGAGGAGCATCTGGAAAAGGTGGGTATTGAGCTTAAGCCCGGTGCAATTGAGATACTTACATATTTGAAGGAAAAAGGCATTCACAGAGCGATTTCCACAGCGAATGATATAGAAAGAGCTGAGAAATATCTTAAAAAGATAGGGCTCTACGGATATTTTGACAAGATCATCTGTGCACCTATGGTGGAGCATGGAAAGCCGGCACCTGATGTGTATGAGTTTGCATGCAGCGAGCTTAAGCTGGCACCTGAGGAGTGCATGGCGGTAGAGGATTCGCCAAATGGTGTCAAAAGTGCATATTCTGCAGGCTGTAAGGTTGTCATGGTGCCGGATTTGACACAGCCTGATGAGGAGCTGAAAAAGATGCTTTTTGCCTGTGTTGACAGGATAGATGAGATTAAAAGTATAGTATAATCACAGCATATATAAGTCGTGGAGGCATGATGGGCACAGAAAATGATTTACCGGGAATTTCATTAAAAGACGAGCAGAGACAGCTTCAAAATATCATAGGCATTGCACAGGATAATCTGGACCGTGCAAAGGAATCTGTAAAAAAGCTGACAGATGATTTAGAGGATTTAAGAGATGTCTACGAGGCGCAGGACAAGGAGGGACTTGCCCTGTGGAACAATGCGACAGCGCAGCTTCATGAGAACGAGAGAAATATCGTAAGATGTGAAAAGGCGCGGAAAAAGCCGTATTTTGGCAGAATAGATTTTAAGGATCCGCGTCAGAAGTCACAGGAGTCCTACTATATAGGCAGAGTCGGTATTGCAAAGAATGCATCAGAGCCTGTGGTTATTGACTGGAGAGCACCGATTGCATCCGTATATTATGAGAGCAGTCTTGGACCATGTAAGTACACGGTGAGCTCAGAGGGTACTTTTGAGATTGATTTAAACAGAAAGCGCACCTATGAGATTGCAGAGGATAAGCTCATCGACTTTTTTGATTCAGATGTCGTAGCAAATGATGAGCTTCTGACAAAGTATCTGGCTAAGAATAAAAAGGCAGTGCTCGGAGAGATTATCGCTACAATCCAAAAGGAGCAAAACCTTATTATCCGCCGTTCGCCAAAGACGAATATCATTGTGCAGGGAGTTGCAGGCTCAGGAAAGACAACGGTTGCAATGCACAGGATATCGTACATTTTATATAATTATGCTGATGATTTCAGACCGGAGGATTTCTACATTATAGGAAGTAACCACATTTTGTTGAACTATATTACAAGCGTGCTTCCGGAGCTTGATGTGTACGGCATAAAACAGATGACGATGGAGCAGCTTTTTACAAGGCTTTTGTACGAGGATTGGGATGACAAAAAGTACAGCATACATGAAGTCAGCAAAAATGACAGTAGAAACAGCATAAAGGGCAGTAAAGAATGGTTTGAAGCTCTTGAAAAATTCTGTTTAGATTACGAGGAAAAGTGTATTCCAAGAGATGAGGTTTACATGGAAAAAACAGGCAATCTGCTTGTGGGAAAGGTGCTGATAGACACTTATCTGCATGATAATCCGCTTCTTTCCATGCAGAGTAAAATCCTCATGTTAAATGAGATAATTTACTCGAAGTATGAAAATGAGGTTCTCGGTAAGGAAGTGAAGTTCCCTGCAAAGGAGCGCAGGGAGCTTGATAAAAAATACAAAACCTATTTCGGTAAGGATGACTGGAAAGGCTCTGTGTATGATTTTTACAGGGATTTTCTGCTTAGTCAGAAGGAATATGATATAGATATTCCAAAGGACTCATTTGATGTGTATGATCTGGCAGCGCTTGCGTATATTTATAAGCGCATCAAGGAGACAGATCCGGTTCGTGAGGCGAGTCATGTGGTTATTGATGAGGCACAGGATTTTGGCATGATGGCATACTGCTGTCTGCATTACTGCCTCAGAAACTGCACATACACTATCATGGGCGATACCTCGCAGAATATACATTTTGAGTATGGCATAAATGACTGGTAGGACTTGAAAAAGCTGATACTCACAGGCACATATGACGCATTCGGTCTGCTTCGAAAGAGCTACAGAAACACTGTTGAGATTTCAGAATTTGCAACAGAGATATTGCGCCATGGAGATTTTGCAATCTATCCGGTGGAGCCTATTATTAGGCATGGAAACGCAGTGCGCATAGAGGAGTATGACAATGTGCGCTCACTGATTTCGGCATCGGTTGACACGATAAAAGGCTGGCAGAGTGAAGGCTATGAGACGATAGCTGTCGTGTGCCGTGATGAGGCAGAGGCTCTCAAGGTGTCGGCTGAGCTTAAAAAACATATAGAAATAACAGATGATGATATTGAAACTGCACAGTTTGGTGCAGGAGTCATGGTACTTCCGGTCGCGTATACAAAGGGACTTGAGTTTGATGCTGTATTGCTGTTTGACCCATCAGAGAGAAAATATCCGGCTGATGATAGTCATGTGAAGCTTTTGTACGTTGCGGCTACCCGTGCACTTCATGAGCTTGCTGTATTCCACCGGGGCAGGCTGACACCGCTTATTGCAGACCCTGCTCCTTCCAACAGGCATCAGAAGGAGTTTTCTGCAGAGCCGCTCACTAAGGCAAAGGAATATGAAAAGCAGCAACTGACAGAAAAAGAAATAGAAGAGCAAAAGCGTGTTGATGGCAGACGCGATATGGATGAAAGAGAGTATTTTGGTCCGTCGCGCATTGTATTAAAGCCTGAGCAGGTGACAAATAAGGCTGAAAATGAGAAGCTTGATTTATCTGCATTTGTAAAAAAAGACAGGGAAAATCAAACACAATGTACTGCTACAGATATGGCAAATAAAATTAAGATTAAGGAAGTAAGTAAGGCTGCAAAAAAGAGCAGCCTCCCTCTCAATCCCTCCCCATACGCATACGGCTCAATCCCGGACAACGATATACTTCATGTAAAGGGGCATTCAAAGGGCAAGTTTGCGGTAAAATGGCTCAAAAAAGGTAAATCGCATGTTGAAATCGCCACAGCGGACGGCACACTTTATGTGATACCAATAACACCGGAGATAGTACGTGTAATCTTTGTAAAAGGAATTGGAGTGAAGCCGCACAAAACCTATTGGAAGCAAAAGGCCGATACAGCCTTCAAATGGGTGGCAAAGGAATCCAAATCGCTTATTGAAATTCAAACGGGGAAGCTGATACTTAGGATAGAAAAGAAAAACGGAGGTCGTGATTCCGAACGCCATCAAGGTGACGCTCCCACAGGCACAAAAGCAGACTGCTGCCAAGCCACTGACGCGTGTCACGATCGATGCGAATCTGAATTACTATGTCGCTTTCGGTAACCAGCGGGAAAAACAGGTGTCTTTCGAAGAGATCACCCCATTCCTGCAAGACAGTTATGCAAAAGAGCCGGAAATGTTTGTAGCCTTGTATGCAGACGAGACGGTCCCTTATAAAGAAATCGTACGTATTCTGAACATCGCAAATCAGAATAAATTCAAGATGGTGCTTGCCACCCGATCACAAAAATAGTTGAGATTTATGAATTCTGATTTATGATTGATGCGTCGATGATAAATCAGAATTCATAAATCATAAATTATAATTCATAATTCATGAAGTTAAATAAAGATGACATATATGGCGCCTTTGCCGAGCGGCTGCCGAAGCTGTTCCGGCGCGCATTCGGCGCGCACTTTGTGCTCCCGGTCACGGAAAAGGCCGGCGGCCGCCATGTGCTGACCATCACCGACCGCGCCGCCATCGAGACGGTGTTCGCCGCCTTCGGCGCGGATCTGTCGCGCACGGTCGCGCACCACATCAACCTCGGCGTGCTGGAGAGCGACTGCTGCAAGGCGTCGTTCCTGCGCGGGGCGTTTCTCGCCGGCGGCAGCGTCACAGACCCGAGCAAGAACTACCACCTTGAGCTCATCACGGCGCACGCGAGCGTCAGCCGCGAGGCGGCCGCCCTGCTCACGGAGCTGGGCTTTGCCGCGCGCAGCATCGACCGCGGCGCCAACACCGTGCTCTATTTTAAAAAGTCCGAGGCCATCGAGGACTTTCTGACCAAGATCGGTGCGCCCTGCGCCGCCATGGACATCATGTCCGCCAAGGTGGAGAAGTCCATGAACAACTCCATCAACCGCAAGGTCAACTGCGACACCGCCAACGCCGACAAGGTCGTCGCCGCGGCGCAGGAGCAGATCGATGCCATCCGCCGCATCGAGCGCGATTACGGGCTCGACGTGCTGCCGGAAAAGCTGCAGAGCGCGGCGCTGCTGCGCATTGCCAATCCCGAGGCCAGCCTTGCCGACCTCGCCATGCTCTCGTATCCGCCGGTGACGAAGAGCTGCCTGAACTACCGGCTGAAAAAACTCATGGAATTTCACATGGACGACTGAAAGGAACGCACGATGGGGTTTGCACATCTGCACGTACATAGTGAATACAGCCTGCTCGACGGCGCCTGCCGCATCGGGCCGCTCGTCGAGCGCGCCAAAGAGCTGGGTCAGACCGCGCTGGCGATCACCGACCACGGTGTCATGTACGGCGCGGTCGCTTTTTACAAGGCGGCCGTGGCCGCCGGCATCCGGCCGATCATCGGCTGCGAGGTCTATGTCGCCCCGCGCGGCATGACCGACCGCGTCCACGGTGTGGACGATGCGTATACGCACCTCGTGCTGCTCTGCCGCGACGAGACGGGCTACCACAACCTGTGCTATCTCGTGTCGGCGGCGTTCGAGCGCGGGTTTTACGGCAAGCCGCGCATCGACTGGCCGCTGCTGCACAAACATGCAGACGCACCCGGGGGGTGAAGCTGGCAGGCTCCGGCTTCTGGATGTATACCGGCCTGGGCGCCCGGCTGGAGTGGGCCCTGCTGAACTACTTCATCGACAGCCACCTGGCCGACGGGTATGAGTTCATCCTCCCCCCCCACATGCTGGAGTACCAGTGCGGAGAGAC
>OHBJ01002731.1_pt1 | contig 11793 bp, 5 predicted proteins | sample 1577241 | NCBI WGS metagenome assembly OHBJ01 (sample SAMEA3541594, study PRJEB24748) | human gut metagenome | biome: human gut; feature: human-associated habitat; material: faeces | place: China | collected 2012
GGCCGCTTGGTCACATTATAGGTAACGCCGTAAGCGCAGGGGTACAGATGCATCTCACTCAAATCCGAAAATACATAAGTATTCGTCATAATCCGACGGCTGTAGGGATTCTGCTTCAGATCGAAAAGCACCCGATCCATCTGATCCATATCGCCCTCCTTGTAATGACTCTTCACGCCGATCTGGTAACCATAGGCCTTGCCGATGGATCCGGTCTCATCGGCCCACTCGTCCCAGATATGACTGTTCAGGTCGTGGATGTTGTTGGACTTCTTCTGCCAGATCCACAGCAGTTCGTCCACCGCGGTCTTCCAGTAGGTCCGGCGGAGGGTCAAGATGGGGAACTCCTCCTGAAGGTCATAGCGGTTGACGATCCCGAATTTTTTCACAGTGTGGGCGGGAGTACCGTCCTCCCAATGGGGACGGACGGGCAGGTCTGTGTCCCAGACCCCGTGGTCCAGAATGTCCCGGCAGTTTTGCAGAAAGAGCGCATCGGCACGGCTCATGGGGGTCCCTCCTCAGCGTTGGGTATTTTTTTCAGTATAGCAAATCCGGGAGAAAAACACAATCGGCAGATGAAGCCCCGGCCGCCAAATTGGGGGCGTCTTTTCCTGTGCCTGTTGTGAAAATCGGCTATGTGTGGTAGAATACCTGCAAAACGGGCCCTGCCTCATCGGGCGCGGCGCCCGGTTCCACGGCCGAAGAGTGACCCGGCGGATGCTCCGGCGGGCGGAAAAGGAGGCGGGAGATGCCGGACCGGAAGGAGATCAACAAGCGGGGCTATCTGAAGGAGGACTTCCGGCTGTTCCACCTGAAGGACAGCCGGGCCCAGAAGGTGGACTATCACTACCACGCCTTTGACAAGCTGATCCTTCTCCTGGGGGGAAAGGTCACCTATGTGGTGGAGGGCGTCACCTACTTCCTTCAGCCCTGGGTAAAGTTTATAGTAAAACCCTCTCTTTTCAAGCAGTTCTTCGTGATTTCCCTGCTCGATTATTTTTCCATCCTTCATTACAAGAATTATGTCTGCTTCTTTTATTGTTGAAAGTCTATGGGCTACAATAAATGTAGTCGCCTTTGGCCGCAAGTACCGCAAGGTCGAGCTCGATCTGCAGGGCAAGCCCGTGACGCGCCGCTATGTCGACTTCGTCATGAATACGGACGAGCGCATCGTCGACGGCTTCTATTACGCGACGGTCATGAAGTACTTCGAAAAGCTCCTGCGCGAGCCGGAGCAGCTCGATCTTCCGCCCGAGGAAGTCCTGCGCGATATTCCCTGAACCCAAATATCCAAAGCTCCTGCGTGTGCACTGCATGCGCAGGAGCTTTTTACGTCTCCGTGTCGCGGACAGCTGTACGCCTGTGGCTGAAATGAGAGACGAAATGTAAGACGAATATACGCGAAAGTGTAAGAATATTTGTGAGAGAAAACAGAGTGATCAGCGCTCCAGAATGGAACGAATTATGATTAGCTGGCAAATAAGGATATTTAATATGGATATTCCACGACAGAAAAACAGAAAGTCAGGCAAATTTTTCCTTGCATTTCCATACAGCCTGTGGCATAATTAGAGTCGCAGTTCATTACGCGTTAGCGGAGCAAAGCGCTAACGAGCAAAAAGGAAAGGATGGGATATGCAATGCGCAAAAAACTGACTGCGCTGCTGCTGGCCTGCCTGCTGCTGGTCTGCCTGGTCCTGCCGGTGTCCGCTGCGGACGCCCCAGCGCTCTATGGCACGGCCAATGCAGCGGACGGCACGGTCACAGTCACACTCAGTCTTCGCGGCGGCAGCGCCGTGCGCAGCGGAGCCTTCACGCTCAGCTACGACAGCTCGCTGACGCTCAGCAAGACCGAAAAGGGTCTGCCGCTTGCAGTGGCAAACACAAAGGAGAAGGGAAAGGTCGTCTGCAATTGGGTCGGCGGCGCAGCCGAGGCCGATCAGACCGTGCTGACGCTGACGTTCACAAACGCAGCGACGAAGAGCTATACCTTCAAGGTGTCCGGCGCCAAGGTGACGGACAAGAACTATGAGACGACGAAGATCGCTGACTTCCCGATCAGGATCTATGTGGCCTGCAACGGTAAGAACTGCCCGTCCAAGAGCTACAAGGATGTCGATCAGACGCAGTGGTATCACAATGCTGTGGACTATGTCCTCGGCAATGACCTGATGAAGGGCACGGGCAAGACGACGTTCTCCCCGGATGCCACTCTGACGCGCGGCATGGTCGTCACGGTCCTCGGCCGCATGGCCGGTGTGAAGACGGCCGATTATGCCGGAACGAGCTTCTCCGATGTCAAGGCCGGCAGCTGGTATGCGCCCTATGTGCAGTGGGCCAGCAAGCAGGGCCTCGTCAAGGGCTATGAAGACGGCACGTTTAAGCCGGAGCAGAATGTGACCCGCGAGGAGATGGTCACCATGCTGTTCCGCTGCTGGAAGAGCGAGGGCAACACCTGGAAGACGGATGTCACCGCGCTCAATGCATACAAGGATTCCGCAAAGGTCTCGAGCTGGGCGCTTCCCGCCATGCGCTGGGCTGCTGCTAACGGCGTCGTCAACGGCGTCGGCGACAGCATGCTGGAGCCGCAGGGCCAGGCAACGCGCGCACAGTTTGCGAAGATCATCATGGTCTACCTTGAGAATCTCGCATGAAAGGAGCGCAGGATAGAAGAATGAAGCACTGGAATCTGAAACGGGTCCTTTCGCTGCTGCTGGTCGTGTGCATGGTCACCGGCCTGCTGTCCGGCGTCTCCGCCATGGCGGAGGATCAGACCGCGAATTATCATGAGATCTCCACCGACGGCCTGAAGCTTGCAACGGAAGACAATGCCGCTGCGGACGAGACCGAAACGGAAGAGGCTCCCTATGCCGACACCGATGTCGTGCGTGTGTTCGTCGTGCTGGAGGACAAGCCCGTCCTGCAGCAGGGCTACGCTACCCGCGGCATCGCCGGCAATGCTGCCGCCATGGCAGCCTCCAAGGCGCTCGAAGCCAAGCAGGCGGCGCTGGCCGCAGAGATCTCTGCGAACGTGCTGTCCGGCGAGACGCTGAACGTTCACTGGAACCTGACGCTGGCCGCCAACGCCATGTCCGTTGACCTGCCCTATGGCAAGATGGACGAGGTCGAAGCGCTGAAGGGCGTTAAGAGCGTCATGCTCGTTCCGCAGTACAGCATCGATCCGCGCGAGCAGGCCGATCTCAACACCATTTCCTCCGGCAATATGATCGGCAGCTACAACGCCTGGCTCGAGGGCTATACCGGTGCGGGCAGCCGCATTGCCATTGTCGATACCGGCCTGGATTCAGACCATCCGTCGTTCAACAGCGCTGCGTTTGATTACAGCCTGCTGGTTACCTCGACGAAGAACGGCAAGCAGATCGCGGATTATGATCTGCTGACCGCCGCGAAGATCAACGAGGTCCTGCCGCAGCTGCATGCCGCAGAGCGCTATGAGGGCCTGACCGGCAATGCTCTGTATGTCAGCAGCAAGATCGCCTTCGGCTTCAACTATATTGACGCCACTCTCGACATCACGCATGACAACGATCAGCAGGGCGACCACGGCACGCACGTTGCCGGTATCGCCACGGCCAACCGCTATGTGGAAAATGCGGACGGCACCTACACCTACGCTGACAACGGCGTCGTCGGCGTTGCGCCCGATGCGCAGGTCGTCGTTATGAAGGTGTTCGGCAAGAACGGCGGAGCCTATGCCGATGACTACATCGCCGCCATCGAGGATGCCATCGTTCTGGACTGCGACAGCGTCAACCTGTCCCTTGGCTCCGCGGCGGTCGGCTTCACGACCCCCGGCGAGGCGTACTTCGACAATGTCATGGATTCTCTGGACGAGACGGATACCGTCGTTTGCATGTCTGCCGGTAACTCCGGAAACTGGGCAGAGGACTCCGTCAACGGCCTGCTGTTTGCCGAGGATTCCAACACCGGCCGCGTCGGCTCCCCCGGCGCCTATGAGAATTCTCTGGCCGTCGCCAGTGCCGACAACATTGCCAACACCGCAGAGTATTTTACGGTCAACGGCGCGAACTACACCTACGCTGACGGCGCAGGCAAGACGTTCACCGGCGGCGCGACCTGCAAGAGCGCAGCCTTTACGACGCTCGACAAGTCCGAGGACAAGAGCGGCACGGAGTATGACTTCGTGTTCATCGGCGATCCGACCGACCCGGACGACACCGCAAAGTACGGCGGCGAGAAGTCCGACTTTGCGAACACGGCCGGTAAGATCGTCCTTGTCTCCCGCGGCAACGGCGTTGCCTTCACCGATAAGCAGATCAATGCGGATGCCGCGAAGGCTGCCGCCATTATCGTCTATAACAATGTTGACGGCTTCGATGCCATCTATGCGGCCTGCACGAAGAAGCTCCCGTTCATCACAATCCGCCTTGACCAGATGAAGGCGATCCTTGCCTCGGCCACGCAGGACGAAAACGGCGTCTGGGGCGGCAAGCTGACCGTCCACGGCAGCGGCGTCTATACCGACATGAACGCCACCGGCGGCGTTATCACCATGAGCTCCTTCAGCTCCTGGGGCGTACCCGGCGACCTGTCTCTGAAGCCCGAGATCACCGCCCCCGGCGGCAACATCTATTCCACGCGCACGGACGGCACCTACGGCCTGATGAGCGGCACGTCCATGGCGTCTCCGTCTGCTGCCGGTCAGGCAGCCGTTGTCGCGCAGTACATCCGTGAGAACGGCCTTGCGGAAAAGGCCGGCCTGACGGCCCGCGCTCTGGCGCAGAGCCTGATGATGGGCACGGCCGTTCCCATCATGGACCCGGATTCCGACGTGGAGTACTCCCCGAGAAGACAGGGCTCCGGCCTTGGCAACGTGGAGAACGCCGTGAACAGCCCCGCCTATGTGACCATTGACGGCAATGACGACGGCAAGGTCAAGGTGGAGTTCGGCGACGATCCCGCCCGCACCGGTACCTACAGCTTCTCGTTCCATGTCAACAACCTGACGGACAAGTCCGTCTCCTACAGGCTCAGCGCCAGTGTGCTTGCGCCGGAAACAGTCACGGATGAAGAGTCCGGCACGAAGTTCATCGCCATGAACGATGTTGCAGTCGGCGCAAATGCGGTCTTCACGACCGATGCGGCGGGCTACGACCTCAACGGAGACGGCAAGCTCGACGACGGCGACGTCATGGCGATCCTGAACCATGCCGCCGGACTGGAGCTGCTTGCAGACGCATCTCTGGCCGACCTGAACGGCGACGGCACTGCCGACGAAGTCGACGCGCAGATCCTTAACGACATTCTCGAGGGCGGCTCCTATGAGGGCAAGACGCTTGAGAGCCTGCAGAGCAACGACGTCGTGACCGTCCCGGCCAACGGCAGTGTGCAGGTCAAGGCAACCCTGAGCCTGAACGAGGAAGGCAAGCAGTATATGGAGGAGAACTTCTCCAATGGCAACTACCTCGAGGGTTATGTCTACCTGAATGCCGAGACCGATGCCGAGGCCAAGCTTGGCGTCAGCCAGTCCATCCCGTTCCTGGCCTTCTGGGGCAACTGGACGGATTCCTCCATGTTCGATACCAGCGTCTATGCCGAGGATCTCTTCAACGAGATGCCGCACAAGTACCTGAATATCGCGCGGGAGAACTACTACAATGTGAAGAAGGCGGGCAGCGGCAATACCTTCAACCTCGGTGTGAACCTCTACGCCAACGATGATGCGTTCCTTGCTGACCGCACGGCTGTCCGCGCGGGCGATACGCTCATGACCATAAACTACAACCTGATCCGCAATGCGCAGGACGTCAGCTACGTCATCCGCAATGCAGAGACCGGCGAGGTTTATTTCAGCAAGGACTACGGCAAGCAGTCCGGCGCCTTCTACTATACGAACGGCGGCTACTGGTCCAACACCGTTACGACGAAGGGCATCAGCTGGAGGTTTACGGACAACGAGGGCAATGCGCTCCCGAACAACACGAAGCTCGAGCTCGTCCTGACTGCCGTACCGGAGTACTACACCGCCGACGAGAACGGCAATTATACCGGCCTCGGCAAGGGTGCAGCGTGGGAGACGCTCGTTACCGTCGATAACGAGGCACCGGCTGTCACCCAGATGTTCTTCTCCAGCGATCCTGCGGGCCGCAAGCTCATCAACATCGCGGCGCAGGATAACCAGTACATCTCTGCCATCCAGTTCCTCACGACGGACGGCAAGCTTATCGGAACGCTCTCTCCGAACCAGCAGACGGCAAACGAGGCACTGAGCCTTTCGGTCAACGCTGCTTCCATGAAGCAGGACAAGGTCGTTGTTGCGGTCGTGGACTATGCGGGCAACGCAAGAGCCTATGAGCTCGAGCTTGGCCTCGGCGGCGACGAAGGCGACGAAGAGCCCGCAGTGGAGCTCAATGGCTTCTTCGCCTTCAACTCGACGAACAACACCTGGGCGCGCTTTGAGCCGGATACGGCCAAGACCCCGGAGACTGCAGCAGAGGCCGATGTCCAGTTCGCTTCTGCAGAGTATGTCAACGGCTACACCGTAGCCTGCACGACGGATGGCTATCTGTACGTTATGCAGCACGGCAAGTTCGAGCCGACGCCCGTGTGTTACCTGAACGCCATTCTGATCGACATGGCTTATAACAAGGCCGACGGCAAGCTGTACGCCATGGCGGTCCTCAATGACGAGAACGGCGAGCCGCAGTACGGCAAGCTCGTCACCGTCGACATGTTCACTGGCGAGCTGACTGAGGTCGGCTCGATCACGAGCGACATGATGCCCTCGTCCCGCGACGGCGAGGTGCCGCAGGTGCTGGCCATCAGCGACGACGGTACGTTCTATGTCATCAACGCCTCCACGCGCAACACCTACCTCTACAGCTTCCGTCTGACTGAGGACGGCAAGATCGGCGAGCTGACGAATATCGGCAAGACCGGCTTCAAGGCAAACTATCTGCAGTCCATGGCCTTTGACCACTCCACTGGCGAGCTCTACTGGGCACAGTTCGTGCGAGCCTCCAGCTGGGCACGTCCGACCTACAAGCTCGTGAAGCTTGACCTCACGACCGGTGCCGGCACGGCACTCTCCGATCTGCCCGGCGAAATGACCGGCCTGTATATCGTTCGCGGCCAGGGCGGCTCCACCGGCAAGACCGACAAGCCTGAGAAGGTCCAGCTCACCACGACGAGCGCCACGCTCTACAGCGGCAACAAGACCGCCCTCGAGGCCTTCGTGACCCCGTGGAACCTGACCGACCGCTCCATCGTCTGGTCCTCCTCCGATGAGAAGATCGCCACCGTCGATGCAAACGGCGTTGTCACTGCAGTCAGCGAGGGCACGGCAGTCATCACCGCCGCCTCTAAGCTCGACGGCACCGTCAAAGCCGAGTGCACCATCACGGTCATGCAGAACAACACGACGCTGACCGGCATCGTTCACAATGCAGACGGCCAGAGCTTTGTTGCCGACATCGATGTCGACTCTGCAAACTACAAGTACCTCACCGGTGCACTGGAGCAGGATTACTATTCCGTCGTTCAGACGGGCGATATGCTGCTGGCCTCCGGCGACGGCAACCTTTACAGCCTTGATGCCGAAAACGGCTACGCAGCCAAGGAGCTGTGCTACACCGGCGACCTGTTTATGTCCGATATGGCCTACAGCCCGAACCTTGACCTCACGCTCGGCACCTATGGTTACTACCTGATGCTCGTCGATCCGACCACCGAGAACGGCTACCGCGGCCTATGGAATCTGCAGGGTGCGTTCACTGCCATTGCGGGCATTGCCTATGCGGGCCATGACAGCACCTACAACTACTTCTATATGCTGTCTGCCTCCGGCACGATCCACCTCATCGGCATCGCTCCGAACGGTGACGGCTACACGCTGAGCCTCCTGCACACCATCGTAACGGACAAGTCCCTTGCTATTACGGGCCAGCATATGTATCAGTCCCTGTACTATGATATGGAGACCGGCTGGATCTACTGGGCACGCTTCAACGGCGAGGACTCCTCCAGCATCATCGCGATCAACGAGGAGACCGAGGAGGCCGTCCTCCGCGGCACGTTCGACGAGGCTGCATGGCCCGTTGTCGGCCTGTTCGCTTCCAAGAGCGGCGCGATGGATCTCGACCGCACCGGCGATTTCAACTTCAGCGAGACCTGCACGCTGGCCCAGACCGAGCTGAGCAGTCAGGACGCCGTGGCGCTCCCCGCCGGGAGCCTCCCCACGCTGGAGCATTAAGCTCAGAATAGGAGGAAACCATGAATCAACTGATGAAACGGGTGCTGTCCGTCCTGCTGGTCGTGTGCCTCCTGTGTTCCGCGCTCCCCTCTGCCTTCGCGGCAGAGGGCGGCGGGTTCACGGACGTCTCGAAGGACCACTGGGCGTATGACGCCATCACGGAAGCCGTTGCCGCCGGTTACTTCAAGGGCGTGAGCGACACGGCGTTTGATCCCGAGGGCACGCTGACCCGTGCCATGCTTGTGACCGTTCTGGCGCGTGCCGCCGGTGCGGAAACGGACGACAATGCCTCTACCGGCTTCTCCGATGTGGCAGCGGGCACCTGGTACACGGGCGCTGTCGCATGGGCCGCCGAGAACGGCGTTGTGACCGGCGACGGCGATGGCACGTTTGCCCCGGACCGCGCGGCCACCCGGCAGGAGACTGCCACCATCTTCCTGCGGCTGCTGAAGCTGCTGAACAAGACCCTCCCCGAGATCGAGGAGGTTAAGACCTTCACCGATGCAGCCGACATCGCCGCCTGGGCGGAAGAGGCTGTGGAGACCATGCAGACGGCAGGTGTCCTGACCGGCTATCCGGACGGCAGCTTCCTGCCGCAGAACCCTCTGACCCGCGCTGAGGCCGCTACGCTCCTGTGCCGCTTCCTGAAGGCTGCGGAGGATAAGACCGAGCCCACGGAGCCGACGGAGACCGAACCGACGGAGCCAGAGCCCACGGAGCCCGAGCCTACCGAACCCGAGCCCACCGAGCCGAAGGAGCCGATCCACGTCACCTTCGTCTCCGAGCACAGCGCGGCCTATGTCGAAGGCAAGGCCGTCACGGAGCTGACGCTCCCGGAGAATGTGAACTTTGTCGAGTTTATCGCCCGCGCTGACGAAGGCTATGAGGTCTATGACGTCTCCGCAACGAGCGGCCGTCTGGCGAGCCACGGCAGCAACTACATCCTGGCCGGGCTGACCGAGGACGTCACCGTCACACTGTCTGACGGCCTGATCCAGCATACCGTCACGTTCAATGCCGTCAACGGCACGACACCGGTGCAGGTCAAGGTCCAGCACGGCAGCACGGTCGAAAAGCCCGCCGATCCCGTCAAGACTGACGATACCTTCCTCGGCTGGCACACCGCCAGCGGCGCGGAATGGGATTTCGCGACTCCGGTCACGAACAACATGACGCTCTTTGCCTATTGGCTCAACGACACCTATGTCGGCGCGACGGTCTATCTGGACGGTGTCAAGGGCAGCGACTCCAACGACGGCCTGTCGGAGGAGACCCCGGTTCGCACGTTTGCTGCGGCTGCGGCTCTCATCTCTCCGAAGGTCACCGACGGTGTCATCTGGGTCACGCATACCGTGACCGTGCTCGATGAGCAGACGTGGGACCTCAAGGGCCGCGACTGCATCGTCAAGCGCGCTCCGTCCTGCACGGGCAACATGATCGCCGTGGACGGCGGCAGCCTGACGCTCTCGAACATCACGATCGACGGCAATGCCGAGGTCTTCTCCGGACTGTCCGCCTCCGCTCCCGCGAGCAACACCATCTATCTGCTGAACTATGCGACGATGACGATGAACAACGCCGTTGTCACGAATTGCTTCGGCGCACAGGGCGGTGCATTCTATGTGGAAGACTCCACCCTGGTCCTGAACAGCGGCAAGATCTCGAGCAACACGTCCAAGTTCACCGGCGGCGCGATCTACCTCAAGTCCAACACGAAGGACGATAAGACCGTCTTCACGATGAATGGCGGCGAGCTTTCCCATAACGTGGGCGGCTCCGTTGCGGGCGTCATCAACGTTATGGGCAGCTACCCTGTGGAAGTGAACCTGCTCGGCGGCGCGTTTGTGAACAACTCCATGACGACGACGGGCGCGAACATCGCCTGCATCTCTGCCACGAATGACGGCTCTACCGTCGTGCTCGGCGCTGTGAAGTTTGCCGGCAACACGAACAAGAACGGCGAGACGATCAACGCGCTGACCCTTTCGACCCACAACGTTACCCTCATTCCGACGGAGGATACCGATTTCCAGGACCCAATTTACATCAACAACGCCTATGGGTCCTCCAAGGACGTCGCGATTCGCGTGCCGGAGGGCCTGACCAAGCTGAAGGGCAAGCTCCCCATCCTGCTGGCCAAGGAATTCGTCGGCGCAGCCACCATCTCCGGTGGAACGGGCGAGGGCGCTTATGCCCTGCAGCCGAGCGATATGGAGAAGGTACATGTTGTCAACGGCATCGACGGCGCTTATTACCTCGAGGTCAATGAGAACAACACGGCGGTCTTTGCCGAGGTCAAGACGAACGACATCGTCGTCTACCTCAGCGGCAACGGCAATGACACGAACGACGGCCTGACCGTTAAGACGCCGGTCAAGACATTCGAGAAGGCCAAGGAGATCCTGAAGGCCCGTGTCGATGCCATGGAAACCATCCCCGATGATGCGAACTTTGTCATTTCGCTGGTCTACCGCATTCAGATCACGGAAGACTGCTCGCTGAACTTCAACGAATTCGGCGAGAATGCCAAGCGCTGCATGGTCCGCCGTGATGCTACGAACACCTCCGGCTATATGTTTGACATCAAGGAAGCGAACGTCACCATCGAGAACTTCCGCGTGGACGGCAACAGCAAGTATCTGAAGAGCGGTGTCAATGCCTCCTTCAGTATCGGCTCCGGCGCACAGGTCACTGTGAACGACGGCTTTGAGATCGCCAACATGATCTTCGGCGCAGGCGGCGGAGTGTTCAATCTCGGCGCGAACAAGACGGAGACCCTGCTGACCATCAACGGCGGCTGGTTCCATGACCTGACCGGCTACAACGGCCTGATCGTCTATGGAAACTGCATGTCTCTGAGCACCTATGTGCCCGCGCGCTGCGTTGTGAACGACTGCCTTGTTGAAAATGTCACCGGTACCTATGGCCTGCTGCATGCCATGAAGTTCGTGACCATCGAGATCAATGGCGGCAGGTTCCGCAATATCACGATGAAGAACGACATCGGCTATCTCGCGGCTGTCAACGGCGACGCCACGGCGAGCATCGTCCTGAATCCCACGCCCGCAGGCCAGACCGCGGAGCTGAACGGCGATATCTACCTGCTTAACTCCAAGAGCGATGAAGACGGCAATCTCAGCAAGACCTCCGACGGCTATGTGACCATCGGCGGTGCGCTGGATCACGATGTCACGATCTCCGGCAACCTCATGATGTGGGGCACCGTGATCGCTGCCGGTACGGACGACTACAAGCTGACGCAGGCTGATCTGGCCCGCATCAGCACGGACACCGGCGATGCCCTTGTCCTGAAGGAAAAGACGAACACCATCGAGATCGCTAGGACCCGCTGATGTCCCGCACATAAGAAAATGGCTGCCCGGCGCTTTCGCGCCGGGCAGTTTTTCGTGACCGGGATAGCGCCTTGTAGGGGCGAGGCATGCCTCGCCCGGCGACGCACTTGCAGCCCGTACAAACCGCCGTCAAAATGGTTAACGCCTCCGAATTGTCATTGCGAGGCCCCGAAGGGGCCGTGGCGCCCTGAGCGCGAAGCGCGAGGA
>OHBJ01002732.1_pt1 | contig 11788 bp, 9 predicted proteins | sample 1577241 | NCBI WGS metagenome assembly OHBJ01 (sample SAMEA3541594, study PRJEB24748) | human gut metagenome | biome: human gut; feature: human-associated habitat; material: faeces | place: China | collected 2012
CTTGTGAAAGTTTGGGCTTTGTTGTAAATAAAAATGTTTTTTAAAGATTTCGTATTTTTACTGTCAATCAGCAGACAGGGAGTTGTCTTTCTTGTCGTGCTTCTGATTTTTTCAGCACTCTTTGGATACAATGGAATTTTGATGGCTCAGGCAATTGCCGATGTGCTAAGTGCTGTACTTGCAATGTTCCTGCTCTACCGAATAAAGCTAATCTCATCTATTGCTTAATTTGTTTCATTGATTTGAGAGTAAACCACTGGGGACAATCAATAAGCCAAAAACAATGTCATTAAGATAAGACACTGTAGGCCAAAATAATCGTCCCCTTGTCATTCATAATCACAAAGGACAGGGATATGTTTTCCCTGTCCTCTGTTGTTTTATTTTTGATATTTATATGATTCTTCAATTGCATGAATCAGTGCCCAGTCTCTCTCTTTCGATGAGCTCCGGCAGATGGCCTCGCGCCAGCAGGATAAGCTTGACCATATCCCCTCCGTGCTCCCCCTCAACATTGCTGATTACACCATGTCGTCAGGTTATGGCTATCGGCGCGATCCGGTATACGGCGCCACGGCGTTTCACGCCGGGCTTGACTTTGCTGCCAAAGAGGGTACGTCGGTTTACGCTACTGCCGACGGACGTGTGGCGGTGGCTGACTGGAAAGGCGGTTACGGCAACTGTATCGACATTGACCACGGCTACAATTACCTCACCCGCTTCGGACATCTCTCCAAGATCATGGTCAGCGAGGGCCAGATGGTGAAGCGCGGCGAGAAAATCGGCGAAGGTGTAGATCAAAGAGGTCAGCGGCAGGGCGATCGATAGTGAGAGTGCGAGGCTGACCCGCAAAAAGGCGCGTCCCTTTTCCGGGGAGGCGGCGGTCAGGCGGGAGAGCGAAGTCTGGATTGGACCGGCGCAGAGAGCAAATGCGATGCCATGTATGGGAAAAATCATCTGATATAAACCCAGACCTTCGGCGCCGATCGTCCGGGAGAGAAAGATGCGGTAGAAAAAGCCGAGAATCCGGCAGAAAAATCCGACTGCCGTCAGGAGCAAGGTTCCGGTAATCAAAGGATGAAATCTTCGCATGGCAGATCTCCGGGGAGGGTATGTCAGAAAAGTATATGAGGAGGAAGATGAAAGTAGAAGAAAACCAAGATGTTTATAAAACACTGGGGACACATTTTTTGGGAAACTGAAAGAAGACCCGAGTTGGCAGAAGGGCAGAAATAGCTTAAATTAAAGGATACAAAAATAAACTGTATTTAATACATAAATTAACAGATGGACATTGAGTTAGAACAGGAATATACTAAAAACATCAAAAAATAAAAAATTACTGCGAAAAATAACTGGTTGGTAGGGAAAAGAGTGTGAAGCTATGTTAGAAGGAATTGTATTACTTGCATTTATCGCGGCGCTGGCAGGCTGCGTGTTTACCGGCGTATCGGTGCTCTGGGCGCTGGCGGGCGGCTATCTGATCTTCTGTGTGTACGGTTTGATTCGGAATCACAGCCTTGCGGAACTCGGAAAAATGTCGCTTTCCGGCGTTAAAACCGTCCGCAATATCCTGATGATTTTCGGACTTATTGGCTTTATCACAGCGCTGTGGCGGGCGTCCGGCACGATCGCCGTGATCGTGTGCTGGTCGTCGAAGCTGGTGTCGCCGTCGGCATTTCTTGTGATCGCGTTCCTTCTTAACTGTATGGTGTCGATCCTGACCGGAACCTCCTTTGGAACCGGCGCGACGATGGGTGTTATCTGTATGGCGATGGGACGTGCGATGGAGCTTGACCCGTTCTGGATCGGCGGCGCGATTCTTTCTGGCATCTATTTTGGCGACCGCTGTTCACCGGTATCGTCCAGCGCGAATCTTGTCTGTGTGCTGACGAAGACGGATATTTATGAAAATATCCGCGAAATGGTAAAGACATCGCTGGTGCCATTTGTGGCTACATGTATTCTCTATTATATAGTGGGACGTTCCATGAGTGCCGGAAACGGACGGATGGATGTGGAAGGGCTGTTTTCCAATCGTTTTGTACTTCATTGGAGCGCGGTGATCCCAGCGGCGATTATCCTGGTGCTGTCTGTGTTCCGGGTGGAGGTCAAGAAAACGATGCTGATCAGCATTGTGTTGGCGGCGTTTCTGAGCGTGGTGTTGCAGGGGCGGACAATCGAAGAAATTTTACAGATGTGCCTGACCGGTTATCAGGCAAGCGATCCGGCGCTCAATGCTATGATGAACGGCGGCGGCCTGAAATCAATGATTAAGGTGGCTGCGATTGTGAGCCTGTCCTCCTGTTATGCAGGAATTTTCGAGGGAACTGGGCTCTTGAAGCCGATTCAGGGGAAAATAGAGGCGTTGAGCCGGAAAATTACTCCGTTTGGTGCGACCTTTGCGGTGGCGGCAGTTGCTTCCATGATCGCTTGTAACCAGACGCTTTCGATCATGCTGACCCATCAGCTCTGCAAGGAAGGAAATCCAGATAATAAACGATTTGCAATCGATCTGGAAAATACGGCGGTTGTGCTGGCACCGCTGGTTCCGTGGTCGATCGCCGGAGCCGTTCCTCTGGCAGCCGTCGGTGCTCCGATTGCGAGTGTGGTGGTGGCGTCGTATCTGTACATACTGCCGATCTGGAGTTTTTTGGTTCGTCTCATAAGAAGGCCGTAGGAAAAGGAGGAAGAGCCATATGAATTTACTCGAACTTTGCAACCTACAGGGTTCTTTATTCTTGATGATACTGGCGGGTGCGGTACTGAAACGGCGCGGGATCATCAGCAAGGAAGGCGAAAAATGTCTGACGGATCTCTGCGTGAATATCGTGATTCCCTGCAATATTGTGAAATCGTGCCTGATTTCATTTGATGCTTCGATTTTTAAAACGTGCGGGTTGCTGTTGGCGGTTGGATTTGTCTTGCAGCTTGTCTGTGTGGCACTCAACAAAGTGCTGTTTAAGGGATATTCAGAGCAGCACCGGAAGGTGCTTCAATACTGTACGATCGTTTCCAACGGCGGATTCCTCGGAAACCCGGTTGCGGAAGGCGTATATGGAAGTATGGGACTTCTCTACGCATCCATTTTCCTGATTCCGATGCGCGTTGTCATGTGGTCGGCGGGTACATCCTATTTTGTTGGAGGCGGTTCTGACCGGAAAAAGGTATTGAAAAATGTCCTGACGCACCCGTGTCTGGTCGGTGTCTACATCGGTATGTTCCTGATGGCGACACAGCTGCAGCTTCCGGGCGTGCTGAAATCGACGGTTACCTACATTGGAAACTGTAACTCGGCGCTGACGATGTTTATTATCGGTACGATTCTGACCGATGTGAAACTGCGTGAGATTATTAATCCGACGGCCCTCAAATTCAGTGTGCTCCGTCTGTTCCTTCTTCCGCTTCTGGCATATGGAATCAGCCTGGCGGCCGGATTGGATTCGGTGGCAGCAGGTGTGGCAGTCATCATGACGGGAATGCCAGCCGGTGCAACTGCAGCGATCTTTGCGGCGCGCTATGACAGCGATGCACCGTTTGCAGCGAAAACGGTAGTGCTCACGACGCTGATTTCGATGATTACGATTCCGGCGTGGTGTCTGTTTATAGGATAAAAAGAATAGGTAAGAAGCAACAATAATAGAAAGAATACTAGAAAAATTGAGAAAATAATGTAAATATGGTAAATGAATATAAAAAGACCTGAAAGGTGCGGTAAATGGCTGCTCTTCAGGTCTTTTATATTTTAAAATGAATAAAAGGATAAGCAAACAGAGGTTGAAAGAATTAGTTTATGATTCTTATTCATTCGTTTCACTCTTTCGTGAAATCCGCGCTTCTTCCAGATAATTATACAGTGTATACTTGGAAATCTGCATCGCGTCGCACAGGAGCAGGCTGGTTTTTGTGATCTTGAAGACGCCTTTCTGGTCAAGATAGTCGAGTGCACGAATTTTTTCCTCCTTGTTCATCAGCATCATCGGTTTTCCGATCATGGACTCTGCCTGATAAATATAGTGCTGTAAAATATCATCGACATTCTTTTTGAGAATAAAGTCGCGGTCAGACATGGCTGCCTGATTTGCGCCATTCGTGCCGTCCGTGCTGCCAGTTCCTGAAAAGGTGCCATCAGAAGCCATTCCGGATGGTGTGCAGCCAGACATGCCGTCGATCTGTGCGCCCACAGCTGCCGATACGCCGATGGTGCCTGGGCGTCCGATCAGATTTTGCAGGGCGCTCTGTGCCAGATAGAGATCGCGAACATCCATATTTAAGCAGACAGATCCGATAATTTTGTGATGTTCGTCCTCGATGAGCGTTGTGCAGGACTTAAAAAGCCGGTCTTTCTGGCTGGTATCGAGGGAAATGATCGAATGCTTGAGCGGCTCGATATCATTGCCGAGCTGTGTGATCATGCCGCCGCGCGGGGAACCGCCGACGTCGCGCCCGCTTAGCTGTGAGTTGAATGCGTAGACGATCGTGTGATCGTAGCCTTTGCGGTAATCGTGGACGATGATCTCACAGTTATCTCCGAGAAACTTTTGAAGTCCTTCGAGAAAACGGATGAGAAACTGAAAGTCCATGTAGTTGGAAATTTCCATGAATACCTCCTTTGGGGTGCTCTGTGCCCCGAGTGTGTATCGCAAAATTTTGCGGCTTAAAATAATTCGGAAAATGAAATGCACAGGGATTGTCTTTCTTTTGTCAAAGTTCCTGAAAAAAATTTTATCGCGTTCATTTTGCTGCGTCAATCCTGTTTCTATAGAAAAAAGTTAGTAGATAGGGAACATAAATAAGAGAATGTTCTCCTTTTTTGTTTAAAAATCAAAAATTCAGGTACAAGATAACGGGAAATGAGAGCAAACCTGTTTCTTTCATCATACTCTCAGACAAACTGTTTGTCAATTAACAAACCAAACTGTAAGTTTTTCTTGACAATTTGTCAGTGCATCCCTATAATCGAGAAAAAATCAAACAGACAGTTAGTCAAACAAAAAATAAGTTTGGAAAAATACAAACTGAAAGTGAGGGAGCAGGATGGACAGGGACAGTTATGTATATAAGACACCGGCTTCAAAGCTGGTACAGGTGTCTGCGATTGCGGCGGAATACAAGGGCAGACCGGATATGCTGATGACAGTGATCATCCGGGCGCAGAAGGTTGTGTCGGCATTTTCCAAGGAGGTGGCGTCAGTCATCGCCAGGGAGATGGATATTCCGATGAACAAGGTGTACAGTTTCATCACCTTTTATGCGATGCTGTCGGTAAAACCGAGGGGGCGCTACATTGTCCGGATGTGCAAGAGCGCGCCGTGCCACGTACATGGGGCGCAGGCGGTCGTTCAGGCGCTGGAGGATCAGCTCGGCATCAGCATCGGGGAGACGACCGAGGACGGAAGGTTCACCCTGGAATACTGTCCCTGCCTGGGACTGTGTGAAATATCCCCGGCGATCATGATCAATGAGCACGTGTACGGCAACCTGACGCCGGAATCGGTGAGGGATATTATCAAACAATATATACGGGAGGATGTGGAATAGTATGGAGGAAATGCACGTATTGCTGAAAAACCGCGGCAAGATTAATCCGAGAAGTTCACAGGAGTATGCGGACCGCGGCGGATTTGAAGCGCTGAAAAAAGCACTTTCGATGGACAGTGAAGCGATTATCGATGTGATCCGCGCCTCCGGACTTCGTGGACGCGGCGGTGCGGGATTCCCGACCTATCGCAAGATGGAGTTTACCGCCCACGCATCTTACCCAACGAGATACATCGTCTGTAACGCCGATGAGGGAGAGCCGGGTACGAATAAAGACCGGATTCTTCTCTCGACCGACCCGTGTGCGGTCTTCGAGGGCATGGCGATTGCTGGAAAAGCAGTCGGCGCCCATACCGGATATATTTATCTGAGAGCCGAGTATACATATTTGTTCCCGGTATTAAAAGATGCGCTGGAGGATGCGGAAAAACGCGGATTTTTAGGAAAAAATATGATGGAGAGCGGTTTTGACTTTGAAATCAAGTTCCGCTCCGGTGCGGGTGCTTACGTCTGCGGCGAGGAGACGGCATTGTTTGAGTCCATTGAGGGAAAACGAGGAGAGCCACGTTTCCGTCCGCCGTTTCCGAGCATTCACGGACTCTTTGGAAAACCGACCATGTTAAATAACGTAGAGACGCTGGCGAATATTGCACCGATCCTCTTAAACGGAGCGGAATGGTACCGCAGCATCGGCACAGCTAACAGCCCGGGCACAAAGCTTTTTACGGTCTGTGGAAATGTAGTCTGCAGGGGCGTATTTGAATTTCCGATGGGCGTGAACCTCAAAGATATCATTTATGAAGTGTGCGGCGGCATCGCGGATGGAAAAGGGCTTCTGGGCGTGCAGACCGGTGGTACCTCCGGTGCGATCATCAATGCCGATCAGATCGATATGACACTGGATATTGATACAGTTTCGGCATCCGGCGGACGTCTTGGCTGCGGTACGATTCTGGTCATCGACGACAGCAACTGTATTGTAGATATTGTGCGAAACAATTTGGACTTCTTCCGCGGCGAGTCATGCGGAAAATGTACACCGTGCCGCGAGGGCGGCCAGCAGCTGTACAATCTGGTTACCCGCATCAGCCGGGGGCTGGCGACTCTGCCGGATCTGGAAAAAATCGATGAGCTGACGGAGACGATGCGTCTGACCGCACTTTGTGGTCTGGGACATTCGACCGCAGTTCCGGTGCAGACGAGTATCCAGAACTTCCGAAAGGAATATCTGGCGCACATTGATCGGGATTACTGTCCGGTCTGTACACAGGCAGCTGTGGCGGAAGGCATTTATGAAGCAGAAGAAGATTATAGAAACGATGGGAACAGCCGGATAGGAATACGGCGTGCAGCAGTCGGTGAACGTGATGTCATGTATGATTCGTATGACGCGTATGCGAGACACCGCAGCCGGGGAGCATCCTACGCGGGACGATTTGAGCGGAAAGGGGGAAGAGAAGCATGATGGTACATCTGACAATCGACGGACAGCCGGTAGAGGTGGAGGAAGGAACGACGATCCTCCAGGCGGCGAAGAAAGCCTGTATCCACATTCCGACTCTCTGCTATCATGAGGATTTGAGCATCAAGGCGGTCTGCCGTATCTGTGTGGTTGAGGTAGAAGGACAGAGACTTCTTCCGACCGCGTGCAGTACACCGGTTTCGGAGGGAATGGTCGTGCAGACGGCATCCCCGAAGGTACTGAAAGCGAGAAGAAATATTCTGGAACTGATTTTTGCGAGACATCCGCAGGAATGTCTTGTATGTCCGAAGGATGGAAAATGCGATCTGCAGAAGGTAGCGCAGGATGTTGGTATGCATCTGGACATCCGCTATGACAAGCAGCTCCGCCATCAGAAGGAGGACTGGAGTTCCCCGGCCATCATGCGGAATCCGCAGAAATGTATTCTGTGCGGGCGTTGTATGGAGGTCTGCAATGAGATTCAGGGAATCAACGTCCTTTCGAAGGAAAACCGTGGATTCCATACGCTGATCGCCCCGGCCTATGGGGAAAAACTGGCTGATACCAACTGTATTAACTGCGGCCAGTGCGTGCAGGTGTGTCCGACCGGCGCATTGACGGTGCATTATCATACCTACGGATTATATCGCCAGAAAGAATTAGGCAAAAAACTGATTATTCAGGTGGCTCCGTCCGTCCGCATTACGCTGGCGGAGGCACTGGGCGAACAGCCGGGCGTTGTCAGCACAGGACGTCTGGTGTCGGCTCTCAAGCGCCTGGGATTTTACAAGGTATTCGATTCCGATTTCTCTGCCGATCTGACGATCATGGAGGAAGGAACCGAGCTTTTGAACCGCCTGCAGAACGGCGGAACCCTGCCGATGATCACCTCCTGCTGTCCGGCGTGGGTCAAATATTGTGAAACCTATGCACCGGAGTATACAAAGCATTTATCGACGGCGAAATCTCCGCAGCAGATGTTCGGCGCGCTGATTAAAACCTGGTTTGCAAAGCGCGAGGGAATCGATCCGGGTGATATCTGCAGCGTTTCGGTTATGCCATGTACAGCAAAGAAATTTGAGTGTACCCGTCCGGAAATGAAGGACAGCGGCTACCAGGATGTGGATATTTCCATCACGGTTCAGGAACTGGCTGCCTTGATCCGTGCCGGTGGAATCGATTTTGCCGAGCTTCCGGATACACCGTTTGACGATCCATTTGGCGAAGGAAGCGGCGCGGGACTTATTTTCGGTGCGACTGGCGGCGTCATGGAGGCGGCACTCCGCACCGTCTACGCGGTGGTAACCGGCAAAGAGATGGAACATCTCGACTATACACCGGTCCGCGGCTTCGAGGGAATCAAGGAATCACAGGTTGATTTGAACGGCAGAGTCATCAAGGTAGCGGTGGCACATGGCATTAAAAATGCGAAAGTTTTGCTGGAAAAGGTAAAAAACGGAACCGCCGATTATCAGTTTATCGAGATCATGGCATGTCCGGGCGGCTGCATCGGCGGCGGTGGAAATCCGCCTAAGACATGGTCGATCATGGAGAAGCGGAAGAAAGCCATCTATGAGGCAGAGGCAGAGCTTCCGGTCAGACAGTCGCACAAGAACCCGGCGATCCAGAAAATTTATGAGACGTATCTGGGAGAACCGTGCGGGGAGCTGTCACATAAGCTGCTGCATACAGAGTACTGCAACCGGCAGGATCTGTTGCAATAAATTATTTTATTCCAACCATCATTTTCTTAAAAACAAGGTGAAAACCTGAGAACGGCTTCCAGTGCTGCCGCTCTCAGGTTTTTCACGTCCCACTACGGCTCCTCCCAGGTTTCAATCCTCGCCTTACGGTTCAAAATTCCTTTCTCCCATATCATTAAATGCATCTTAAATTCAATCGAATCCTGCGCTGTCGTAAAGGGTTCTTCACGCAGCAGTTCGGAGCGGATGCCGCGCTTTTCAAGCTCTTTCTGTCTTTTTTTGGCAAGAAGTTCGAGAGCCAGGTGACGGGTCTGCTGGGCTTTTCCGAAGGTGCGGGACGGATAGGCGGAAGAGGCTTTTTGAAGTTTCCGGGTCAGGAGATCGACTGTCTTGGCATGGGTGTTCCGGTGCAGGAGGCGGGCAATCTGACGGGCACGGCGCTTGGTGGGGTGCTGCTCATAGTCCTTCAGGCGATGTAGCAGTTTTGGATCACCGGCTTCGACGGCGATGGACTGGAAGACGCGCGAAGCGTCTTCGGAGAGATGCCAGGGATTTTCACGGATGACGCGGTATTTTTCCGGGACCGCCGGGTAGCAGCAGACGTTTAGCGGAGGAAATTCCGCGAGGGAGGCAAGCTCCCGCTCGTTTGCGTTGCAGGAGTTTTCCCCCAGATAGTCGAGTTTGTCGCGCAGGATGGCGATGCGGTATTCGAGCTGGCGGAGGTATTCGTAGCCTTTCATCCAGAAGTGCCCGATCTGACTGTAGTCATAGTAGTGATTTTCGAGAGTCAGATCTTCGAAAAAGAGTGTGACAACCGAGTCTCCCTGATGGACGATCAGGGCGTAGCGTTCGTTTTCATCCTGGGTTAAGAGGGCATCGAGTTCGCCCTCGTATGCCGGATCGTAGGTACCGGTCAGGCGGGCGTTGTGGAAGAGAAGGAAACTTTCGACTGCATCATTCATCAGGTAAACCAGGCGGATCGTGTCGGGAGCAGAAGTGCCGGTTTCCGGGAGAATAAGTTCGAACTGGTTTTCGGATAATAGTAATTCTAACATGGAAAAGGGATCCATTTTATAAAACTCCTTAATGTATAAAAATCAAAATGTTTTCCGACACAGGCAGAAAAACGGAGCCAGTGACTATCGTATTCTCAATACAGGAAAACATAGAACAATCATGGTAATTATAAGAGAAATAAGAAGAGGATGCAAGAGAAGAGCAATGCTGCTGCCGGATTGTACAAAATTTTCAGCTCAGAAAAATTTTTCCAGTGAATCGTAACATTTTCTATGTTTCACAAAAAAAGATAGTAAAACCGCGCGATTCGTGTTAATATAAGAAAGCATAAGAATAATCGCGGTGTTTTTGCAGCGGCGGTGAAAACCGCAAAGCTGCGTAAGAGACTGCAAGTATGAATAGAAAGGAAAATTTATCATGGAAATCACAAAAGCAACCACGATGGGCGAGATGCTTCAGTATGATATGGGTATTGCATATGTTCTGATGGAGGCAGGCATGCACTGTGTTGGCTGTCCGTCTTCGATCGGTGAGTCTCTGGAGGAGGCCTGCATGGTACATGGTCTGAACGCAGACGAGGTTATGGCAAACATCCAGGAGTACCTGAACGCAAAGAAAGAGTCTGAGCAGGCTGAATAATTCAAATTTTAGATTTTAATAAAATTCTGGATAAAAAGACGCTGTGTACGAAGTAATGAGGCTTCAGCATAGCGTCTTTTTCGTTGTTTTATAGGAAAGAACGCCTCATAAAGCAAGAGTGAAAAATGCTCGGATTGTTGTTTAGAGACTGAAAATTGTGTAAAAATAGTATACATTACAGAATTGACGTGATAAAAAGAACTCGTTATAATGGCATAAAAAATATTTTTACTTTTTTTCGGAGAGTGGCTTAAACATATAACCGGACAAAAGATAAAGTAGTACGTAAAGATACAATGGAGGGATGGGAGTATGTTCAGTAAGCGAGAGTATGAATACGTGATGGAAATTGCGAAGGAAGGAAGTTTTTCAAAAGCAGCCCAGAAACTCTATATTTCCCAGCCAGCCCTCAGCGGTGCGATTAAAAAGATTGAGAAAGAGTTATATGGGATCTCGCTTTTTGACCGGAATGTGAACCCGGTGGCACTGACCCCGGCGGGGCAGTATTATCTGGAAAAAACGCGGAAGATATACGAGCTCAGCAATGAGATGGAGCAGCATTTTGCAGAGCTGGCGGGTATCCGTTCCGGTGTGATTAACATCGGAAGCTCCGGATATTTCTGTGCGTATTTTCTTCCGGAGGTGATCCGGGGCTATTGCAGACTGAATCCAAAGTGCCGGATCAACGTGACGGAGACGGATATTTCAGGGATGGATGCTGGGCTTAGAACCGGGCAGTTTGATATCACGATGGATGTCGAGGCACTCGACCCGGAGATGTTTGAGAGTGTGACGCTGGGGTATGAGTATATGATTATGGCGGTTCCTGCTTCCTTTGCTGTGAATGAGAAGCTGAAAGAGTTTCAGATCTCCAGGGAATCAATCCTGGAGCGGAGTTTTCTGGATGAAGCGGTGCGTGCGGTGGACCTTTCCAAAGTCTCGAAAGAACCATTTCTGATGCTGAAAAAGAATCAGGATTCTTATAAAAGGAGTATGGATATCTGCGCCCACGCTGGTTTCGAGCCGAAGGTGATTATGTATTTTGATCAGCTTCAGACTGCCTATAATGTGGCGCGGAGCGGACAGTCCGGTATCATCTTTTTTAGGGATGCACTGCTGAAATACACAGAGAAAACGGAAAAACTCTGTTATTACAAGATTGGCGATCCGCTGGCAAAGCGTGCAATCCTTTTGTCGATGAAGCGCTATCCGGGCGTGGGGGCAACAGTAGATGATTTTATCAAATACATTCTACTGGCTAAAAAATAGTTTAAAATTTCACAAAATACTGATAGGAAATTGCTTATAGTGCCATATTTAAAAATAACTCGGATTTTTAACCAGATAAAATACTGGAGTATATCCCATAGCTGAAAAAATAGAAACTCGGATGCAGAGCCTGGGCGGCGGCTATTCCCATGACTGT
>OHBJ01002734.1_pt1 | contig 11786 bp, 10 predicted proteins | sample 1577241 | NCBI WGS metagenome assembly OHBJ01 (sample SAMEA3541594, study PRJEB24748) | human gut metagenome | biome: human gut; feature: human-associated habitat; material: faeces | place: China | collected 2012
GATTGGAGGAAGAAGTGCTTCGTTTTCTGTCACATTCTTCCATTTTGAAACCGGATACCAGAATTGTAGTTGAGGCTTCGCTTGACACAGATTTTGATTATCTGGACGAACTTGGATTTGAGATTGACAAATTCAAGAAGTACAAAACGAACATGCATGTATTTATACGAAAGAAATAGGAGATAGATAAATTATGAAGAGGGCAATCTATCCGGGAAGCTTTGATCCGGTTACTTTCGGACACATGGATATTATTACCAGATCCGCACAGTGTGGAAGAAAAGCTGGATTACATCTCAGATCTGGGATGCAACGGAATCTGGCTCATGCCGATCATGCCTTCCCCAACCTATCATAAATATGATACAACGGATTACGAAGCGGTGGACGAGGCATATGGTACGGCGGATGATTTTAAAGAGCTGGCAAGTGCGTGTCATGAAAAAGGTATCCGGCTGATCATTGATGTGGCAATGAATCACAGTTCTTCCCAGCATCCATGGTTTACACAGGCATGTGAGTATCTTGCAGGTCTGAAGGCAGGAGAAAAACCGGACGATACGGTGTGTCCGTATGTGGATTACTATCATTTTTCTGACAAGCAGGAGGGAACAACCTATTATGCAGTGCCGGGAAGCAGCAGCTGGTGGTATGAGGGATCCTTCTGGTCGGAAATGCCGGATCTGAATCTGAAAAGCCCGGCAGTACAGAAGGAATTTGAAGAAGTTGCGGATTACTGGATAGATCTTGGTGTGGATGGGTTCCGGATGGATGCGGCCATGCATTATGAAGAAAATGCAACCAATGCGAATTGTGATATTTTAAATAAATTATACACATACTGTAAAGAAAAAAATCCACAGTTTTATATGGTATCTGAAGTGTGGGCGAGTGAGAATGTCATTGCGGATTATTATGCGAGTGGAACACCAAGTATGTTCAATTTTGATGCAGGAACGGCAAAAGGAGCACTGGTCAATGCGGTAAGAAAGGGCGATCCGGTAAGCCTTGTGAATTCCATGCTGAAATATCAGAATGATTTCTCCGCAAAAAATCCGGATTATATTGATGCACCGTTTTTGTCCAATCACGATATGGCAAGGATTGCCAATACGCTGGTGAATGATCCGGATAAGATTAAGACAGCAGCAGGTCTTCTGATGACAATGAACGGCAGTCCGTTTGTTTATTATGGGGAAGAAATCGGCATGAACAGTTCCGGAACAAAGGATGAAAATAAGCGTATTCCGATGGTGTGGTCAAAAACTGACACCACAGGAATGACAAAGGGACCGGCAGATATGGATGCCGGCATTGAATCTCCGTTTCCGGCAGAAGATGAACAGGAAAAGGATAAGGATTCTATCTTAAGTTACTATAAAAATGCGCTTCGTCTGCGGAATCAGAATCCGGAAATTGCAAGGGGAACCATAGAAAAAGTAGAAAGTCTGTGTAAAGATTCACAGGCGGCAATCACGAAAACGTATCAGGACAGTACCATCGGAATTGTGTATAATCTTGGGGAAGGAAATGATACGGTTGACATGAAAGGAACAGCACTTGAAAATATGAATCTGGAGGGAAGCTTGACACTGAAGGAAGAGACGGTACAGCTGAAAGATGGGAAACTGGAGATGCCGCCATGCAGTATTGTTGTGTTAAAATAGTAAAGTATAACAAATCATAGTAGTTTTAAGTTGAGTTTTTTGTCAGATTGTAGTATATTATCTATATTATAGGTGGGGGAGAAATCGTCTGAATTAACGGAGGCGTATGCAATATGAGAAAAAACGATGAGCAGAAAGTAAATAAACTAAAGAAAGAAAAGGTAAAAAAAGAAAAAACAAAGAAAATACCGAAACGTGACAATGCTTCCCGGAAGGAAAAAAAGATAAAAATGAAAGAGTCATCCGGTGGGCAGAAAAAGGAAAAATCGGAAATTCCATTCTATCGCAGCATTGCGATGCGGCTGGTTGGGGCTTTTTTAATTCCGGTGATAGGTGTACTGGTTCTTGGTATTACTTCTTACAATAATGCGTCCAATGCCATTGTGGATACATACAAAGAATCTGTACAGCAGACTGCTGATACGATGCAGCAGTATATCAATCTGGTTATCACGAGTGAGAAGGACGAATTTAAGACCTATCTGACCGAGTCGGATCTGCGTAAGTATTTTGCGGGGTTGATGGATATGTATGATGAGAGCTCCGTGCGCAAAGACTATCAGGGCAGACTGCGCAATAAGATGGCACTCGACAGCAAGATTCAGGGAGCCTATATTATCGCGGACAACAAGCGTACGATTGACTGTCAGGGAATTGTTCGTGACCGAAATGTTTATACGGACTATGTCGGATGCGATCAGGGAAAACTGGTCAGCAAAAGTGCAACAAACTGGTTTTTCTTTGGGGCAGATGAAAGTTCGGATAAAACACTGGATCTGGGAATTGATTCCTACTGTCTGCGAATTGTAAAAAAAATGAACAATCAGCCGGCCATGATGATCATAAACATCAGTGATTCCTTTATCCGTTCCGCCATGCAGTCACTGGACCCTGGAAAGGGAGGCTATGTAGCATTAATTACGGATACGGATGGAAAAGAGTTTTATTCCGATGAATCCGTCAAGACGGAAAAAGCACTGATTTACGGTACAAGTTTTTATAAGAAAGCATTGAACGGGAAAAAAGATTCCGGAAACCAGATGATTACATTTAATGGAAAGTCATACATGTTTGTATACAGTAAACTTTCAGCCGGAGATCTTATGGTTACGGCACTGATTCCTTCTGACCGTCTGCTTGAGCAGTCATCCGGAATCAAACAGCTGACAACCGTACTTGTGATTGTCTGTATGATCATCGCACTTGTACTTGGGTTATTCCTTTCGAGTCAGATGACAGGAACCATCAAATATATTCTGCGTCAGCTGCGCAAAGTTTCCAATGGAAACCTTACGGTTCATCTTTCCGCAAAGCACAAAGATGAATTTGGTTTACTGTGTGATGGTGTCAATGATACCGTAGAGCATATGAAATCGCTGATTCTGGATGTCAATGATGTGAGTCAGCAGGTTGGAGAAGCGGCAATTCATGTGGCAGAGGCATCCGGAACATTCCTTGAAACTTCTAAGAATATTCAGAGTGCAGTTGAAGAGATTGAGAGTGGTGTGAACAAACTGGATACCGGTTCCGATAACTGTATGAGTCAGATGGATTCCTTATCGGGAAAGATTAATAATGTAAGCTCCAATGCAGATGAATTGGGAAAACTTACTTCTGCAACCGGAGAAACCATTACCACCGGTATATCTTCTGTACAGACACTTACGCAGACATCCGAGACCACTGCAAACATTACAAGAAATGTCATTCAGTCAATACAGGAACTGGAAGAAAAATCAAAATCCATCAGCAACATTGTTTCTGCGATCAATGATATTGCGGAACAGACGAATTTACTTTCCCTGAATGCGTCCATTGAGGCAGCGCGTGCGGGAGATGCCGGCAGAGGATTTTCTGTGGTTGCAGAAGAAATCCGTAAGCTTGCGGATCAGTGCCTTGCTTCTTCATCCCAGATTTCTTCCATTGTAGATGAAATCGTTTCTAAGACAGGAGAAGTGGTAAATATTGCAAGACAGGCGGAGAATGCAGTTTCTTCCCAGTCTTCCGTTGTAGAGGATACCACAAATTCCTTTAAACAGATTGACCAGCTTGTAGCGCAGCTGATTCAGGCACTGCAGACGATTTCGAATAATGTGCAGGAAATGAATGGTGCACGAAACGAGACACTCAGTGCAATCGAGAGTATTTCCGATGCGTCCACCCAGACGGCAGAATGTTCTTCATCGGTACATTCGGCAGCAGGTACGCAGCTGGATGCAATCAAGAATCTGGATGAAGCATCCCAGAGTCTTACGACCAAGGCCCAGAGCCTGCTGGATGCACTGTCAACGTTCCAGGTTTAAGCAAAAAGTGAAAAAGCCTGAAGATGAAATGCTTCAGGCTTTTTTTATGGAGGAAGAAAATGCGGACAATTATCGTAGTCATTTATGTTTTTTTATTTTTGATTCTTGGACTGCCGGTTCTCGGAATCGAATGGATTATCGCAAAATTTGATAAACATGCAGCCGATATCAGCCAGCTTCGGATTGTGCAGTGGGGACTGCGCTGTGTATCTTTTTTGGCGGGGGTTCATCTGACTGTTGAGGGAAAAGAACATGTACCAACGGATCAGGCTGTACTTTATATTGGAAATCACCGCAGCATTTTTGATATTGTCATTACTTATGCACAGTGTCCGAATCTGACCGGGTATATTTCTAAAGATGGTGTCAATAAGGTTCCGCTGCTGGGAATATGGATGCGCCGTCTGTATTGTCTGTTTCTTGACCGCAAGGATTTAAAGCAGGGACTTAAGACCATTCTGACCGCTATCGATCAGGTGAAGTCCGGCATTTCTATCTGTATTTTCCCGGAGGGAACGAGAAATCGTGACCGGGAGGATGCAACGATGCTTTTGCCGTTTAAAGATGGTTCTTTTAAAATAGCACAGAAGACGGGATGTCCGATTATTCCGATGGCACTTACCGGGACGGCGGATATTTTTGAAAATCATTTTCCGTGGCTGCACCGTACAGAGGTAAAACTGACCTATGGGGAGCCGATTATTTTTGCCGAACTTTCCAAAGAAGATCAGAAACATATCGGCGCATACTGCCAGAATGTGATTCATGAAATGCTGCAGGAACACAAAAATACAAAAGAATAGATCGCACGACCGCTGCATAGGATAGCATAAGAACGAAAATAGAGTGGTCAACCATGAAAGATAAAAAAAGAAAGTATATCCTGATGATCATTTTGCTGGGGGTGCTTATGCTGCTGAGCGGGTGTGTGCGAAAAGAATGTGAGGAGAAGGTAAAGGATCTGGAGTTTACCGTGACAAAGGAGGAAGAACTTCCGGAAGCCTTAAGACAACAGATTGAAGAAAAAAAGGAGGGGGATTTCCGTTTTACATACAGCGATAATGAATATTTATACGTTGCCAGAGGTTATGGAATACAGGAGACCGGAGGATACAGCATCTCCGTGGAAGACTGTTATCTGAGTGATACCGCCATCTGTGTAAAGACGAGACTGCAGGGACCCAAAAACGGAGAAGAGGTGACAAAAGCACCTAGTTATCCGTTTATTGTACTGAAGCTGGAACTGCGGGAGGAAGAGGTACTGTTTCAATAGGGTACTTAAGAACTATTGTAAAAAGTTTAACACTCTGCTATACTAAAGCTACTAGATATAGTATTTTCTAGAATATTCAACTCAAATGGAGGAGGCAACAATGGAACAGGCACAGATTAGCAAGGTTCGGGCATCCGTTCATCGGCAGCGCGGTAACAGAGTGAAAATTCAGTTAGACCGTGGACGTAACAAGGTAGATATTCAGGAAGGCGTTATCCAGGGCGCATATCCAAGCGTTTTTACAATACTTGTAGATGACGAGCGAGAGGAAAATCCTCCACAGTTATTGTCATTCAGTTACACTGATATTATTACAAAGGACATTCGAATGAAACTTTGTTAGGAATGAATAAAATTCCCTTTCTTTGAATAAGTATTAGTATACTTACTTCAAAGAGAGGGGATTTTTTTGTTTTGGAATTGAAGAGACAGCTGTTCAGACAGAATTTACTAAGGAGCAGGGCGTTTACCCAGATTACGCTGGATGATGACTGTATTGTAAAAGACAACAAACCGGATCTGTTGAACATTATACATACCAGGGGTTCTGTTATTTTTGAGGATGTCAAGGTGAGCAGCCAGACGGTGTGGGTTACCGGACAGTTGCGTTTTGTCGTGTTATACCGCAGTGAAGATAACCGGCTGGAATCTTTTACGGACAGTATAAATTTCGGAGAAAAAATTTTTATGGATGAGGTGGAAGAACGCGATACCGTCAATCTGAGCGGAGATCTGGAGGATCTGAATATCAGTGCCATCAATTCCAGAAAGCTTGCCGTGCGTGCTCTGCTTGGCATTCATGCCGTGTGTGAGGTGCCGGTGGAAGAAGAAATTGTAAGTGGTGTTGAAAATGATCCGGATATTCAGCAGAAAAGCCGGACGATGCAGCTTTTGGCACTGACATCCGCGAAAAAGGATATCCTGCGTGTGCACAGTGATATTGCACTGCCACAGTCCAGTCCGAATATCGGACATCTGCTTTATGATTATGTTGAAGTGCGTAACCGGCAGGTGATCTGCACCGGGGAGCAGATGCAGATTCAGGGAGAAGCGTATGTGAATGTATTGTACAGCAGTCCGGAAGGAAAAATGGAGTGGTATGAAACGATGGTTCCGTTTTCCGAATCAATAGAAGGGGGAATGACCGGAACACAGCCGATCTGCTGGGTACATTGCCAGACGAAAGAATATGAGGTGGAACCGGCAGAAGATTATGATGGCGAAATGAGGGCGCTGAGCCTGAATCTTTCCATGGATGTGGAAATGAAGCTGTGGGAAGAAAGGAATGTGGAACTTTTGGCAGATGTCTATTCGCTGGAAACAAATCTTGTGCCACAGAAAGAAATGGTCTGTGCAAAAAAACTGCTGATTAAAAATGAAGCAAAACTGCGGATCTCTGAACAGATGAAGCTGGCGGAAGAACAGGAACGGATCTTACAGCTGTGTTCTTTTGAGGGGCATGCAGAGATGGATCATGTGGAACCGGTGGAAAACGGGTTAGAGGTAGAAGGAATCCTGACGGTTGATATTTTGTATGCAACGACGGATGACAGTTTTCCGATTGCACATACGCAGGAACAGATTCCGTTTACACAGATTGTTGATGTTCCCGGCATGAAAGGGCACACGGAAGATATTTCTTATGAAATCGAGCCGGCGATTGATCAGCTTGCGGTGAATCTGCTGGATAACGAACGATTTGAGGTCAAGGCGGTTATTTCCCTGCAGACAATTGTACAGCAGGAAGTGTGCATGGAAAAAATTGTGGATATCCATAAGGAACCGCTAGACGCGGTGGAACTGATGAAGCAGCCGGGAATTGTTGGCTATATTGTTAAAAAAGAAGAACAATTATGGGACATTGCAAGACATTTTCATACTACTGAGGCAGAAATTATGGAGACAAACGGACTCAAATCGGCAGATGTGCAGCAGGGCGATAAGTTACTCATTGTAAAGAAAGTGAGTGAATGTTAGAATTGATGATAGAAAGCGTCAAAAGGAGAAAGTTATGGAAAACGAAAGAAAAAAGAAATTTCAGGACTATGCACCACCGGAGCAGAAACCATCGGGGGGATACAACTTAAACGGGGTGTATTATTCGCGTGACGGACAGCGGCTGGATGATCAGCCCAAGAAGAGCTGGAGCCAGCGGGAATACGAGCGCGCGGAGCGCGAAAAAATACACTGCCGGGCGAAACGGGAGCAGAGGGAAAGTGAGGTTGATGCGCAGGGAAATCCGGTCAAGGACAATTCGGGAGTCAAAAAGGCCATCGCAATTGTTGTGATTGTTCTGGGCGTGATCGCTTCCATCGCACTGCCGGGATCTGCAACATGGGCGGTGATATTTGCAATTGTTACACTTATCAGCGCCAGAAAACAAAAGCAGAGTTACGATGCCGGGGACTGGGAACGTTTCCGCACAAGTGCCAAAAAAGCAACGAGGTGGCTTTGGGTAACACTGGGGTTGTGCTGTGTGGGTGTGGTTGCAATCTTCGGAATCGTGGGAATATATTTAAAGTCCGACAACGGTACTGTGGGTCTGATTCGTGAGGCAATTCAGACAATCCGGGACGATGACAGTTCCCATACTCCTGAAAATTCCCACAAAGATGCTGTAGCAGATTCAAAAAGTAAGGCGCCGGATGGAAAATTTAAGAATCTGAATGGGGAGAATGTGTCTTATGTGCATGGATTTAATACATTCGCCCTTGCTGGAAACGAATTTTCGATTCCGTGTAAATTTTCGGAGTTTGAAAAAGCCGGATTTACCATCAGTAACGATGAAGAGAAAAAGATTAAGCCGGGAGAATCTGATGGTTATGCATACTATGAGGAGGATGGAACTTACCGCGGGACGATCTTTATTTTTAATACATCAGATAAGGATATTGTGCCGGAAAAGGGAATCGTTGGAGGACTTACATTAAATCCGGGTTCACCGGTGAAAAAAAACGATCTGAAACTGGCAGGGGATCTGGGGTTTGAGAGTCAGCCGGATGATTTTGGACAGGTTTTGGGATATCAGCTCACAAATTATGTGAGCATGAGCAATTATACTTCCTATGAGTGGTATTTTGAAGACCAGGGATATTATACCAGCCTGCAGGCACAATATGGGGAAGATGGAAAACTGAGTACGGTCTGGTTAATGAATAATGCTGATTTGCGGAATTAATGGCTGTTTTTGAAAAAATTTATGAATTTTTCCTTAATTAGTAAGAAAAACCAGTAGAAAAAATATGTATTTTGTGCCACAATAAAGGAAGGTATGGGAGCACTCCCATGGAAGATAAGTCTGGAGGCATAATATGCATAAGAAAATACATGTAAAAACAAAGAATAAGATTTGTGCAGCAGTATTGGTGTTTGTTCTGGCCGGGTCACTTACCGCAGGTGCGTGTGCGGTACCGAATGTGTATGCAAAGACCGAGGCAGAAAAGAAGCGTGATGCGTACAAGAAAAAACTGAAAGCAAAAAACAGCGATATTGCAAATATCAAAGACAGTCAGTCGGATGTAAAAGACAGCATCACTGCTGCCGCAGCCAGAATGAAAACACTTCTTTCCAAGCAGGAACAGCTGAAGTCGGATATTAAGGACAAGCAGAATGAAGTGGAGCAGGCAAACAAAAAGCTGGAAGAAGCAAAGGAAGAAGAACAGAACCAGTATGATGCCATGAAGCTCAGGATTCAGTATCTGTATGAGAACAGTACGGATAATTCCATCTGGTCTGCCATTCTGGAGTCCAATGGACTTTCCGATATGTTAAACCGTATTGAATATGCGACCGATCTGTACAAATCTGACAGGGAACTTATGACTTCTTATCAGAATGCGGTAAAGAAGGTTGAGGACTGGACTATGCAGCTGGCAGATGAGATGGACAGTCTGCTTGCTTTGCAGGATAAGTATCAGACCCAGCAGGGGGAACTGAAAACCCTCATGGCAAAGCTCGAACAACAAAAAGATGCCTATGCGCAGCAGCTGGCAGAAGCACAGAAGCAGGCGCAGGACTATAAAAAGACAATTTCCAAACAGGAGGCAATTATCCGTGCGCAGGAGGCTGCGGCAGCGCGTGCCAATGCCAACACCTATGACGGTGGAGGTACCGGTGCCAGCGGTGGAATTGCAAGCGATTCCTATTTGAAAGATCCGGATTGTAATCCTTCACAGACAACAGATGTGAGCGGCGCAGATATTGTGGCTTTTGCGCAGCAGTTTGTCGGAAATCCTTATGTATGGGGAGGAAACAGTCTGACCAATGGGGTTGACTGTTCCGGATTTGTACATCAGGTCTATGCACATTTTGGAATCAGTACCCCACGGTATTCCCAGGCATTTAAGAGTGTGGGACAGCCGGTGTCTTATCAGAATATCCAGGCGGGAGATGTCGTGGTATATCCGGGACATGTGGCAATTTACATCGGAAATGGAAATATCGTGGAGGCGCAGTCAACAAGAGCCGGCATTACAAACAGCCGTCCGGTGAACTGTCACACGATCACCGCAATACGCAGACTGGTATAGGAGTTTTTGATGAGACCAAAACATCTGGTATCCATTGTTCTGATTGCAGTTGTGCTTGTGATGCTCATGAGAAATAATAATAGCATGATGAATGCAAGGCCGCTTGTGTACCGGGAGTCTTTGGATGAAGTGGCAGCGCAGATCAATGATGAAACACTGACCCTCAGAGACATGGCATTTTATGTCGGATATGAGGAATATCAGATTCAGCAGGAGGCACTGGTATACGATCCGGATGATCCGAACCGTTACTGGAGTATGCGCGTAGAAGGGGGATTTATGAATGCCGTTGCACGCAAAAATGCGATGCAGATGGCACTTCATGATGAACTTTTTTATCAGATGGCCATGGAGGAAGGCATTACACTGGATGACAATGACCAAAAACATATGGACAATAAACTGGAGGATTTCTGGGAGGATCTGACGGAACGTCAGGGGGAAACGGCACTGGGGATTTCCAGAAAAGATGCAAAAAAGACGATCCAAAGGATTGCATACGCCCAGAAATATCAGGAGGTGTATGCACAGCTGCATAACCGTACCTATGACGATTATGCGTATATGGAGGATTCCTATCAGAAGCTTTTGAAAAAGCAAAAATACAAAGTGAATGCTAAAGTATGGAATCGTGTGAGTTTTGGAAATGTCACATACAATAATAAAAAGAAAGAAGATTAAAAAATGTCAGTAAAATTAGGAAGAAATGATCCATGTTGGTGCGGAAGCGGCAAGAAATATAAGGCGTGTCATGCGGCTTTCGATGATAAACTTGCACGTTTGGCACAGGAGGGTCACGTTGTTCCGACACATGACCTGATCAAGACGCCGGATCAGATTGCAGGGATAAAGGAGAGTGCCAAAATCAATGTAGCAGTACTTGATTACATAGAAAAGAACATTCACGCAGGAATGAATACAGCGGAAATTGATAAGATTGTCTATGATATGACCACTTCCATGGGAGGTATTCCGGCACCGCTCAACTACGAAGGATATCCATACAGTGTATGTACTTCAGTGAATGAGCAGGTATGTCACGGATTTCCTTCCGAGAAGGTGATCTTAAAAGAGGGGGATATTATCAATGTAGACTGTTCTACCATTCTGAACGGATATTTTTCCGATTCTTCCCGGATGTTCTGCATTGGGGAAGTAAGCCCGGAGAAAAAGAAACTGGTTCAGGTAACGAAAGAATGTGTAGAACTTGGACTTAAGGAAGTAAAGCCCTGGGGTTTTTTGGGTGATATGGGTCAGGCAGTTCACGATCATGCTTATGCTAACGGGTATACCGTTGTACGTGAAATTGGCGGCCACGGTGTTGGCCTGGAATTTCATGAGGAGCCGTGGGTTGGTTACAATTCCAGGCGCGGAACCCAGATGGTACTTGCGCCGGGTATGATCTTTACCATCGAGCCGATGGTTAACATGGGCGGTGTGGAGATTTTCATCGACGAAGAGAACGACTGGGAAGTATACACCGAGGATGGAATGCCATCTGCACAGTGGGAGATCATGGTTCTTGTCACTGAGGATGGCCATGAAGTACTTAGCTGGTAAAGGTTCACGTATGCCATACATCTTTGATGTATGCGTGTAATATGGGGGAGTACAGATGAAAAAGGATTGTCTGACAACATTTTCAAAGGTCGACTTTAATACCTTTGAGCCGGAAGAGGATAAAATACGAATTGAGGATATTGCACATGCCCTGTCGATGATGACGCGGGCAAATGGGCATTTCCCGCAGTTTTTTTCTGTAGGTCAGCACTGCATCCAGTGCTGCCGTGAGGCAACTGCGAGAAACTATCTGCCACAGACGGCACTTGCCTGTCTGCTTCACGATGGAAGTGAAGCTTATCTGGCGGACATTACCCGCCCGGTCAAGAAAAACATGACGATGTATCTGCAGATCGAAGAACAGCTGCAGCATATGATCTACACTAAATTTCTGGGATATGTGCCGGAGCCAATAGCACGTCCAACACCTAATACAATAGCACTCATGATTCCA
>OHBJ01002735.1_pt1 | contig 11785 bp, 10 predicted proteins | sample 1577241 | NCBI WGS metagenome assembly OHBJ01 (sample SAMEA3541594, study PRJEB24748) | human gut metagenome | biome: human gut; feature: human-associated habitat; material: faeces | place: China | collected 2012
CTCGCTTTGCGATTCTTCTGATTTCATTCTCATTGTATGTCAGTGTATCTGTGGCGCGCCAGCGCCGTTCGCCCGCTATGATCTGGTATGTGCCGTCGGGCAGCAGGCGCAGCGACAGCGGCTGGATGATGCCCAGCTCGCCGATCGAGGCCGACAGCTCCTCCAGGGCCTCCTGGTCGAAGATGGTGCGCGGCTGGTCCGGGTTGGGCTGTATGTCGGCCACCCGGATCTCGTTGATGGCCGTGGAACCCTCCGTCTGTATCTCGCGGGCGGGGAACATCGAGTCGAGGCCGCGTCCCAGGGCGCTTCTTTTCTGTGTCATCGGTCGGTGGTCTTAACGGTTTGGGCGCGGCGGTGCTTGTCGAGCAGCTCGGCGGCGAGGGACTGGTAGGCGATGGCGCCGCGCGAGTCGGGGTCGTAGAGTATCACCGGCAGGCCGTGGCTGGGACTCTCGCTGAGCTTGATGTTGCGGGGGATGACGGTGTTGAACACCATGTCGCCGAAGTGGCTCTTGAGCTCCTCGTAGATGCTGTTGGCCAGCCGCAGGCGGGCGTCGTACATCGTCAGCAGGAAGCCCTCGATCTCCAGGGCCGGCTTGAGGCGGCTCTTGATGATGCGGATGGTGTTGAGCAGCTGGGTGATGCCCTCCAGGGCGAAGTACTCGGCCTGCACGGGGATGAGCACGGAGTCGGCGGCCGTCAGGGCGTTGATGGTGATGAAGCCCAGCGACGGGCTGCAGTCGATGAGCACATAGTCATAGCGGTCGCGAACCGATTCTACCATGCTGGCCAGCACACGCTCGCGGTGTGGGCGGTTGACCAGCTCCATCTCGGCGCCCACCAGGTCGATGGAGGCGCTGAGCAGGTCGAGGCCTTTCACGCACGTGGGCTGGATGGCCTCGGCCACCGGGAATCCGTCGACCAGGCACTCGTAGATGCCGGCCTTGACGGCGCGGGGGTCCACACCCAGGCCCGACGTGGCGTTGGCCTGCGGGTCGGCGTCGATGAGCAGAACCCTGACCCCGGACTGGGCCATGCACGAGCCGAGGTTGAAGGCCGTCGTGGTCTTGCCCACCCCACCTTTCTGGTTGGCTATTGCCATGATTTTTCCCATAAGCAAAAGAGCTATAAGAATTAATGTGCAAAGTAACAAAAATTTTTTCAATCGCCGGTTAAATCATCTATTAAATATGTTTAAATGTTAACAACTTATGCAAGTTATTGTCTGTCAATGACTTGCAAAAATGCTCTTTGTCGCTTTGCCACCGATTGGCCCATACATAAACCTCTATGGCTTACCAAATTACCCGCAGGGTTCGTCCATAAACTCTTTCTCGGCTTGCCCGCACTGACAAAAAATGCGTATATTTGCAGCAAATATCGCACTAAGATGAAAAAGAACCACTGCCTGCATCTTCTCATGCTTGCGCTTTTCGTTTTCGCCGCCCCCTCGCTTCTCCGCGCCGGCGACAAGAAAGCGGTCGCCGCAGGCGCCCGCTTCTGCCTGGTGCTCAAGCGGGACGGCTCTCTGTGGGCTTTCGGCGCCAACGACTACGGCCAGCTCGGCGACGGCACTACACAGTTCCGCAGCCGGCCGGTCAAGGTGCTTGACCACGTAATGGATATGTCCGCCGAAAGCTGCTTCTCCATGGCGCTGCTCGAAGACGGCACCTTGTGGACCTGGGGCTGGAACGTCTTCGGTCAGCTCGGTGACGGCACCAACACGGACCGCCTGCGGCCTCAAAAAATCATGGACGGCATCAGCAGCATCGACGCCGGGTCCGATCACGCCCTGGCCGTGGGCAACGACGGCACTCTTTGGGCCTGGGGCTGGAACTACTACGGTCAGCTCGGCGACGGCACCCATGTCGACCGCAATGTGCCCGTCCGCGTGATGACAGGCGTAAGGCAGGTCTCGGCCGGCCACAATTGGAGCGCCGCAGTAAAGACCGACGGTTCTCTGTGGGTTTGGGGAGACGATGTCAGCGGTATGCGTCGGTCTCCTGTCAAGATGCTGGACGGCGTCAGGCAGGTCTCGGTCGGCGAATCACATATCCTCGCGGTGATGGCCGACGGGCGGCTGATGGCCTGGGGCGAGAACAGGTGCGGCCAGCTTGGCAACGGCACCACCGACTGGCAGAAGACGTTCATGAAAATCATGGACGGCGTGGACGAAGCCTGTGCCGGAAGGTTACACTCGCTTGTCAGGCGCAACGATGGCAGTCTTTGGGGCTGGGGGAACAACGACGAAGGCCAACTTGGCATCGGAAACCGCGACGACCAGCTGCGCCCGGTGCGCATAGCCGCCAAGGTCGGAGACTTCGACGTCGGCAATGAAATCTCCCTTTGGATTACCCCGGCAGGCGAACTCAAAGTAACAGGCAAAATAACAAGCGACTAAATTAATTACGTCAAAACACATGGCAACCATCCGCACATACATTCTGATTCTTCTTCTCACCCTCCTATGTCCCGCCCTGCTCCGCGCCGGCGACAAGAAGGCCGTGGCCTCGGGCAGCATGTTCTGCCTGGTGCTCAAGCAGGACGGCTCCCTGTGGGCCTTCGGTGCCAACGACAGGGGCCAGCTCGGCGACGGCACTACACAGTTCCGCCGCAAGCCGGTCAAGGTGCTTGACCACGTAATGGATATGTCCGCCGGGAGCTACTTCTCCATGGCGCTGCTCGAAGACGGCACCTTATGGACCTGGGGCGGCACTTTCTGTGGCGAGCTCGGCGACGGCACCAACACGCCCCGCCTGCGGCCTCAAAAAATCATGGACGGCATCAGCAGCATCGACGCCGGGCACGGTCACGCCCTGGCCGTGGGCAACGACGGTACGCTTTGGGCCTGGGGCTGGAACTACTACGGTCAGCTCGGCGACGGCACAGCCGTCGACCGCAATATGCCCGTCCGCGTGATGACAGGCGTAAGGCAGGTCTCGGCCGGCCACAATTGGAGCGCCGCAGTAAAGACCGACGGTTCTCTGTGGGTCTGGGGAGACGACTTCATCAGCGGATATACAGGCGGCCCGAGGTTGCCTGTCAAGGTTAAGATGCTGGATGGCGTAAGGCAGGTCTCGGCCGGCCAAGATCATATCCTCGTGGTGATGGCCGACGGGCGGCTGATGGCCTGGGGCGAGAACAGGTACGGCCAGCTTGGCACCGGCACCACCGACAGGCAGCATACGCCAGTGAAAATCATGGACGGCGTGGACGAAGCCTGCGCCGGAAGTAATTACTCGCTTGTCAGGCGCAACGACGGCAGCCTCTGGGGCTGGGGCGAAAACAACGGGGGCCAACTTGGCATCGGAAACCTCGACGACCAGCTTTGCCCGGTGCGCATAGCCGCCAAGGTCGGCGACTTCGCCGCTGGCGGCCTCGTCTCCCTCTGGATTACCCCGGCAGGCGAACTCAAAATAACAGGCAACATAACAGGCGACTAAATTAATTACGTCAAAACACATGACAACTACCCGCACATACATTCTGTTTATTCTTTTCACCCTCCTATGTCCCGCCTTTCTCCGCGCCGGTGACAAGAAAGCCGTGGCCGCGGGCAGCTTCCATGCGCTTGTGCTCAAGCAAGACGGCACCCTGTGGAGCTTCGGCCGCAACTTCTCGGGTGCTCTCGGTGTCGGCGGCGATGTCGACAGCTCTCCCGAACCGATAAAGATTATGGACGACGTGGTTCAGATTTCGGCTCAGAATGAGACCTCGATGGCTGTCAAAGCCGACGGCTCGCTCTGGGCCTGGGGGCAGAACGACAAGGGCCAGCTCGGAAACGGTTCCACCTCCTATACAGGTGTGCGGCAGCCGGTGAAAATCATGGATAACGTGCGCCTGGCACGTGCGGGGCGTTACCAGTCCTTCGCCATCGACCGCGACGGCAATCTGTGGGCGTGGGGAGATAATGGCTTCGGCCAGTTGGGCGACGGCACCACGACACAGCGTCTCAGCCCCGTCAAGGTGATGAGCGGCGTTAAGGATGTGTCGGGAGGTCAGAGCAGCGCCCTGGTGGTGGCTCAGGACGGCTCGCTGTATGAACTCGGGCCGGGCATCAAGCAGCCCCGTAAGATTATGGACGGAGTGCTCAAGGCCTGCTGCCCCGGCTTCTATATGGTGCTTCGCGACGACGGCACCGTGTGGACCTGGGGGTCGAGCAACACTTACGGCCAGCTCGGCACAGGCGATACCGGAATCAACAGATATGCGGAGGATGCCCGACAGATCCTCAGCGATGTAAGCGATATTTCCGCAGCCGGATGCTTCGGCATGGCTGTGCGCAACGACGGGACCCTGTGGGCCTGGGGCCAGAACGACTGGGGTCAGCTCGGCGACGGCACCACGACCAATCGCCTCGCGCCCGTCAAGGTCGATGACAACGTGCTCTCGGTCGCTTGCGGCAATCTCATTTCCGTATGGATAACCCGCGACGGCAACCTCCGCGTAGTCGGCAAACCTTTACGCGAAGAATAACCCTCACTTCTCAAATCAAAAAATTCAGAATCATCGTATATGAAAAAATCTGCAATACTTTTGCTCCTCGCCCTGCTGGCTCCCCTGATGCTTCGCGCCGGCGACAAGAAGGATGTGGCGGTGGGGAACAACCATGTCCTGGTGCTTCGTCAGGATGGCTCGCTATGGGCCTTCGGGCGCAATTCTCACGGTCAGATTGGCGACGGTACCTATCAGCGGTGCGGGAATCCGGTGAAAATCATGGATGACGTGGTGCAGATTTCCGCTCAGGATGATAAGTCTATGGCGGTAAAATCCGACGGTTCTCTCTGGGCATGGGGTGCCAACGATTACGGCACTCTCGGCGACGGAAGTAATGAGGCCCGTTTTTCGCCGGTAAAAGTCATGGATAATGTGCGGATGGCCTGTGTGGGCACCCGTCAGTCGTTTGCCGTAGACCGCAACGGCGTCTTATGGGGCTGGGGTGAGAATGAGGACAGTCAGCTCGGCGACGGCACCACCACTGACCGTCTTACCCCGGTAAAGATTATGACGGGTGTCAAAGAGGTATCGGGTGGCGACGGTGCGGCTCTGATTCTGTGCGAGGATGGCTCCCTCTATGAGACGGGAATCTATTTCAAGCCCTCTGCTCCGAGGAAGATAATGGATGGTGTGCGCAAGGTGTCTTGCCTCGGTTCCAATATGGTGCTTCGCAATGACGGAACCCTGTGGATGTGGGGAAGCAATATACACGGGCAGTTAGGCGACGGCACAACAAATAGCATATATTCTGCGAAAGAGGCGGTGCAGGTCATGAGCGGTGTGAAGGATATTTCTAATGGCAGACAGCACTCCATGGCAATCTGCGAGGATGGCTCTCTGTGGGCCTGGGGTGGAAATCGGTACAGCCAGCTCGGCGACGGTACCACCACCGACCGCCTTCGGCCCGTCAGGATTGAAGGCAATGTGCGCTCGGTCTCCTGCGGCTTTACCGTTTCCGCCTGGATTACGGCGGACGGCGAGCTCCGCATGGTCGGCAAACCCTTATGAGAAGAATAACCCTCATTTCTCAAATCAAAAAAATCGGAGATGAAAAAATCTGTAATACTTTTGCTCCTCGCCCTGCTGGCACCCCTGATGCTTCGCGCCGGCGACAAGAAGGATGTGGCGGTGGGAAACTGGCATGCCCTTGTGCTTAAGCAGGATGGCTCTCTATGGACTTTCGGCAGAAATGGAAACGGACAGCTTGGCGACGGCACCACGACCGACCGCTTTGAGCCGGTGAACATTCTCAACAATGTGGTTCAGATTTCGGCACAAGGTTGTGTCTCCATGGCGGTCAAATCCGACGGTTCCCTTTGGGCCTGGGGCGAGAATGATTTCGCCTCTTTGGGCGACGGCACAAAAACCGAACGCCACTCCCCGGTGAAGATAATGGACAATGTGCGGAAGGCTGCCGCAGGATGGCTACATGCCTATGCCATTGACCGCAATGGCGGTCTTTGGGCCTGGGGCACTTGCTGGAATGGTTATGACAACGAAGACCAGGTGGATTTCCTCTCTCCGGTCAAGGTTATGTCGGGTGTGAGGGATGTGTCCGTCACAACGCCCGGCGATGCACTGATTGTATGCGAGGACGGGTCGCTGTATAAAATCATGTACGACTACCGCAATCCCCGCAAAATCATGGATAACGTAGTCAAGGTTTCCTGCAATGGCCCCAATCTTGCCCTGCGTCGCGACGGCAGCCTGTGGACATGGGGGCTTAATTCCCACGGTGAACTGGGCGACGGTACCACTGACAAGCGTTATTCCCATGAGCAGGCATTAAGGATTATGACGGATGTAACCGACATTTCCTCCGGCCTGTACCATGGCATGGCCGTGCGCAACGACGGCTCATTATGGGCATGGGGCAGTAATGAGGTCGGTCAGCTTGGCGACGGCACCACCAACGACCATTTTACACCCGTAAAGATTGAAGATAATGTGCGTGCCGTGGCCTGTGGTGTCGATCTGTCCGCCTGGATTACACGCGACGGCGAGCTGCGCATGGTCGGCAAGCCATTTAAGGAGAAATAAATAAGAAAAATTACATAACCCTGATTTTTGAAAATTCTCACAAACAAGTATAAACTAATTTTTAGAACTCACTTAGCTTATATGAAACAATCTGCAATACTTTTGCTTCTCGCCCTGCTGGCACCCCTGATGCTTCGCGCTGGCGACAAGAAGGCCGTGGCCGTAGGCAGCGGCCATGCCCTCGTCCTCAAGACCGACGGGTCACTGTGGGCCTTCGGCCGCAACACCTACGGCCAGCTCGGCGACGGCACTACCGACTGGCAGAAGACGCCCGTGAAAATCATGGACGGCGTGGTGCAAGTCTCCGCCTGCGATAACACCTCCATGGCCGTCAAGCAGGACGGCTCCCTGTGGGCCTGGGGCGAGGACCGTTACGGCAACCTCGGCCTCGGCACCAAGAAGGTCAACAGCAAGGTGCCCGTGAAAATCCTCGACAACATCAAGTACGTGCAGGTCGGCGGTCAGCATTCCATGGCCATAGACCGCAACGGCAACCTGTGGGCGTGGGGCAACAACTCCCACGGCCAGATATGCACCGGCACGCATGGCGACTGCCTGCGGCCCACCAAAGTGATGTCGGGTGTCAGCCACGTGTCGGGTGGCGGTGACGAGACCCTGGTCGTATGCCGGGACGGCTCCCTGTGGCTCATGGCTCCTGGCATCGCGCAGCCCAGGAAGCTGATGGACGGCGTCAGGAAAGCCTCGACCCAGAACAACATCAACATGGTGCTCCGCAATGACGGCACTCTGTTGACGTGGGGAACCAATCGCAACGGCCAGCTCGGCGACGGCACTACCGAATATCGATACGACCCCTCCGAAGCCCGTCAGATCATGAGCGGCGTCAGCGACATCTGCGCCGGCAACCGTCACGCCATGGCCATCAAGACCGACGGCTCCCTGTGGGCCTGGGGCTGGAACGAGTACGGCCAGCTCGGCAACGGCACAAAGTCCGACAGCCACATCCCCGTCAAGGTCGACGACGGCGTCCGGTCCGTGGCCTGCGGATACATGATTTCCCTCTGGATCACCACCGACGGCGAGCTCCGCATGGTTGGCGAACCCTTCTAAATATAGCCCCCGCTCAGAGATGCATCATCTAACGCTTGTAGGGACGTGTTGCAAAATCCGGCGAATAGTAGGGATGCACCCCGGTGCATCCGCTCTACTTCATTGATTGTCAGCGGATGCACCGGGGTGCATCCCTACGATCTGACCGAAATTCTGAATTTTGACATACCCTCGAAAAAAACCACGGCTCGAAGCAGACGCACCCTGGCGCGTCCCTACAAGCGACATTTCAACAACATTGTAGCAACTAACATACCCTCCATAATGAAGAATATCCGCATCATATGTCTCCTATTTCTGCTCGTGCTGCTGGCGCCTGCCGCCCGCGCCGGCGACAAGAAGGCCTGCGCGGCAGGCTGGGACTTCGGTCTCGTACTCAAGACCGACGGTACGCTGTGGGCCTTCGGCAAGAATGAATGTGGTCAGCTCGGCGACGGCACCACCACCACGCGCAATACTCCGGTCAAGGTTATGAACAATGTCAGGCAGATGGCTGCCGGAGGCGCTCACTCTCTCGCTCTCTGTGACGACGGCTCCGTATGGTCGTGGGGCTCCAACAAGAGCGGACAGCTCGGCGACGGGACTTTTCAGAATCGTTACACGCCTAAGAAAATTATGACCGGCATGAAGTATGTAGCTGCTGCAGGCGGCGTTTCCATGGCTATAGGTCAGGATGGCTCACTGTGGGTGTGGGGCTCTAACAAGGACGGCAAACTCGGCGACGGCACCACTGTCAACAATCCCAATCCGCATGTGCTGATGTCAGGCATCAGGGACGTTTCCTGCGGAAGCAGCCGTATCCTGGCTGTCGGAACCGACGGCACGCTCTGGGGCTGGGGATATAACCGCGACGGCTTCCTTGGCGACGGCACCCGTATTAACAGATTGCGCCCGGTTCGTTTAGCCTCCGGCATACGTTCAGCTTCGCAAGGTTACGATAACGGTGTGGCCGTCGGTGTAGACGGCTCGCTGTGGTGTTGGGGCTGTAACATAGTAGGCGACGGTACGGATAACTACAGAATGCGCCCTGTCAGGATACGGACATCCGGTGTGCGTAAAGCGGCTGCGGGATATACCACACACATGGCCATTCTCAACGACGGCACCCTGATTGGCTGGGGCTCGAACTGCGACGGACTGCTCGGGAGCAATGTTTATGATGACTATGTCTACTCTCCTGTCCGTGTGGCGGACGGTATACGCGATGTCTCTGTCTCGAAGGGTCTTTGGTGGGCCATGTGGATTACTGACAGCGGCGACCTCAAGGTGGTCGGCACCATGTTCTCCGAATACTGATGTGCCTGTTCCCGTTCGGATCCGGCACGTTACTATGCAATTAACGACATGAAAAAATTTCTCACCTGTCTTTTCCTCTCTCTCCTTCTCCTTTCTCCCACTCTTCTCCGCGCCGGCGACAAGAAGGCCGTGGCCTTGGGCGACAACCATGCTCTCGTCCTCAAGACCGACGGTACGCTGTGGGCCTTCGGCCGCAACTCCTACGGCCAGCTCGGCGACGGCACCGAGAACTGGCAGAAGACGCCAGTGAAGATCATGGATAATGTGGTGCAGATTTCGGCCCAGGATAACAAGTCTATGGCACTCAAGGCTGACGGCACTCTGTGGACATGGGGCGAGAATGACTATGGCTCTTTAGGCGACGGCACCAGGGATGAACACAGCACCCCGAAGAAGATTATGGATAATGTGATGTCGGCCTGCGTGGGCGACCAGCAGTCCTTTGCCGTAGACCGCGACGGCTGGCTTTGGGCATGGGGTAACAATTCGCACGGCCAGCTCGGCGACGGCACTACTACCGACCATTATACGCCGGTCAGGATTATGTCCGGAGCGAAGGATGTGACGGGTGGGGCAGGCACTGCTTTTGTAGTGTGTCAGGACGGGTCGCTGTATCAGTTGAGCCCCGGGCTGAAGAGCCCGCGCAAAATCATGGAGGGCGTAGTCAAGGCATCATGCTACGGACCCTATATGGCCCTTCGCCGTGACGGCACATTATGGACATGGGGTTATAACGGTAGCGGCGAATTGGGCGACGGTACCACCGAGAGCCGCTACGATCCCTCCGATGCCTACAAGATAATGAGCGGAGTGACCGACTTCTCCTCGGGTTACCGCCATGCCATGGCCGTCCGCAAGGATGGCACGCTTTGGGCCTGGGGCTGGAACAACTACGGCCAGCTCGGCAACGGCACCACCACCGGCACCCTGCGGCCCATACAAATCGACGACAATGTCAGCTCCGTTTCCTGTGGTTACGCCATTTCCGCATGGATAACCCGCGACGGCGACCTCCGCATGGTCGGCCGTCCCTTCTGACCGACGGTGAGGCAGATGCGCGAGCTAATGTTCGACGAGGGAGGGTGCTGTCAGAAAGGATGCGGATGTGGTGCCGCGGGGTTCCGAGCAGGAGGGAGCATACTGAAGTATGTGACCGACTGCGAGAGGTCCCCGCGGTGCCGCAGATGCGCCTTTATGACTGTACCCTCAACGGTTGCGCTCGCTGCGCCGCATGATGGCGCGGAAGTAGTGGAGGTATGCGGCGAAGGCCACCATCAGCATGATGACGAAGCTCCAGTAGACGCCCATGCACTGCAGCCCGGCCCAGCGGGCCAGGCCGAGCATGGCCGGAACACCCACTATCAGGTATGATAGAACGGAAACGGTCAGCAGCGGCCACACTATGCCGGTGCCGCGTACGGCGTTGCTGAGCGTCACCTGTACGGCATCGAAGAGCTGATAGGCTATCAGCGGCAGAATAAGCGTCAGCGCCACGGCCACCACTGCGCCGTCGGGGGTGAAGGCACCGAGCAGTTGCCGTGAGAAGAAGTAGAAGATAAGGCTTGCCACCACTGCCAGGCAGAGGTTGAGACTCACGCCCACCCGTGTGCTGAGGTGGATGCCGGGGTAATCGCGCAGGCCCATCTTGTTGGCCACGCGTATGCTCAAAGCTATGCCGAAGCTGAGGTAGGCCATGAAGCCCAGCTGCGACATGGTGTTGGTGATCTGGTAGGCGGCCAGCTCTATCTTGCCGTACCAGCCGCACACGACCGCCCCGAAGGCCCAGATCAGCACTTCGGCGCCATTCTGCAGCATCACTGGCAGCGAGGTTGACATGATGCGCCAGTTGAGCGCCCTTGACCCGCGTCGGCGCAGGCCTTGCGCGTAGGGCCGGTAGCGGCGGGTGTGGCGCACTACCCGGAGTATGACGAGCGTGGCGGCCAGGCGGGCGGTGAAGGTGCTTAGTCCGGCGCCGTTCAGTCCCATTTCGGGCAGCCCCCAGTGGCCGTAGATCAGCAGCCAGTTGCCGAAGATGTTCAGGGCGTTGGCTCCAAGGATTATCCACATCGGCATGGAGGTGTTGGTGACGGCGTTGGCAGCCTGCTGGCAGGCGTTGAAGAAGGGTGCCGGCAGCATGGACGCCATCACTATCAGGTAGTAGGGCCGGATGTAGGGGAGCAGCTCGGCGGGCTGCCCCATGCGGTCGAGGAAGAAGTAGAGCACGCCCATGACGGCCACCAGCAGCAGGGCCATGAGGGTGTTGAGCTTGAGCCCGGCGCGGAGCGTGCGGCCGACCTCGACGTTCCGCTTACGCGTGTAGAGGGAGCCGATGATGGGTGTGAGGCCGGCGGCGAAGCCCATGAGCATGACCATGGGCACCATGAAGAAGTTGTTGACGAAGGCGGCGGCGGCGAGGGCCTCGGTGCTGTAGGCGCCCACCATCATGGTGTCGGCGAAGCTGACGACGATGACGCCGACTTGGGTCAGGAGTATGGGGGCGCCGAGGCGGAGCAGGGCGCTCGCCTCGGGCCAGAGTCTGACGTGGGGCGCTGCCGTTTCTGCCATTTCCTTATACGCGGTGGGAGTGGTGCGGGCGGGCGTGGCGGGTCTTGACGCCGGTCATGGACTCGATGCCCTGCTCGATGTCGCGGAAGATGTCGTCGACCACACCCTTGCCGTTGACGGGTATGAACTTGCCGAGGTTCTGGTAGTACTGGCGCAGGGGCTCGGTCTGGGAGTGGTATACCTTGAGGCGGCGGGCTATGGTCTCGGCGTTGTCGTCGGAGCGGCCGCTCTCCAGTCCTCGCTTGAGCAGGCGCTCGGTCAGGTCCGCCTCGGGGATAACAAAAGCACCGATCTGGTGCAGTGTTGACCTTCGTGAC
>OHBJ01002736.1_pt1 | contig 11783 bp, 10 predicted proteins | sample 1577241 | NCBI WGS metagenome assembly OHBJ01 (sample SAMEA3541594, study PRJEB24748) | human gut metagenome | biome: human gut; feature: human-associated habitat; material: faeces | place: China | collected 2012
GGTTATCAGCCGACGCTGGCAAACGAAGTGGGTGAGCTTCAGGAGCGTATTACTTCCACGAAAAACGGTTCCATTACGTCAGTTCAGGCTGTATACGTGCCTGCCGACGACCTGACGGACCCGGCTCCGGCCACCACCTTCACCCATCTGGACGCGAAGACGGTACTCTCCAGAAAGATCGCCGAACAGGGTCTTTATCCTGCGGTGGATCCGCTGGATTCCACTTCCCGTATCCTGGAAGCGGAAGTCGTGGGCGAAGAGCATTACGAAGTGGCGCGCCGGGTACAGGAAGCGCTGCAGCGCTATAACGAGCTGCAGGATATCATTGCGATCATGGGTATGGAAGAACTGGATGAAAACGATAAAAAGATCGTATATCGTGCGAGAAAAATCCAGAAGTTCCTGTCTCAGCCGTTCCACGTTGCGGAAAACTTCACCGGCATCGCAGGGCAGTATGTGCCGGTGGCCGAGACCATCAAAGGCTTTAAGATGATTCTCGACGGCGAAATGGACGATATTCCGGAAATGGCATTCTTCAACTGCGGTCCGATCGAAGACGTATTTAAAAAAGCGGAATCGATGTAAGGGATGACGTGAGGTAATGATATGACTACATTTAACCTGGAAATCGTCGCGACAGACAAGATCTTCTATCAGGGTTCCTGCGAGTCTCTCGTGTTTCCCGCTTTGGACGGAGAACACGGGATACTGGCAAAGCACGAATCTATGGTATCGGCTCTGAAAGCGGGAGAGCTGCGTTATACGGTAGACGGAGAAGAGAGAGCCGCCGCCGTAGGCGACGGTTTTATCGAAGTTCTGCCCGATCGCGTGGTGGTGATTTCGGATTTTGCGGAGAGACCGGAAGACATCGATATCAAACGTGCCCAGCGGGCGAAAGAGCGCGCTGAGGAACGGATCCGCCTGAAAAAGAGCGAAAAAGAATACGTTCACAGCCAGGCGGCGCTGTCGCGGGCTATGGCGAGGCTGAAAGTTTCGCAGAGAAATATCAAACGCTGATACAGCGCGTGTTCTGTCCGGAGCATACCGACTTCTCGGATGAAGCTGTTCAGAAACTGGTGCGTGGAGCTATTTTACGGGCGATGAAAAAAGTGGCGGCTGAGTTTCTGCCACCCTTGCTGAGCGTGTGGGCAGAACGCTTCGGGTTGACTTACCGGAAAGTACGGATTACCGCTGCCCGTTCACGATGGGGAAGTTGTACTTCGGCCAAGACCATCAGTTTGTCTTGTTACCTGATGTTAGTTCCCTCTCACTTGATTGATTATGTTATTTTGCATGAACTGGCTCATACGCGTGAGATGAATCACGGTCCTCGTTTTTGGGAGTTGCTTGACAGCATGACGGCAGGGCAGGCCTTACGTTTACGGGGAGAACTTCGGAGGTTCCGGCCATCTTTTTAAAAAGAATTTCAAACATGTGTATAATGTACACTTTTTGATGTAATTTTGTACCGTAGAAGATAGGTAACAGGTAAAAAAGATTGTTTGCATGAAAAAAAGTTTACTGGCACTTGCCTCCGGTACACTCGGGTTAGGTATTGCTGAGTTTGTGATGATGGGAATACTGCCCAATGTGGCTCGTGATCTGAATATCAGCATACCGGAAGCCGGACATTTTATTTCGGCGTATGCCATAGGAGTTTGTGTGGGAGCACCCTTGACGGTGTTTGTGGCTCGTACGCGTCCGTTGAAACAGATATTGTTAGGACTTGCTGCCATTTATGTGATAGGTAATTTGTGTGCGGCACTTTCTCCAGAATATTGGACGTTGCTGCTTATGAGGTTTGTGTCCGGATTACCTCACGGAGCATTTTTCGGAGTCGGTTCTATTGTAGCCGAGAAGGTAGCCGATAAAGGGAAAACCTCGCAGGCTGTAGCCCTGATGATTGCCGGGATGACCATTGCCAATTTATTTGGAGTGCCCTTTGGTACGTTGTTGAGTAATTTGTTTTCCTGGCGGTTCCCCTTCCTGTTTAACGGATGCTGGGGAATGCTGGTATTCTTCCTCGTCTGGAAATGGATACCTGTTTTGCCCGCTTTGCCGGATGTGGGCTGGAAAGGACAGTTCCGTTTTTTACGCAAGTTAGCTCCGTGGCTGATTATTCTGACCACGATGTTTGGCAACGGGGGTGTATTTTGCTGGTTCAGCTATGTCACTCCGCAGATGCTGCATGAAGCGGGTTTCCAACCGGAAAGTCTGACATGGATTATGATGCTGGCCGGATTGGGGATGACTATCGGTAACCTGGTAGGAGGACGATGTGGCGATTTGTACGGGCTGGCACCAGTGATTCAGTTTACGCAAGTGTTTATGATGCTGGCTTTGCTGGGCACGTTTCTGTTTGCAGGAGTACCTTGGCTTTCCGTATTGCTGATGTTTATTTGTGCGGCAGCCTTGTTTGCGGTGTCTCCTCCTCAGCAATTGCTGTTGCTGCAGAACTCCAGAGGAAGCGAAATGATGGGAGCAGCTTGTGTGCAGATTGCCTTCAATTTGGGAAATGCGGTAGGAGCATACGCCGGAGGACTTCCGATTGATGCAGGATTAGGTTATCGCTATCCGGCACTGGTAGGAGTCTTTGTGGTGGCTTTAGGATGGATTTGCGTTACCTGGTATATCCGGAAAGAACGCAGGCATTGTATAAATGAACTGATACGATTGTAACATAAATATGCTATGAGACTACTTTTGTTGACTTTATGTATTATTTTATTTGGGGGGAATACGCTACGCCTGGAGGCGAAGAAACATTTCTTCTCAAATTATAATTTCTGTCATATAACAGAGGAAGCCGGATTGCCTAATAACTCGGTGACTGCCGTAATGAAAGATTCATTCGGGTATATCTGGGTGGCCACTCAGGATGGGTTGGCGCGTTACGACGGCTATCGTTTCCTGAGTTATGGAGTGAAGGAACCTTTTTACCGCTTGAAAGGTAATTATGTATATACCTTATGTGAGGATCGTCAGAAGAGACTTTGGGTCGGTTCGGAAGCCGGACTCGACCTGATTGACTTGCGGACAGGTCTTTCTGTTCCCGCGGCCGATTTAGGGGCAACATCGGAATTGTCAACTTTGTTTAATTCGTTCGTCCGTTCGGTGATACAGACTACCGATGGAAGTATATGGGTGGTAACCGACAAGATGTTGTGGTGTCTGGAACTAGATCGCTCTGGAGTAGTGACGGACTGTTATCGGATGCAAGCTGAAGCCGATGAAAGTGTATCGGCCATTGCTGAAATAGAAGGAGGAGTTTGTGCCGGAGTAGGTAACTGCATTTATCGGATTGTGAAGGAAGGTGACAAGTTGCGTAAACAGCAGCTTTCGGAGTCCATTGTACCTTTTAGTGATGACTGGCGTATCTCTTGCCTGCAAGCTGATGGTGATTTCCTGTGGATAGGCAGTAACCGTGGACTTTTTCGTTATTACCGGCAAACGAAAACGGTGAAGCGTTACCGTTACTCTTCCCACCGGGAGGGAATGCTCAGTCAGGCTTATATCACGGATATGAAGCTTACTTCAGATGGCAGTCTGGTGGTCTCCACTTTCAATGGACTGAATGTATACGACCGTGAATCTGATACTTTTTCTTTTATTCGTCGTGTGGAAAATTCCGAGGAGCGGGGATTGAATTCCAATATTATAGTCTGTTTGTTTACTGACGGGCAAGACATTTGGGCCGGTACGCAGGATGGAGGAGTAAATTTGTTGTATCTGTCACGTAGATTAGAGGTATCCAGGTTAGGAGATATTCCCTGGAAACTGTCGCCGGGCCGCACACCGCAAATCAGTGCTGTGACAGAAGATAAAAAGGGGAATTTGTGGATTGGTACAATTGAGGGAGGACTTTATCGGATGAATCCCCAAACAGAATCTGTGCAGCATTATGCTTTTACCCCCAATAGCTCTACTTCTATTATTTCTAATAATGTAAACGGAATATTGATAGATAGTGATAATCATTTGTGGGCATATACCTGGGGAGCTGGAATTAGTGAATTAGATTTGAATAAATCGCAGCCTGTATTTCGACAGCATTCCAATGGGGAAGTACCAGGCCTTTGCCGCATCCTCACCGCTTTCAAATGCATCTACAAGCGCGTCCGCCAAACTATCGCCGAGCTCGCTAAATGTAGTTTGTGTGATGTCTTGCGTTATTTCGTCTATAACATCTTCAATTTGCCGCCCTATTTCTTTGTACTGCTCACGCCATTCATCTATTCTGCCGTGGTCTGTTTTCTTTTTGCTTTCTTCATCGGCTATCATTCCTTCTATTTCCGACTGTTGGGCGCGTAAGTTCTTTATTACCGCGCTTTGGTTTTGGTAGACGGTTTCGCCTAAAGCCTTATTTACGGCGTGTTCCAACTCGTTGTAAGCGTAGCCTAACTTCTTTACCGCTTCTTGGTGTCGCTTGATTGACCTCTCGGCTTTGCGGTCGCGGAAGTTGAACAGGTCGAAGGCTGACGAAAGCAAACCTATTGAACCTTGAATAACGCCTAAAGGATTGCCCGTGGCGATGCCGCTTGCAAGTTGGCTTGCTCCGTCCATCATGCCGCCAATGTCGCCTAATATGGCTTCCGTTTCCTCGTCCATCGAAATACCCATCTTCTTAATGCCGCCTACAACACTATCGAAGCATCCCGATACGAAGTCTATACTACTGCCTATACTCTTGAAGGCATCCTTAAAACCTTGGCTTACGCTCTTGGTTTGCCCGGTTTCCTTATCTAACGCGGCTTGAAGTACGTTTAGCTGCTCTTCGCCCTCAGTGGTTATCTTTAGTTCTACCTTCTGCTTGTTAAGTTCGGCTATCTTGCGGCGCAGGAAGTCTATGTAGGTCGAACCTTGGCTAAGAAGGTCGGCGTATGCGTCCTTTGCTGAACCTGCTAATATCTCATCGGAACTATTTACCGCGTCCGTATAGTCTTGGTATTGCTTCTTCTTTTCCTGCAAGCTCTTTACAAACGGGTCATCGCTCTCTAACAACTTTTCGGCTTTCATCACTGCGCGTAGTTCCGAAAGGCTGTTTTTCAACGATAGGAAGGGGTTACGCTTTTCCAACTCGTTACGCGCGTTCATCAGCTGGTCGTTAATCGCCTTTAGGTCTGTCGGGTTGAACTGTGCGGAAAGGTTTATTTTCTTGTTGTTTATGTCCTCCAACAGCTTTTTAATTGTGGAACTACTTAGGCGTGATATGTCGCTAAACAACTGATTCCAGCTTTCTGTAGCCATAAGGCGCGAAGCTGCAAGTTTGCTTAGTTCCTCCTGCTCCTTGGCGTTTATCTGCGAAATCATGGCTAAGTTTCCTTGCTTCTCGGCTTCGGCGCGTTGCTGGCTGTACTTCTCTTGTATTGCGGTCTGCTTCTGCTGGTAGCTTTGGTATTCCTCTAAAAGTTTGTCGTACTGCTCGCTTCCGCTGCGCTTGGCGTATTCTTGGCATTTCTTCTCCAAAGCTGCTAACGCGGCTTCGGCTACCTTCCGTTCTTCCTCGGTGGATGCTTCGGCTGCTTGCTTTGTCAAAAGCTCACGGTTACGGGCGTAGCTTTCTTCAAAGTCTAACTTCTCTTGGAGATAGCCTGCGTATTCCTTCAGAAGTTCGGCGGTTTCCTTCTTCGCCTGTTCCTTGGTGTCCGTTTCCTTGGTGTCTAAACGTTCCTTCTTGGCGTTGTCTACGTCGGAGTTGTCGTTCTTCAATTCCTCGCGCTTCTTGGCTATTACTGCCAACTGTTCGCCTACGGTCTTGCACTGCTCCAGCTCCTTGTTTAGCTGCGCGTCGAAGTCTGAAAGTACGGATTCTTTCGTGGCTTCCGCTATTTCGTTGTTAAGCGTTGATAGGTTCTTCAAGTCGGTAGCGGTTTTCTTCGCCTTTGCATCGATGCTGTCGCGCTGTTTATTCAAATAGTCTAAGTAGCTTGTACCGCCTTTAAGAAGGGCAGCAAACTCGGTCGGAGCTGCATCCCTTACGGTCTTATCCTCACTTGTTACCCATTTGAGGTACTTGGCGTAAAGCTCCTTTCGCTTCTTTAGCTCCTCCGCGTATGGGTCTTTTGTACTCTTGCTTCCGCTGCCGCCGCTCTTACCTCCTTTGCTGCTTGACTTGTAACTAAGGCGTTCTACCTCGGCTTCCTGCGTGGCTATCTTCTTTGCCAAACTATTGCGTTCGGCATCTGTTCCAGCCTTCTTGTATAGGTCGCGAAGGCGGCTAAGTTCCTTTTCTGCGGCTTCCACGCTCCCGGCTACAACTTGCCCGGCTTGCATGCCTATCTTTTTCAAATAGGCTTGTTCTTCTTGGGTAAACTTTATTTGCTGCTGGATTAGCGCGTTGGCGTTCTTCTGCATCTCGGCTAATTCCTGCTTTGCCTTTTTCTTGGCGGTATTCTCGCCCTCAACCCAGTAGCCCGTGCCAAAGCTGGAGGTTTGAACGTAGATACTTGTTTTATCCGGCATCGCGTCTATCTCGGCTTGCTTCTTCAAAATGGCTTCGTACTTTTCGCTTGCTAAGTTCTGCGCCGCTAACGCCTTGGCTTTAGCAATACACGCCGCCGTAAAATTGGCTGTATTCCTTATAAGTAAATCTTCCGCTTGCTTGGCATTCGTAACGTTAAAGCCTAATTCGGTAAACTTGTCGGCGTTGTCCTGCACCCATTTTTCTTTGTCCTTCATAGACCCGGTAAGGCTTAACCACTCGCTTTGTAGTTCCTTGTAGGCAAATACAGGCTTTACTGCTGCTTCTGCTACCTTTTTGTTGAACTCGTCGGCTTGCTTCTTCGCTTCGGCTTGCTTGCTGGTGTAATGCTCAATGATGGCAATAACCGCCGTAATCGCGGCTGCAAGTCCCAAAGTTAAAGTAGACATCAATACGGTAGCCATAGCGTTGGAAACGCCCAAAGCCGCAGCAAGTCTTGCGTTTGCTGCGGTAAGCATGTCCTTTGCCTTGGCTACTAATACAAGCTGGAAGGCACTATTTTTGTTAAGCTGCGTATAGGCTGTTTGCAAAGCCATCGTTATACTCATTAGGCTCTGCACCTTTACCATGATGCGCTGTAAGTTCTCGTTTTCCCCTGCAAAAAGTCCCATAGCTCCCGTTACGGCTTGGTAGCCGCTGGTCATAAGCGTCAAGCCACTAATAACCCCGGCAAACATCTTGTTATGGTTTGCCAATACGGTAGCTTGCTTGTTTGCCGACTTCATGGCGGCTGTAAGGCGTGCTACTTCCTGCTGCTGTTTGGCGTACTCCTCCGTTCCGCGCTTCCCTGCTGCCGCCATCTGCATAAGTTCTTCCTTCGCCTTGCGTAGCTGGGTACGGATGGATTCGTACTTGTTGTTCATGTTGTCTAAAGCCGCCTTGCGTTCGTTTAGGGCTTGTTCCTCCTTCAGCAGCGCGTCTGCTTGCTGTCCTGCTTCGTTTATAATTTGCTGGCGTACTTTAATTTCTTTCTCCAACTCGCGGCGGCGGTTCTGAATGTTGGTAAATTCCTTTTCCGCTCCGGGTGTCATGTAGGCTGTGTTTAGTGCCTTACCCAATTCGTTGTACTGCGCTTTAAGTTTCCTTATCGCCGCGTCGTTGGTGTCTACAATGGTGTCTATTTGTCTAAAGCCCTTGTCTATCGCCGCTTTCGCCGCTTCAAAGACTTTTTCTATATCCTTGCCGCCCTTCACTGCTTCCGTGCTGAACGTTTGGATAGCCTTCTTACTCTCGCTTAGTACTTGCAAAAGTTGTTTGTTTGTTCCCGAAATCTCGAAGGACAAACCGCCGCCTTGTATGTTCATCGGTTGAAACTATTTATAATTTTCATTACCTCGTCCGCGTTGTCGTCCGTAAGCACTATTTCGGTATCTTCCTTTTTCGTGTCCTCGTCCTCAACTCCGGGCGCGTCTATTAGCATCCTTTGCACCATCCCCCACGGTATGCCGTGCAGGAGGTAGTCCAACGTCCAGCCGAAGTGCGAACACACCGAGCCCCGTCTGCCGTGCGGACTTTTTAGCCCTGTTCCTCTATAAGATTTGCTATCGGGTCGCTTGTGCGTGCTGCGCTCATCAATCTTATAGAGTTTATAAAATCCCCTAAGTTGCTTACGTTTGTTATCAATATGGCAAGCGTTAGTAACTGCGAAGGTGTTACGCTGTGACTGAATAGCGATGTAAGCCGGGCTAAACGCTTTTCGTTGGGCTTGCGTACAAAGTAGCCGCCTTTGTTGGTCACGTCGTAGTAATCTTCACCTAAAACGGCGGTAGCTACCACTTTGGCGAGTTTCTTGGCTTCCTTGTTTGCCAACTGCTTCGCGGTCGCTAAATAGTCATCGTCGTTTAGCTTGGTTTCGTCTATGGTTATTTCAAGCCAAAGCAAACTAAGGCGGTCAAGCGTGGATAGGGTCGGTTCTGTTATTCGGTAAACCTTCTTTTCCTTCACTTGCTCACGCTTTCGGAAAAAGCCCCAAAAGCCGGGCTTCCGTCTGCGGTAGATTACTTCAATATCGAAAGTAACGCCTTCGTTTATCATCTGCCTTAACTCGCCTTGCTCGCGTGTAAGGTTGTCTAACTTTTCGTTCTCCATGCTGCTTTAATCGAAGAAAGCCCCGAAAACAATGTAACGGGGCTTTCGGTTGATAATCGGTTTGTCTGTCGCTGGGTTAGGATTTTACTTCTTTGCTGGTTTCTACCATTGCTTGCAAGTTGGCTTTGTCTTGGTCTGAAACCTTGCTTACATACAACTTTTTCAAGCCCGATGTAGTAGGTTTCATAACTGTTGCCGTTACTTCAATGAGAAGTAAGCCTTTCTTTGAAAACTCGCCGTTAAACTTGGCTTTAAGTTTGGCGCGTGGAACTTGGAACTTTAAGCCTTTCTTAGGAAGAATGATAAGCGATTCTTCTACCTGTGCTTCTGCGTCGGGGTATGCCCATACGTCGGTTGCTACCTCGCCGCCGAAAAGTCGTTTAAGACATTCCAGCGTGGGGTTCATAACGGAAAAAGAAAACGTAATCTTTCCTGCTTTAGAAATTTCTTCTATTGCGTCGTCTTCCTCCTCTGAGTAGAACTCGGTACTTTCTCCTTCCTCCTGCGCCATCTTCGCGGTGTCCTCGTAGGTTAAACCGAATTTTGTGTACCCGGTTTGCGTGAAGTCGGCTCTTGCTGGTTCGCCGGACTTGCCTAAAATCGCGGCTAAACCTAATGTTACGATATTCATGTTATTTCTGTTTTAATGAATGTTCCAACTTATCCGTATGTTACGGTAGTGCTGGTTTACTTGTTGCTCTTGTAATACGATGTCGCTCTCGATCCAAAATTCAAGGTCGGCTATATTCTGCATGTCTAAGTAGCTTACAAGTGCGTCCCCAATCTCGCGCAGCCGTTCCCGGTCTGCCTTCCGCTGTTCCTTTCCGCGTATCTTTACCTTTAGGTCGGATGCGTAGATGTTTACGTTGGAAGTTCCCGTTTGTGGCTTGTCGTGTGTTACGGTTATGGTGTTTATAACTATATCCTCAGTTTCGCTGTCATCGGGGCGTTCGCCCTGCGTGCAAACGATGCCGGAAATATTCACTACTCCCGTACTCACGGCTTCCGCTACAATCTTGTACAGAATATCGTCCGTATCTATGGAACTGCAATTTTTCACTACTCAAATGCTTTCTTTACGTTAGTAACTAAATCGGCTAATTCTTTGGCGATGTTCTTCTCTGCTTGTTTCTCGGCTGATGTAAGCACGTCGCGCCCTTTGCTCTCAACGTGAACCGCGTAGTTCATGCCAGCTACTACCACAAGCGCGTAGCCTTGCGTTTGCTGTCCGACTTGCTTGGCAAGTTCGTAGCCTACGTTAGAGCCGTTGTAAATGGCGTTCTTTGGCTGCTTGCGCTCGCCGTTTGGCGGTACGTTGTCAAACGTACTCATAGCGTGCTGTATGCCGTCCACGAAAACAACGTAGCCAATAGACGAGCGAAGGTTGCCCGTTTGGTCTGTCCAGTCGTTCTCGTGTGGATGCAGTATTCATACCCAATGCAGATTTAGCCAGCTTGAAAGCTGTATCAACACCTAAGAGAGACAGGTTCGCCTTGCCCATAACACGCAGATTTACGGAGTACAAAGCAATCATAGTCAGAATGCCTGCCAAAAGAGCAGGGATTTTCATTTTAGTATGCAAAAGACCAGTTATAACACCGGCCAAAGTACCTGCAACAAAGGCTGCAAGAAAAGAAGCTACAGGTCCAAAGCCTGCCACCATCATAGTAGCAGCAGTAGCCGCACCTAAAGGAAAGCTGCCTTCAACAGTAAGGTCAGCTACATCAAGAACCCTAAATGTAATATATACACCCAGGGCCATAACCGCCCATAACAAACCCTGAGCAACTGTAGGAATCATCAAATCAATCATAACAATCTCCTTATCCACGCTTTATCAGAAAAAGAAGCCTGCCAAAACTCGGCAGACTTCTCAAATTTACTTATTATTTAACGAGCTCTGCATCTTTAAGCACATCTTCAGGCAGCTTAAGACCAATCTTCTCGGCAGCCTTTGTGTTAATAGTTGCTTTAAATTCCTTTTGATGCTGAATAGCCATTGTCTCCGGCTTAGCTTTGCCAGACAGGATATCAGCAGCCATTTCACCAGTTTGGACACCCAGTTTATAGTAGTCAATACCAATCGTTGCCAGACAGCCTGCCTTAACCAAAGCATCTTCACCTGTAACTACCGGAAGCTTAGCTTCATCAGTTACACTAAGAAGAGTGGGTACAGCAGAAGCCATTACGTTGTCTGTTGGAATATACAGAGCATCAACCTCGCCTACTAAGCTATGAGCAGCCTGTTGGATATCGTTAACAGTAGAAACAGTAGCCTCTTTAATAACGATATTTTTATCCTTAGCAGCAGCCTTGAGCATTTCTATCTGTAACTGAGAGTTAACCTCACTGGAACAGTAAATAGTTCCTACAGACTTAGCGTTAGGCGCAATTTTGAGCAAAAGCTCCAGCTGCTCCTTAACAGGATTCATATCGCTGGTACCGGTAACATTAGTACCAGGCTTATCATTGGATTTAATCAGCTTAGCAGCTTCATAGTCAGTAACAGCTGTTGCTACAATAGGAATATCGCTAGTTACGTTAGCAACAGTTTGTGCTGCAGGAGTTGCAATAGCGCAGATAAGATTTACCTTGTTATTTACAAAGCGATGAGCAATGTTCTGCAAATTTGACTGGTCAGCCTGAGCGTTTTGCTTGTCAAAGGTAATATTTTGACCTTCCTTAAAGCCCTTGCCTGCCAGGCCATCTACAAAGCCTTTATTAGCAGAATCCAGAGCAGCGTGCTCAACTAATTGCACAATACCTACACTTACCTTTGCATCCTTGCCCTGCTCGGCCTGCTTATCGCCACCACAGCCAAGAGCACCCATAGCCAAAGTCATCATCAACGCAGCAGTCAAAGCCTTCATTTTCTTATTCTTCCAGGAAATCATAACTACCATCCTTCCATTCTACAAAATTAATAATATGGATAAGCTAATTTTATGACTTTTCCCATATGTTGTAAACAAAAATATGTAAATTGCCAGAATTTTTTAAAGCTTTTAACAGTATTGTTCAGAACTTTACAAGATTATATAAAAAAGTTCTTTTAGCAAAAACAAACATGGGAGCTAACTAAGCTTCAGCTCCCATAAATATTAATAATTAATTGTCTAAAAGCTCTAATGCCTGCTCCCTGCTCACTATTAAATGAGTAATCAGGCCTGTAGCTAATGCTCCACGTAGTGCCTTAGCACCAACATTCAAGCCA
>OHBJ01002739.1_pt1 | contig 11776 bp, 12 predicted proteins | sample 1577241 | NCBI WGS metagenome assembly OHBJ01 (sample SAMEA3541594, study PRJEB24748) | human gut metagenome | biome: human gut; feature: human-associated habitat; material: faeces | place: China | collected 2012
TGCGCGCCATGAAGCTGAAGAAGGCCGTCAAAAAGGTCGAGGACGGCATTGAGGACGCCTTCATTGCCGGCTGACTTCACTCAGCCGGAGCCTGCAAACAATTTTGCGCATAATCCTTTATGGGACCTCTGTTTTATCAGGCAAGGACGTCCCGCATGAGTAAAGCTGAAATGTCGGAAATCCCAAACAGGAAAAACAGAGGGCAGAGGAAATTCCTCTGCCCTCTATTCATTCCTATACCACACCGGTCTTGCAGCTGTCTCAAAGCCATTGCGGCGCGAGATTGCCACGCCGTTCGTACCAGCGGCTCCAGCCGCTGCCCCGCTTTGCAGGCGGTGGCTTTTGTCTATTGGAGCATTGCGATAAAGCGTATCTGTTTTCGGGGAACAGAATCTCGATGTAAAAGCCGACCTCAAGATAGTTCCTGCCGAAATGGCTCATATCCTTGATGATGATTGTTCCGATTTTCCCGGCTTCGGCTTCTGCAAGCATTGCCTGAAATCTGGGATGGTTGAAGTTGTTCCCCGTGTAACCGTCACCGGCAAAATGCTTGATGTTCGTCATACCGTTTTTTCGGACAAAATCTTCGAGCAATCTTTTTTGATGATAGATATCCTCTTCATCTTTGCCAACAAGCGAGTAACTAATAGATGGATACTGCAGCGCATCGTGGTCAACTCCTATGGGCAATTTTGAGGCTGATAGTCTTTATGTATCTTATAATAATCCGGAATTCTTCACGCCGCCTAAATAGGAAGAGGAAGAGTGCGTTCGGGAGTACTGCGCACAGAATTATATCCGCCAAAAAGGCAAGCCCCCGATTCTGAATAGGAATATTATTGCTAATCGCAAGGCAAAGCACCCCTGCGCCAAGAGTTGACATTCCGTAGAGTATATAAGTTGCAAAGTAGTGTTTCAACTTCCGTCTAAACAGCGTCTTATGGATAATGTACGGGTCATACCAGAAATAAACACACAGCCTGCTAATAATAGTGCCAAGTAAGATGCCGGAAATGCCCAGTGGATAGGCCAGAATAATAGAAACCGCCAAATTGATTATGGCAGCAATGAGCGGTCGGTACTTTCCTACCTTAAATAGGCCTGTAACCTCTCGATATGTAGTAGATGCATACTGGACACCAGCAGTATAGTAATTGACGATGATAATAAAAACAGTCCAGTTCGGGAGCAAATAGTCTGCTCCGATCCATAGTGCAATAAATGGATTCAGCAACACCCCCAGGCAAATTCCGGTAAAACCATATAGCCAAAAAGATGCAAAAAAGAGATTATAGAACATTTTTTCGTTCGCTTCTTTGCTCTCTGTAGCGTTATAATTGCCAATGCTGGCCGTCATCGAATAAAAAATGTAACTCAGGAACGTCCGAATCACATCTACAATGTAAACATAGTTGGAATAAAGGCCAACCGAAGCCAGTCCCTGAAACTTTGAAATCAGGATATTGTCCGTGCTGCTGGTAATCGTCCCGCTGATTTTATAAAGGAACAGCGATTTCACATTATCCTTCAGCGCCTTCTTTTGCTTAGGAGAGATTTTCCCAGCACTTGCATCTGTCAGGAACGGAAACTTTTTATCCGTTACTCTTGCGATCCATGCATTTTCGGCAAGCTGAAAAGCGATAATGCAGATCAACGTTGGAATATATGCACGGAAGGAAAACAGAACCACCATTTCTCCCAGATTCCGCAATACCATAAAAATCGAATGGTATATGGAATTGATCCGGTTCTGTTGGCTGGCTGTCAGAAGAGACTGCTTGTAGGAGAAAAAGTATGAGCTTGCAGATTGCAGTAGGAAGAGGACATAAATAATATTTATGTCCTCCGAGATCGCGGCCTCGCCGTCGATCAGATACGGCAAGAACGGCATCAGGACGCAGCCAAACGTAAGAACCGTTACGCCCACTATGGCGTATACGCGTTTGTATACGCACATATATCCCTTTACGGTAACCATGTCGCCTTCTGCAAGCGGCTTATACAGGCTGTAAATGATGGCCGTATCAAAGCCCAGATTGGCAAGAGACAGCAGTGAGAGCACATTGGTAAATAATCCCGATACGCCAAGGTATTCTTTCCCTAACAGAGCAATAAACATCCAACGGGTAAAAAAGCCCATTAAGATGCTGAGCATTTGGCTTCCTATGCCAAATACCATGTTTTTCAGTGAATTTGACGTGCGGGATGTATCCATAGTTATCCTCTTCTAATAATGCTCCTCAGCTTTCTTTTGACAATTGAGAAAAAGTTTTGACGGTAGTAGCGCCAAAGGCCATGCTTTTTTTCTTTTTCAAAGTCGAAAGTAACTAAAAAATCTGCAGTGTCTTTATCGAGTAACTTGTTGTAATTCTCAGACATTCGTGCAATAGCATCCTTCCAAAAGACAAGGTGATCATTATCAATTTCCTTGACATTATTTTTGAGGAACGCTTTCAATGCTTCGCAAAAGCTTCCCTCAATATGAAAACCAAAATCATTTACGTTACCGCCTTCCGCAACGATCTCTATCATTGTACGAAAGCATTTTTCGCATTGATTACAGTTTTCTTCTTTGAATGAGCAAACTCTGAGATTTACTTGTACATCAGCTTCTTTCTTTGCATCGACAATTACTCTAATCTTTTGCTGTCTACTCAATTCGTAAGCGTCATGGATAACATTACATGATGCTACCGCAAATTCACGATCAATTCTGGGGGTCTGATACACAATTAACCGCTTGGCCGAAAGTGTATGAACTACCAATATATATTGTCCTAATATGATAGTAGAATGCCACAATGGAAGCCACTCCCAAAAATGCAAGAGAATGTTGAAATCCGAACCACCATGAGTTATGGAGTTTCCTATTCAGAACTTTATTTACCTTTTCCGGCTTAATAAAAGTTGCAAAGTTAGATTTAATGTATTCCGCTTGCACACAGTGTTCTTCTGCAAATCTATTGATTGCAGATATGTCTGCTTTGAATACACAGCTCTCGTCGTCTCTATCGTTACACCATCCAAATGTATCTATCAAAATTGGATGTGTATCTCTTATCCGCAAAAAGGTAGTTGTTGCATCAACACCTCCGGTAAACAAAAGAGCGCTCTCCTTTTTTACAGAGTGTTCATTGTCTATAACTTTTGCGGCAATTAGAGAACCGCCGAAGCTATAGTTCCGGTACATTTCCTGGAAGCTTCTCTTGATTCGTGGCAGACACTCATAAAACTGCTTATCAACTGATTCAATCCAAACAAGGCAGTCAAATAGCCACGCAAATTGCATGATATTAGAAAGTATTGGAACTGCTAAAACACTTTTGGGGATGGCAGAAATATCAAATCCAAACTCCACGAACATTTCGCGTTTATCGTTAAAATAACAAGCTAAGCCTGTTGATATATCAAGATGATATGTAACACAACGTCCATCAACTTCTATATTCTTTATCCAAATCGTTTCCACTTATTATCCCTCAAATTGTTCTTTCCAATGTGTGATCTCCTCAAATGGAATATTCAGTTTGGTCTCAAATTCACTGTTTATCAGTGAAGGCAATCCATTCAGCATGTCTTTTTCAATAGTTATTAGGCCTGTGTCCGCGCTGATGTTTCGTGCACGCTCATCTATCGAAATGATGATTGCTCTCTTTTTGTGCCGCAGTGCGTAAATACCGCCGTGCAGACGCGTGCCCACATACTCGATATTGTCTCGCAGGAGAACGGCCTCATAAGCCGCTTTGTGCGGCGGAATGATTTCAATATCATCCGTATTTGACAGTGTTCGGAAATACGCTTCATCTTTATCGCCCTGTATCCAGAAGGAAACATGATCGTATTCCCGTTTAAGTGTATCAATCAACATCTGATCGCATAGGTCTTCCTGCACTCTTGCAGTCAAAGTGAAAACTACATTGTCCGCTTTTTTGGCCGGGATCTGTGCGCAAAAATCAGGTGTCAGTGCCCACATGGTCACGCAGCCGGTGTTGATTGCCTTTAATCCAAGAACATCTTCCACATAGTGCTTGCTGCGCTCATCACGAACGCTGTGATAATAAGAATGGCTGAGTATCTTGCGGTATAGATGCGTTGTGTAAGCATCGGTATGTTCTCCGGCACCTGCACCCACTCCAATGCAGACAGAACCCGACAACGGTTTGCAGTTGAAAATGTTTACATTCCATTGCGGATAATGCGTTCGCATGTCTTTCGCCAGAATATTGCTGCCGCCGATAAATTTATAATCACAGGCCGCATAATTTTGAACGGCAAAGGAATCTTTCCAGATAGCATAGCTGTGAAAGGCCGGAACATGTGTGGGCAGGCGGAATACAAACATATTGGCTAAAATTGGAGCGAGTTCCTTCTCCACACACTCCATAATGATATCATCGCCAACATTGCTTGTACCGATCGAGGTATCCAATAACAGTGCTTTTTTCATATTATTTCCCACTTGCTCCCCGCATTCTCCGCCACACGCGCCCCAACTTTGCCTTCATCTGTGTGCGTTTCGGAAGCCAACTCATGGAGTACCAGTGGATCGAGTATGTATTCTCTGTTTTCGCCAGTTTCCCAGTTGTACTGTCCATAGGGTTGAAGTAATCATCCGGATAGACATGGATACCTGCGACGATCTGTTCCTGCCCATTACGGATAAGTCCAAAGCGTTCCAACACATCGCTGTTCAGGCGCGGACACCCTATCGGCATAACGCTGCTATCTGGCTGCATATAGTGCAGCTTTTTGTATTCATCGATCATGGCCTGCACAATGGGCTGATGCGGCACGGCCGCCATAACCTGCCCGCTGTTGACAAACCGGTTATTTTCAAATCCAATAAATCCCTCGTCATTCAGCAATGGCGAAATATCCCGCACAACCTCCACATCGGTGTCGAAGTACACGCCGCCGTACTGCTCCAGCACGATCAGGCGCATGACGTCGGACACGAAGGCGTATTTTTTCGCGGCATACGCCTCCGCCATGAAGGGCATGGCGAGGTAATCGCAGTTGTCCTCGTTCCACTCTCGGATCTCAAAATCCGGGCAGAACTTCTTCCAGCTGGCGATGCACCTCTTGGCAAGCTCCGGCTTTTCGCCGCGGCCAAACCAGCAGTAATGGATGATTTTCGGGATCATGGGTCACCCCTCCATCAGCGCGTAGATCTTCTCGACCTCCGCGCTGTTCGTATAATCTCTCTTTTCGCAGTTCTCCGACAGCCGCTGCATCCGGGCAGGGTCGCGCAGCAGCGCGGCAATTCCGGCGGCGCAGCCCGCATTGTCCACGGGGACGATCAGGCCATCCACACCGTCCTCCAGCTGGCTGCCGGAGGTAGCGTAGTCCGTGATGACGACAGGCTTTCCAAGAAGCTGTGCCTCCCGCACGGTGACGGCCTTGCCCTCATAGCGGGAGGGCTGTACATACAGGTCGCAGGCGCGCATATAGGGGTAGGGGTTGTCTTTCTTGCCGAGGATGATAACGCGCTCCTGCATGCCAGCCTCGGCGATTTTTCGCCGGATCAGCGCCTCGTCGCCGCCATAGCCGATGAGATACCACGTTACGTCAAGGCCGTCCGCCACCAGACGGCGGCAGATGTCCGGCACGTTGTCGAAATTTTTCTGTTCTGAAAAGCGACCAACAGACAATAACTTAAACGGTTTTTCTTTTTGCATTTCGCCCTGCGGATTATTGGATTGGCGTTCGATCAGATTTTGGGGAAGAATATTCTCCACTGTTCCTGTCAAATGCGAGAGTTCAGGAAACTCTGTATCGAATGCAGTAGTCACTTGCTCCGACACGCCGCAAATGGCATCATAACCCTCCCACATGGCAATCTCCGCCGAGCAGTCGAAGGTCAGCGCTGCATAGTCGGTGTGGATCCACGCTGCGTATTTCTTTGCACTCACCCGCTCCCGCGCAAAATAATGCGGCGTCAGAAAACTGATGGCAAGATCATAGGTTTTGTCGGAAATCTGCGGCATAGAGCGCAGCGTGTACTTGTGGCTATACGTCAGCGCTGCAACGGAGGGCTTGTCGTCGGGATGCTGCTTGTCAAAACGCCGCGCCGCAAGCTTTCCTTGCAGCCGCCCACAAAGTACGCCGAATTGACCGTTTTTGATAAGCGACGCCATCGGCACGGCCAGCGACGCATACTGCGGAATCTCCGGCAGAAGATTTGCCTTGGGATTCAGATATGGCATCAGCTCGCCGCTGTGCCGCATCAGAAAGAGGTCAACTTCATAGCGGTCATAGTCGATAGAATCCAGCAGCCCCAGCAGGCTGCGCTCCACGCCCCCAAGCTCCATGGCCTGGGAGAAGATGAGAACGGTGTGTTTCATCGAGCCTTTCTCCTGATATAACCCGTCAGCGCCCACCCAGCCGGTGTACACAGCACCGTCAGCAGTTTGCGGGGCGATTCCTTGATATAGTTCCGGTTTCCCGCGATCTGGCTGCTGGAGCAGTAGTGGATACAGTCCAGCAGCAAGCGCTTAAAGGACTCCGGATGCTGCATCTTCACCACGCGCCAGAAAGCAAAACCCTGCGGATTTTTGAGATACTGCCGCAACATGTTATTGCTGGAACCATCGGGCTGGTATTCTACATTGCAAAGCACCTCATTCAGCACGGCCAGTTTGTGGTCTTGATCTATCAATAGATATTTATAGGCCAGACTGACATATTTTTCGCCTTCAAACACGGGGTACTGCGGATATGCATTGATGATATCCGTGCGGTAGACCAGCTTCTTGTCGCCGGTTCCGCCCGCAGCATAGTAACCGGAGAGCGTCGTTTCTGTCACAGCAGCAGGGAAATCCTTGCCGATAATTTTTCCTTCAAAGTCGGCATCCAGACCAACGATGCCGGCATAGCCCTTGTCCTTGACCTCGGCCCATTTGCGCAGGATCTTCTCCACCGCGCCAACTGCCAGCATGTCGTCGGAATCAATGCAGGTGTTCAGTTCCGTGTGGATATTGGCGTAGGCCGCATTGTGAGCCGTGTGCATGCCGCCATTTTCCTTGTAGATATACTGAATCTCAAATCCGTTGTCGCGGCTCTGCCAATCACGCACTAGTTCCGCGGTGTTGTCGGCAGAGCCGTCGTCTACGATCAGCCAGATGAAGTTCTTGCAATTCTGGCGGCAAAGACTTTCATAGGTGCGCGGCAGGGTGTGTGCGCGGTTGTAGGTAGGGGTGAAGATCGTGAGGATAGGCTCAGCAATTCTGTTCATAAGCGTTGATGTAGAACTCCTGTAGTTTTACGGCCTCGGTAGTGATATCGAAGCCACGGGCGGCGATTTCCGCTCGACGATCAGTGCGGGGGATGGCTCGCTTCGCAAGGATCTTCTCCGCCCATATCTCCAGGCTTGCGGACAAAGGCATGACATCCACCAAGCCCTCAGTCAAGATGCACTCGGGAGGAATCTTGTCGGAGATAATGCACGGCAGCCCCGCCGCTTGCGCCTCGACCATGGTGACTGGCAAGCCCTCATGCAGCGACGGGAATACAAACACGTCCATTGCCTGCATCAAATCTGCAACGTCGCTGCGGACACCCAAGAAGTGAACGTGCTCTGCTATGCCAAGCTTCTGTGCCTTCTCCCGTATTTGAGACATTCCCTCGCCGCCACCGACTAGAAGAAGAACTGCGTTCGATTCTTTTTTCAGCAAGGCGGCAAAGATATCCAAAAGAAAGGGATGATTTTTAGGTTGATTAAATCGTCCAACGTGCCCAATAGTTAATTCATTTTCAAGTCCAAGCTGCCGCCGCATTTCTTGACGCTTGGTTGGATTATAGGCATAAGCCTCAACATCTATGGCGTTATTAATAATTTGGAACAGTGCTCCGCCAAACATCCAATCGCCAGCATCTTTCCCACAAGCAAATAAATTAGTGGTATATTTAGGGATGCTCCGCTTATACCATAGCTTGATGGGATATTTCAGATTCTTGTCTTGGTTTGCACTATGGCTGTGGGCGATGCGGACCGGAATATTATGCTGTGCAGCGGCCCTCAGGATTACCGAACTAAGGCAGTCCTGATGTACATGAACAATTTTGTATTCCGGGTGTTCATCAAAAAAGTGATTCAGAGCAGCTAAATAGCCTTCGCTCCAAGGCACCAGCCGGGGCAAACGATAGAGCTTTCCACCAAGGGATTCGATTTCATCGTCAAACGCCGCTCGCTCCTGGCGGTGTACCAGAAAATCGAACTGCACCCTTTCCCGGTCAATGTGGCGGTAATAATTCATGAGCGTGGATTCCAGGCCGCCGCGCTCCATGTGGGTGACAACTTGTAAAACGCGAATTGGAGTCATCATTTATCTCCCTGCCAAGTTTAAGTATTCTGACAAGCTCAGTCGTGCAAAATCCTGGTCAAATGGCCGATTGATCGCATTTTCATAACAGAAATACACAAGATAACCCGCTACCATCAAAATTTTCAATATTCTCCCGTCTCTGCCGCCGATCTTCTTTAACATCCACGGGAGCGACAGCGACTGAAAAATCAGGAAATAGTTTGCCAGCCGCGCAAAATAATTTGCCGTACCGAACAGGCCCACAAACATAATGGCGCCATTGAGCATGGTCAGGTTCACCATGAGGTTCTCCGTTTCAGAGCTGTCTGCGAACAGCTTCTTGCGGTAAATATACGACAGCACCAGCGGCACATTGCAGACAAGTACACGGAAAATATTAACGCCCTCGCCTGTAAACTCAGAAATCGTGTATTCCTCTCCCAATCGTGTTGTGATATTGACGACCATGCCAAGCAGCGGGCGGAGGAGAAATCCCGCCGCAAGGGAAAATGCCAGCATCCAGTAGGTCCTCTTTGTCCACGGACGAAACTCCATGAACGGCACCAGCAGATACATCAGCGAATAAGGGTGGATCAGCGACGCGATCAGGACGCCCGCTATAAAGAAAAACCACTTCCTTTTAAGCGCAAACGTTACTGCAATGACTGCAATACCGACGGCGGCGGCCTGCTTGATGCCCGCGAAAACAAACGTATAACAGCCGGTGGTAAACAGCAGGAAAACCGTCAGCGGATAATCTGCAGAATATCTGTGCACAAAAATAAAATAGCAGGCAACCGTCAGGAAAGCCCAGAACATCAGAAAATTCTGTGTGGATACACCGCAAATTTTCAACTGGTAATTGATCCAGTTAAAGAGCGGGTTCGCGCCTACACTCTTGTCTGTCATTTTCCACGAGCCTTCTGTGATCAGCTCATAAGCATAACGATACGCCTCCGTATCATTGCACTGTGTCCGCAGTCCCGCAAAGCCTGCCAGCAGGATGATGATCAGCAGGGTGCAGAAAACCAGTCTGTGCCGTTGGGCATGGTTCATCGGTCCCATCGTAACATGATCCGCACACCACGCCAGTGCAGCCGTTATGAGCATGAGGATGACTAACTCTCGCATTTCAGATCTCCAAGTGTTTGATCGTCTCCGCCACAACGGCGGTTTTACTGAATCTTTGCTCCATCCGCGTCCGACCGCGGCGACCCATTTCAGCCTGCCGATTCTCCGGCAGCTCTGCAAAGCGCCGCATCGCGTCGCAAAGCGCGTCTGCATCCTTTGTCGGGCACAGATATCCGCTGACACCGTCCTCCACCGCCTCGCGGCAGCCGGGGATATCGCTGGTGATGAGGGCACGGCCAGTGGCGGCGCCCTCCAATAGAACATTGGACATGCCCTCGTGGTACGATGGCAGCACGACGCAGCTCGCCATGGCGTAAAAGCGCTTCATATCCGACTGATAGCCGTGATACTTGACCACGCCAGCCTGCTCCAATTTATCCATGAGGGGCTTATATTCCTCTTCAAATGAGCCGACGATATGAAACTCCACGCCGTCGCCGTATTCCTGCTTCATTCGCTTTGCGGCGGCAAACAGCTCGTCCACGCCCTTTTCGTGCATGACGCGCCCGACAAAGAGGAAGCGCACCATCCCCTCCTGCGGGTAGGGCTGGCAGGGGTAATCCTCCAGATTGACGCCAGCGCCATGGAGCACAACATCGCGCCCGCGCGGGACAACACCGGTGGCTGCAAGGGTGTCGCGGTTTCCGGCGTTTTCGAAAAACACGACCTTTGCCCCCGCCAGCACCGGCTTGTAGAGCGTCAAAACAAATCGCTTGAGCCAGCCGCCGTTTTCGATCGCGCTGCCGAGACCAGTGATGTTGACGGCATAGGGAATATGCAGCGCCCGGCAGGCAAGGCCGCCGTAGATGTTCGGCTTGATGGTGTAGGTCAGCACCAGATCCGGGCGAAGCCGCTTCAAGATCGCGCGGTACTGCCCCAGGAGCTTTGCATCGCGCGCAGGATTCATGCCGCGCCGGTCGATGGGCAGCTCGATCACACGGTCAGCCAGCGCCTGCAATTCATCCCACCGGTCATTGCGGGGCACTGCAACGGAGACCTCCGCGTGCTGCTTGAGTGCAGCGATCAGGTCTTTGCGAAAATCATACAGCCCACCGCTGTGGTTGGCCAAGATCAGGATCTGCATGGCTTTGTCATTCCACCTTATCCAGTTTTGTGATGACCACACTGTCATACATCATCATCACAACGTTTTCCTCATAATTTCCGAATACGGGCGTGTTCTGCACGCCGTTCAGGTTATTCTTGATGAGCTTGACGAAGTCGACACCCGCCCCATAAGCGTGCAGATAGGCACCGCCAAAGCGCGGATTGACCTCTGAAAGGTAGTACACGCCGTCTTGGAAGAAGAAATCCATGTCCACAGGACCGTTGAATTTCAACAGTTGCGTGATCTGCTGAATAAATGCAACCAGCGCCTCGTCCTTGAACGAGACCGTCTTGCTTGCTCCGCCGATCTTCGTCTCCAGCTTGCGTTTGGAAAATGCGGAAACCGCCCTATGGCTGATCGTATCGATATACACATCGGCGTCCAGATCGCCGGTCATCAGCCGCTGAATGATCAACGAGGGGTCTGCCTGACACAGCGCCTTGAGCGTGTCGGCATCGTGCACCTTGCGTGCGCCCACGCTGCCGCTGCCCGTCCTCGGCTTAACAAACACGGGAAACGCAAGCTCTCCGGCTGCAACAGCAGCCATTGCGGAGGCGTAATCGCCCCACGTATCCGGCGTCGGAATACCGTGCGCGGCAAGAAACTGAGACATCTTGAACTTATCGAAGCACAGCTCCGCCGTCTCCGCGTAGGGTGCAAGCACCTCTACACCGATCTGCTCGAAGCGCTCGCGGTTTTGAGCCAGCAGCGCGATCTCCGGATCGATCAGCGTCATGACAGCGTCGATCTTTTCCTTGCGGCAAATGGACAGGATCGTGTCCAGATAACTCGGATCATCAATGCGCGGCACAAGGTAATGCGCGTCCGCGACATACAGAGCCGGTGCCAGCTCGGACAAGTCAGCGGCAACGATCCTGTCGCCGTCATCCATGGACTTGCGAAAGTCCTTGAGCAGCTCAACGCGCCGTCCGGCGCTGCAGAATAAAATGTTCATTGCACTTCCTCCGGATGCTTTGCCGTTCCCGTAAATGCCTCCATCGTCGCGTTGCCCTCGGCGCTGATGCCCTCCCGGCTGAGGACGCACCGGATCGTCATGAGCACGATCTTTGCATCCAGCGCGAAGCTGATGTGATCCACATAGTCCACATCATACGCAAAGCGGTCTTCCCAGCGCAGGGCGTTGCGGCCGTTGACCTGCGCAAGCCCGGTCAGACCGGGGCGCACGGCATGGCGGTGTGTCATAAGTCTGTGACGCACCCCTTTTTATTTTTTG
>OHBJ01002740.1_pt1 | contig 11772 bp, 14 predicted proteins | sample 1577241 | NCBI WGS metagenome assembly OHBJ01 (sample SAMEA3541594, study PRJEB24748) | human gut metagenome | biome: human gut; feature: human-associated habitat; material: faeces | place: China | collected 2012
CTCATGTCGCGTCATGTGGAATCCCTCCAACCGATGACAAATTCATTATAAAATAATTTTAACAGGAAGCAATAGCGTTCAGCCGCGTAATTTGTCTGTACACATTCCCCGTGTGTACACAAATTCCTGTCATTTGCCGCCCATCAACCGATTCAGGAGACTGCGGTAGACGGAAATGGCCTTTGCCGGGCACATTTCCTGACAGCAATAGCAGCGGATGCACTTGCGGTAGTCGTATTTCGCCTTCTGGCCATGCCCGGAATGCACCGCTTTTTCTGCCACGGGGCACGCCTCCTGACAAATGCCGCAGGCGACGCACTTATGCTTATCCACCTTGGGCCGAGGCTGCAGCCCCGGCAGCAGCGGCGCAAGCTTGACGATCAGGCCCTTTTTCATAGCGCCGCGGAACACATCGAAGTCCGGCTGACCGAAATGCTCCGCCGTCTGTGCGACAGTCATCACGCCCGCAGGGGTCAGAATACCGATGTCATCCGGATTGCAGGTGCCGATCCCCGCCGCTGCGGTTCTCGTAAATTTTGAGATACCAGATGATTGCGGCAAACAGAACTATCGGGGATTCCACAAAGAAATCACCCTGTTTCTGTATCCATGTGCGGTTCAAATTCATCATTATTGTGTATGCCGATTCGTATGCGTCCGCAATATCCGACATGAAATCAGGGTGTATCGGATTACACCTGTGGGAGTGTTCCGGATCATCGAAATTTATGACGCAGAACGTGGGAGGATTCTTTCCGTAGCTGTCGGCATGGTTAAGCATATGGTTATATGCAATCAGCGATAAATCAGGGAATTTGTAGTCATACACATAAAGCCCGAAGCCCTTTTCTATCTGCTGTTTGATGAAATTGTTGACCACCGCGAATGACTTGCCGGAACCGGGAGTGCCGAGGACTATCGAGGCTCGAAACGGATTGACCACGTTTATCCAGCCCCTGTTCCACCGCTTTTTATAGTAAAAGCGTGTGGGGAGGTTGACAGAATATTCATTCTCCATCAGCTTGGTCTCCTGCATGAACGATTCGTTTTCCTCGTTGAAACGGTCGTCCATCATGTTGTTCTTCAGCAGACGGCTCATCCACACCCCTCCGAGCAGCAGGCACACATATCCCGATATAGTGGTGAATATATAGGTGTAGTACCAACCGATAGACACCATCCACCAATCGAGAAAAAACAGTACGGCACCAATAGAGATTATGAGCCATATCTGACCCCATTTGATTTTTTCATTCTTGACACCTTTGGTGCCGAAACACGAGAGGGCAAGCAGAAGGAGCGTCCACCATTTGGCGTTCCACGGATTGTGGAACAGGCTCCCGGCCTCGTCAAGACCGCGCAGTACCTTCAAGGTCTGCGGGTGGAACTCCCAGCCCGACACAATGGGCTGGCAGAACCAGTAAATGTTTGCAACCATCACGGCGATGCTGACACCACGGAGCAGATCCATGATTTTCGACAACGCCCTGAGGTCATCTTCCTGTTGTGACATAATAAATCTTGTGTTTGGAGTTTGACAAATTATAGTTTGGGACCACGGCGTTTTTTCTTCCTGCGCCGCTGCATCTCGCGGTAGAAGGCTTCCTCCTGCGGGTCGAATCCGGGTCCGGTCTGGAACAGGTCAAGACCGGCGAGCGTCGGCGCATCATCGTAAGCGGAAGAATTATTCTGCCGTGTCTGAGATTGAGGCTGGCTGAACGGCTGGTTTTGAGAAGAACCGGAACCGGAGCCTGTCGTACTTTGCCCATTGTCTGCGGTACCGGTCTGCGTGTTGCCAGATTGGGATTGGCTGTGTTCTGACTGCGATTGTCGAGTATCCGGCTGTGGGTGTTCCTGTTCCTGCTGAACATCGGGTGCAACGGGTATGACCGAAGGCTTTTCGCCTGCGGTGAACCACTTTTCAAGTGAGTTGGCGGAGAACTCCTTGCCCAGACGCGAACCGTTGAGAACCGTCCTTGTATTATGGTCTATGAATGTCGCTCCATATATGCGCCCGGTACCGGTATAGCGTAGGATAAGGTCGATGTTCCTCTCCTTGAGCTTGGCGATGAAATCGTCCTTATCCGAAGATTGCCCTATTGCCTCTGATACGGATTGCTTGGTCGGACGGATGTCGATTTTGTCTTTCGCCCTCTCCATTCTTCCGTCTATCGCCGTGCGGCTGGCGAACTTGCCGAGGCGCGACGCTTTGAACGGCGATGCGATGGTCTTGCCGTTGTCGTCAGTGGCGAAATATACCAGACCATGATACTCCCTGCCGTTGACCCTGCCGTCGGTCTGCTCACACCTGATATTATACAGACCCAGTATAGCGTTATACTCGCCGATGGTCTGGAACTTGTAGCGCATACCGACCATTTTGACCGTGTTGGCAACCTGTCGCTTGATGTCGCCTGACGGATCAATCTTCTTGATGGGCATATCTGGTGTGATTTTCTGACGCTCGGCGGTATGCAGCCCGTACTTTTTCTCCAGCTCCCGTGTTATCTCCTTGCTGCGGTAGAAATTGTTTTTGTCGGAGATACAGGAACCGTCGGGACGGACACGGAGAGCCACTATATGTATATGGTGGCGGTCGATGTCTTCGTGTTTCACTATTATGTACGGCATCTCGGCAAACCCCATCTTCTCCATATACTCGTGGGCGAGTTGCGTGTACTGCATCTCGCTCAGACGGTCGTCGGGATGGGGATTGAGGGAGATGTGCATCATCGTTTTCTCGGCTCTGGTATGCAGGGGCATCCACCGTTTGAAATCCTCGAAAGCCCGGTGTATGTCTATGTTGCCGGAACCGTCATTATAGATTTTGTTGGTGTCAAGGACACGACCCTTCTCCTTGTTTATCTTTTCGCCGTTATATACAATCGCTCCGTATAGTGAGCTGCCTAAAGAGATTTTTGCAACCATCGGGCATCGAACTCTCTGGCGAGTGCGACAATCTCGCGATTTGTTTTCACCAAGTCAATGGTAACCTGTTCCAATCGGTAGAGTGCGCTCATGGCTTGCTTTTCGGTGAAATTCTCCCGCAATGTCCTTACAAGAGTGTCGTAATCCACCACCAACGTGCGGTAGTGAGAATTGAGTGAGGATAGTTTGTCAATGAAAATCCGTGTGTTTTCATCGACCACAAAAACCTTGAAAGGCTTTCCGAGTAGAACACTTTTTATAAATGCCGCCTTGTTGACGGCTCCCGATTTATCGAACAGGGAGAGGAATACCGTGTTCTCCGCAGCGTCGAATCTCACGACGTAGCGGTGGACAGACGGATTTATCTTGTGGGGCCGTCCGCCCTGATTAAAGTTCTGTTTCATTTCTGGGATAAAATTTAGTGATGAGGGATTGCCAACCGCAGGTTTCATCGTGGGTATTTCGACTTTGGAGAAATACCGGCTCCATGCAATGGCAAGGGTTTCGGGGCACAATCTTGGTTACAAGTGCCTCGGAACATACCTTGCCATGCACGTTTGTGCATCCGAACTGATAATGAGAATATTGTAATCGGAACCCACTTTGAATGTTGTACGAAAGTTGTACGCAACAGTGGGCGATTCATAATATCGGTGCCGATTCATACCGATATTATAATGGTGCGCAGTCCTTGAAACGACGGTCAATGAGAGAACAACCGCGTGCGTCGGCTCCCGCAGATATAACAATCGGGTACGGTCGTTGAGTTTTCAATGAGAAAAAAGTGGGGAAATGTTGGGCAACTTTGCGGAAAGGTTGGGAAGTGCCTGACAATCAGAAATCTTTTCAGATACAGCCGTCGTTCTACTTGCACAGAGGCTCAAATGCCGGAGGCGACAACGCCGAGACATTAGGGCGTTCAGACAAATGACCGTTCAAAGGTTCAATCAAATGTTTGTAGGTGTGTACGAACCTTTGTTTGCTTGTTTGTTTGAACAATCAATCAAATGTTTGTTTGAGCATACGTTCTAACAATCATTTGAACAAACATTCAAACAAACATTCTAATGCCCCGTATGTAAACAAGCCGATTCACGGAAACGGGGCAGCCTGACCCGGACATGGTTATCAAGCCGGGCAGAAAATGGTTGCGACACCATATCAATTCAATTCCCAATTTAATCCCATCCAATTATGAGCGACACAATCTATGTCGCCTTCGCTACCCAGAAGGGTGGCGCGGGCAAGTCCACCCTGACCGCTCTTGTGGCGAGTTATCTCCGCTACATCGAAGGGGTGGAAGTCGCGGTCATAGACTGCGACAACACACAGCACTCGATGAATGTCTATCGGGAACACGACCTGCTGGTTACAAACGAGAATCCCCGTCTCAAACGCATCATGCACAAGTTTTACCTTACCCATAAAATCAAGCCATATCAAATTCTTTTGACCTCACCGGGCGACGCGGTGAAAGTGGCGGAGGATTTTGTAAAGGCGGGGAACAATCCGAAAGTGGTATTCTTCGACATCACGGGAACCATAAACAACCGTGATATTGTAACCCTCATCTCGAAGATGCACTACATCTTCGTGCCGATAACGACCGAGACCGGGGAAATGGCGAGTTCAATATCATTCGCCAACAATGTCTATAACCGGATGATCACAACCGGCCAGTCAAGCATCCGGGAGATGCGCCTTGTCTGGAACAAGGTCAACTCACGCGACAAGCCCCGCCTGTGCGAGATTATCGACAACTATATGGAGAAACTCGGACTAAGCTCCCTCGATACAGTACTTGTAAAAAGCAACAAGTTTGAAAAGGACGGTACGGAAACAGGCAACGGGGCGATATTCCGCTCCACGATGCTCCCTCCCGACAAGCGTCTTATGAAAGGCTCCAACCTTGAAGAGCTGGTGAAGGAAATCCGTTCAATAATCAAGGTTTAGGCGTATGGCAAAGAAAAAGAACGATGGATTTGACCCCGACGGCTTCATCGAATCTGTAAGAGCTTCATCCGTGCCGACATATCACACCGCTGCGGACAGTCAGACCCCAAATGCACCTCCTATAAAGGAGGAGATATGCACAAGCCCCGAAACGTATGATGATTATGATACTGAACGGGATGCGAGATATTCTGAACTCAAAATGACCGCCGATGAGATTGACTTCATCAAGAAATTCATCGCCGACGGCAGATTCCGCAGGGTATCGCGCAACGGCAGGCAGGTTTTCATCAGGGAGCGGCACCTCTCCATGATTCTCGGCATACTCGGTATGCTGGATGAGGAAGCCAATATCTCCACCTATATAGACAAGGTGCTTACCGAACATTTCAGGAAATACTATCCCATTATTCAGGGCATATCCAAGAAATGCCCCTCAAAAATTCTATAATAAATGGTACATACAAAATTCTGTGATCTCCGTACCTGCAACAAGATGAAGGGTGCGGAACCGACCATAGCTCCTGACAACAAGAAGGTCAGGGCGTATTCGGACAACTATCTGGCTCCGTCGAATGTCGGGGCGCGCAAGGGGATATTCGTTCCCCGTGAGCTGGTAAACAAACTCTCCAAACTGGTATCCCTTTACGATGTCGAGGGTCTGACAATCGGTGCCTACGTTACCAACATCCTTGTCAGACACCTAGTGGAAAACCGGGATGTAATCAACGAACTGTCCTCGCTGGGCGAGAAAACCGTGGAGCTATGACAGGCACATCACTTTTCCTGCTCGGTGTTGTGGCTCTCTCAAATATCGGATTTTTAGCGTATCTCCTGCTTGACCGCAACAGGAAGATGCGGCCTCCGGCTGACAAACCGCCTGAAAATGCTCCCGCAGAGGAACCGCCTCCACCTGCGCCTGATACACCTGCGCCACGGTCGCTGGTCGGCAAAAGCAAGTTCAATATAGACGATGAGCTTGAAACGCGCATAGACCGTCTGGTTGACAACGCTTTTGACCGCAACATACGCCGTATAAAACTGACTATGCTGGGCGATGTGCATCTGAACGATGTTGAGTTTGGCGATGAAAGCTCGGCAACGACAGCCGCCCCAAGCGGGAATGAGATTCGGAAGGACAATCCTCCGATGCCGGAACAGCCCGTGAAAAATGCTCGCATGACACCGGAACAGGAAATGTCGGCGTTTGAGGATGTCCGCATCGAGGATGTGGAGCCGGACACCGTTTCGGCTCCTTCAGCGACAGGGGCGACGATGGAGGATATTGAGGAATCCATCAGTACGGCCGTCAATCCCGATGCCACTCCCGAAGATAAGGCAAACGCCGGAAAGGTGCTTGAACCGCTCTTGGACACCAACCTTATGGAAGGTCTTATGTCTTACGAGGAAATCTACAAGGGCATACAGTCCTGTATGACTGAGCTGCTTCGGGAGAATATCGCCGACAAACAGGCCCGGAAGCCTGACGGAAAGGGAAAGAAAGCCCAATCCGTTAAAAATCCAGCCCCGGAGAAACACACCTCCACTTTCAAAATCGCTGCCAACATAGATGATTTTGACCCTGCCGACTTATTGAGATAACCGGCAAAACCACTAATCCGCGTCCGCAAGGACAAAAATCCAACCCCAATTTATCAACCCGAAGTGTGGGCAGCTCCCGTCTGCGGAGCGGCCGGGGGCTGCCTGTGCTTCAAAAAATGAAACAAAAAGCATGAAAGAAACAATCAAGAATCTAAGAAAGACAATTTACAAATTCCTCGGAAGCCGAGGTTTCCAGTTCGCCGTGCTATGTGTTATGGCACTCGCCACCGGAATCCGCGCCTACGCCGCCGGCAACGGCATGGCGGGTATCAACGAGGCGACATCAATGGTGACCTCGTATTTCGACCCAGGGACGAAATTGATATACGCCATCGGTGCCGTTGTGGGTCTTATCGGAGGCATCAAGGTCTATTCCAAGTGGTCGAGCGGAGACCCCGACACCAGCAAGACCGCCGCATCGTGGTTCGGAGCGTGCATATTCTTAATTGTCGCCGCCACAATCCTCCGCTCGTTCTTCCTCTAATCATCTGAGCCAATGGCCGAATATGCTGTCAACAAGGGCATAGGACGGTCGGTGGAATACAAGGGTCTGAAGGCGCAGTACCTGTTCATCTTCGCAGGCGGACTGCTCGCCCTGTTCGTGGTGTTCGTCATCATGTATATCGCGGGCATATCGCAATGGATCTGCATCGGGTTCGGCGTAACTGCCGCCTCAGCCCTTGTCTGGCTCACCTTCCATCTTAACGCCAAATATGGCGAACACGGTCTGATGAAACTCTCGGCTGTGAAATATCATCCGCGCTATATCATCAACCGTCTGCGCCTCAAACGACTGATAAAAGGAGGAAAGAAATGAGAAACACACTTAAAGCCACGACACTGGAATCAAAGCTGCCGATTCTCGCCGTGGAACACGGCTGCATCATCAGCAAGGATGCCGACATTACCGTCGCCTTCGAGGTGGCACTGCCGGAACTGTTTACAGTAACCTCAGCCGAATACGAGGCCATGCACGCCGCATGGTGCAAGGCGATAAAGGTGTTGCCCCACTACTCGGTGGTGCATAAACAGGACTGGTTCATCAGTGAACGCTATAAACCGGAACTGCAAAAAGATGATTTATCTTTTCTTGACAGGAGTTTTGAACGCCATTTCAATGAGCGTCCGTACCTGTCTCACAGATGTTATCTGTTCCTGACAAAAACGACAAAAGAACGTGCGCGTCAGCAGAGCAACTTCTCGACGCTGTGCCGAGGGAGGTTGACACCGAAAGAACTGAATCACGAAATGGTGGTGAAGTTCATGGAGAGTGTCGAGCAGTTTGAAAGAATCATCAATGACACCGGCTATATCAGGCTGCGCCGCCTGACAGATGATGAGATTGTCGGCACCGACGACAAATCCGGTCTTATCGAGCGGTATATGTCGCTGACTATAGAGGATGTGAGCTGTCTGGAGGACATAGACCTTTCGGCGCGACAGATGCGTATCGGAGACAAGATGCTCTGTCTGCACACGCTGTCAGATACGGATGATCTCCCGGCAAAGGTAAGCACCGACAACCGATATGAACGGTTATCTACTGACCGCTCCGATTGCCGTCTTTCGTTTGCAAGTCCCGTCGGGTTGCTGTTGCCCTGCAACCATATCTACAATCAGTATGTGTTTGTTGACGACCACGACGAGAATCTGGCAAAGTTTGAAAAGACTGCCCGCAACATGAACTCTTTGAGCCGCTACTCACGCTCAAACGCCATTAACAAGGAGTGGATAGACCGCTATCTCAACGAGGCTCATTCCTACGGACTGACCTCAGTCCGAGCCCACTTCAATGTAATGGCGTGGAGCGATGACACCGAGGAACTGCGACGCATCAAGAATGATGTCGGCGGTCAGTTGGCGACAATGGGTTGTATGCCCAGGCAGAACACTATCGACTGCCCGACACTGTTCTGGTCGGCGATGCCCGGAAACGAGGCTGACTTCCCCGCCGAGGAATCGTTCTATACGTTCATTGAGCCTGCCGCCTGCTTCTTCACTGCCGAGACCAACTACCGGAGTAGCCTTTCGCCTTTCGGTATCAAGATGGTTGACCGCCTTACAGGTAAGCCGATTCATCTTGACATCTCAGACGAGCCGATGAAACGTGGTATCACGACCAACCGCAACAAGTTCATTCTCGGTCCGTCAGGCTCCGGCAAATCGTTCTTTACCAACCACCTTGTAAGGCAGTATTATGAGCAAGGCACCCATATCCTGCTGATTGACACCGGCAATTCCTACGAAGGTCTGTGTAACCTTATCCACAACCGCACTCACGGCGAGGATGGCATCTATTACACCTACACGGAGGATAACCCAATATCTTTCAATCCTTTCTATACGGATGACGGCGTTTTTGATGTCGAAAAGAAGGATTCAATCAAGACTTTACTGCTGACACTATGGAAATCTGACGATGACAGGGTTACAAAAACGGAGAGTGGCGAACTTGGCTCGGCGTTGTCTATGTTCCTTGACAGGATGAGAGCTGATAAGGATATAGTGCCGTGTTTCAATTCGTTTTACGAATTTATGCGCGATGAATACCGTGCTGAAATGGCACAGCGTCCTATCCCGATATACAAGCAGGATTTTGATATTGATAATTTCCTGACAACCCTGCGCCAGTATTACCACGGTGGCCGGTATGATTTTCTGCTCAATTCCAAAGAAAACATTGACTTGCTCAACAAGCGGTTTGTGGTCTTTGAAATTGATGCGGTGAAAGATAACAAAGAATTGTTCCCGGTGGTGACTATCATCATTATGGAGGCCTTCATTAACAAAATGAGGCGGTTGAAAGGTATCCGCAAGATGATGGTGGTGGAAGAAGCGTGGAAGGCTCTTTCTTCGGCGAATATGGCTGAATATCTGAGATATATGTTCAAGACCGTCCGAAAGTATTTCGGCGAGGCGATTGTGGTAACGCAGGAGGTTGACGACATAATATCGTCGCCGATTGTCAAGGAAACCATCATCAACAACTCTGACTGCAAGATACTTCTGGATCAGCGCAAGTATATGAACCGCTTTGACCAGATACAGGAGCTGTTGGGTCTTACCGACAAGGAGAAAGCGCAGATACTCAGTATCAATATGGCGAACAATCCGAACCGTCTGTATAAAGAGGTGTGGATTGGTCTTGGCGGCACACAGTCAGCCGTATATGCCACTGAGGTTTCTACCGAGGAATATCTCTGCTACACCACCGAGGAAACGGAGAAGATTCAGGTGCTGAACAAAGCCGCCCAGCTCGGTGGCAGTGTTGAGGCGGCAATCAAGATGCTCGCCAACGAGAGAAGGGAGGGTATCACATGAAGATTCCCAAAGTGTTCCACCCGATACTCGGAGTGCTGACAGGCACAATTCTCTTTCTCGCCGGAATAGCGGTGCTGTCCGCAGTATTCGTAGGAGCTTATAAAGCTGTCCAGTATGCCGGGCCGTTTGCATCGGATGTGTTCTCCAGATTAGTCAGTTACCTCTCACAATGGCGGCCATTATGAAAGTCCTCTATGTGCTGTGGGTGATACTGGCCGGCCTGGTCATCGGACTTGCCGCCATTATCGCCGCCCCGTTGCTCCTGCTCTATATAGGAGTAAAAATAATCGGAGGTATGGCCTCCAAAATCAGATAACCACAAAAATCCAACGTAAAAATGAAACAACTGAAATATCTATTTCCCCTTATCACCCTGTGCCTACTGTTAGGTACGGGTAGGGCAAACGCCCAGTGGACGGTCATAGACCCGTCGAACATCGCCCAATCCATCGTAAATTCCTCAAAATCACTTGTGCAGGAATCAACGACCGCTCAAAATATGATTAACAACTTCAAGGAGACGGTCAAGATTTATCAGCAGGCGAAAAAGTATTACGATGCCCTGCAATCGGTAAATAACCTTGTCCGCGATGCCCGCAAGGTGCAGCAGACAGTCCTGATGCTGGGCGACATATCAGGCTACTATGTCAACAACTTCAAGAAGATGCTGACCGACCCCAATTTCACCAGCGCGGAACTCTCGGCAATCGCCTCCGGATACACCCGGATTCTTGAAGAAGCCAACGGCGTCCTCGGCGATCTGAAGCAGGTAGTCAATATAACGACACTGAGCATGACCGACAAAGACCGCATGGATGTGGTGGACGATTGCTACAAGGAGATGAAACGCCTGAAGAACCTGACGGCGTATTTCACCAACAAGAACATAAGCGTTTCATATCTCCGCGCCAAGAAGAAAGCCGATACACAAAGAGTTGTGAACCTTTACGGCGACGGCTCTGAAAAATACTGGTGATGCCTATGCTTTGCGCGATAGATTTCACAAACCTCCACTCCATACTCCGGTCGCTCTACGATGAGATGATGCCTCTGTGCGGCGACATGGCAGGAGTGGCACAGGGCATAGCCGGCTTAGGCGCGTTATTCTTTGTCGCCTACCGTATATGGCAGGCACTGGCAAGAGCCGAACCGATAGATGTGTTCCCGCTGCTTCGTCCGTTTGTAATCGGATTCTGCATAATGTTCTTTCCAACGGTCGTACTCGGTACCATAAACTCCGTAATGTCGCCGATTGTGCAAGGCACAGCCTCGATGCTCGAAGGCCAGACCCTTGACATGAAAAAGTACCGGGAAGAAAAAGACCGGTTGGAGTATGAACAGATGATGAATGACCCGTCAACCGCCTACCTCGTGGATGACGCCGAGTTTGACAGGCAGATTGATGAGTTGGGCGTGACTGAGATAGGAACAGCCGCCGGGATGTATATCGAGAGAGGTATGTATAAAGTGAAAAAGGCAATCCAGAATTTCTTCCGGGAATTGTTGGAGATGCTCTTTCAGGCTGCCTCGCTCACGATAGACACGATAAGGACATTCTTCCTGATAGTGCTGGCTATACTCGGACCGATTTCCTTTGCAATATCAGTCTGGGACGGATTCCAGAATACTCTCGTCCAATGGATATGCCGCTATATTCAGACCTATCTATGGCTACCGGTCGCAGACCTCTTTTCGACTATTTTGGCGAAAATCCAAGTTCTGATGCTCCAAAACGACATTTCGGAACTGACTAATAATCCGAATGTTGACCTTGACGGGAGCAACACCGCTTACACAGTGTTCATGATTATCGGCATTATCGGCTACTTCACGATTCCGACTGTCGCGGGCTGGATTATTCAGGCAGGTGGTATGGGCAGCTATAACCGCTCCATCAACAACACCGCCATGACAGGAGGCTCATGGGCCGGAAGTGTCGCAGGTGGTGTGGCAGGTAATGTAGCAGGG
>OHBJ01002744.1_pt1 | contig 11764 bp, 7 predicted proteins | sample 1577241 | NCBI WGS metagenome assembly OHBJ01 (sample SAMEA3541594, study PRJEB24748) | human gut metagenome | biome: human gut; feature: human-associated habitat; material: faeces | place: China | collected 2012
TCAGGCAGGTGCCGATTCTATCTATTTCGGTATCGAAGGATTGAATATGCGTTCGCGCTCTTCCAATAACTTTACGACAGACGATTTGCGCAAGATCGTTGCGCTTTGTCGTGAGCACGGTATTAAGAGCTATTTGACCGTCAATACGGTTATTTATGGGGAAGACCTGCCTCTGATGCGCGAGATTATCGATGCGGCGAAGGAGGCGGAAGTTTCAGCGATCATTGCGGCCGATGTGGCAGCTATGAACTATGCCAACAGCATCGGACAGGAGGTGCATCTTTCCACACAGCTCAACATTTCCAATGCGGAAGCACTGAAATTCTATGCCCGTTTTGCCGATGTTGTCGTCTTGGCGCGTGAGCTGAATTTGAAACAGGTGCATGAAATCTATCGGCAGATCGTCGACCAGCAGATTACGGGACCGAAAGGAGAACTGATCCGTATCGAAATGTTTGCCCACGGAGCTCTCTGTATGGCCGTTTCCGGTAAATGTTACCTGAGCCTGCACGAAATGAACGCTTCCGCCAACCGGGGAGCTTGCATGCAGATTTGTCGGCGTGCTTATTCGGTAAAAGATAAAGACAGCAATATCGAACTGGATATCGAAAACCAGTATATTATGTCGCCTAAAGACCTTAAGACAATTCATTTCATGAATAAGATGATGGATGCAGGTGTACGGGTATTCAAGATCGAAGGACGTGCCCGCGGTCCTGAATATGTCCGCCTGGTGACCGAATGCTATAAGGAAGCTGTGCGTGCCTATTGCAATGGCACGTTCGATGAAAAGAAAGTTGCCGCTTGGGACGAACGCCTGCGCAGTGTGTTCAACCGAGGATTCTGGGACGGCTATTATTTGGGGCAACGGTTGGGTGAGTGGAGTAGCAAATATGGCTCCGGCGCGACTAAGAAGAAAGTGTATGTTGCCAAAGGAATCAAATATTTCGACAAGATCGGCGTGGCGGAGTTCGAAATGGAATCCGGTAACCTGAAAGTGGGTGATGAGATCCTGATTACCGGACCGACAACGGGTGCGGTTATGCAGACGATAGAAGAAATCCGTGTGGACTTGAAGCCGGTGGACGAGACCGTTAAAGGTGAACGGTTCTCTCTCAAGGTGAACGAGAAGATTCGGCCGTCTGACCGATTGTATAAAATGGAAAAGGTTCAACTTGAAAAGGTATTTGAATAATGAAAGAGTATATTTTTAAACTGACAGACAAGGTCCGTGACTACGAATGCGACCTGCAAGGAGTGGTCAACAACTCCAATTATCAGCATTATATGGAACATACTCGGCATGAATTCTTGGAGTCGCTTGGTGAGAACTTCGGAAAGATGCACGAAAAAGGGGTTGACGGATTTGTATCGCGGGTAGAAATCCAGTATAAGACCTCGCTCAAGAGCGGCGACAGCTATATCTCTTGCCTCAATGTCTATAAAAAAGGAGTCAAGCTCGTATTCGAGCAGGATATATATAGGGCTTCTGACAATGCATTGGCGACGAAAGGAATCGTCGAGTCGGTTATCGTTGAGAACGGAAAGTTGACACGCGGTGAATATTTCGACGAAATGCTAAAAAGAATAGAACATACATGACTGACAAACGGATTTACCAAATCGGCCTTACTATGATAAACGGCGTGGGAGATATCCTGGCGCGTCATCTCCTGCAGGCTTTGGGAGAAGCAGAGGCTGTGTTTACTGAAAAGCAACAGTTGTTAGGAAGGATCCCTGGTATCGGCAGCAATATTGCTGCCGAAATCAAACGCCCGGAAATCTTGCAACGGGCGGAAAAAGAGTTGGCTTTTATCGAGAAAAACAATATTTCCTGTTATTATCTGACTGATACAGATTATCCGGTGCGCTTGAGAGAATGTCCGGATGCCCCTATACTTTTCTATTTTAAGGGAAATACTAACCTTGATGCAACCCGTATCATCAGTATTGTGGGTACTCGCAACGCGACCGAATATGGTCGGGAGCTTACCGAATCCCTTATAAAAGACTTGGCAAAAGTGATCCCGGACTTGTTGGTCGTGAGTGGATTGGCTTACGGCATCGATATCTGTGCCCACCGGAACGCTTTGTACAACCGACTTCCGACTGTTGCTGTGCTGGCGCATGGCTTGGATCGTATCTATCCTTCCTGCCATCGGAATACGGCTGTCGAAATGCTGGAATCGGGCGGTCTGTTGACCGATTTTCCCAGCGGTACAGAACCAGACCGTCCAAATTTCCTCCGGAGGAACCGGATTGTCGCCGGAATCTCGGATTGTACGATCGTGGTTGAATCGGCAGAAAAAGGAGGCTCTTTGGTAACTGCCGATATTGCATTCTCTTATGGCCGGGATGTCTATAGCTTTCCAGGGCGTGTCGGTGACAGCCATTCCAAAGGATGCAACAATTTGATCCGACAAAATAAAGCCGGCCTGATCACTTCTGCGTCCTCCACCTACCGTGGAAAACCAGCCACCCTGCAATTCACACACAAAAGCCGGCGCGTTAGGCTGTTGTCTCTTTAAATCTTCAATGCGGCTTTTCGCCTCCTGTATATTCCACCATACATATTGATTGTCCATATCGAACAACTGACTGATAACGGCATCTTTCGAGCCTCTTACCTCAGGTGTAACACAGGTAAACAGCGGTACCTCAATTCCATTGTTCGTGCAATAAGCTGCCATGTCGCGCAGCACCTCTTCTTTTTTCTCTGACTCCATGCCAAAGTAAATGTATTCGTTCTCGAGTTGCACCATGATAATTCCTTTCTCACCGGATTTCTTACGTGTAAGCTGCTCCTCGGCAAAAACCGGACAAACAGCATCGTACCAATGTTTGGTCCATTTCATGTGTTCGGGATGGTTACTGCGTAACCAAAAGCTAGTGTCATATTTTGCCGGACAAAACTTGGCAATCCATCTAGGATAACCTCCTCCTGCCCATTCTGCACAAATAAAAGGTCCCGGGCGGACAATGGTATACAGTCCGAACTCTTCGTGAGCCATCTTGAGCCACGCCTTCAGGTCGTCAAAATCGCATTGCGAATAGTCCTTTACATTACGCGGCATAGTGCGCTCATGCCAATTCCACGGCACATAAGTCTCCACAGTGTTGAATCCCGCCTCCTTTATTTTACGGAAACGATCCCGCCATAACTCCTGAGGAACGCGAAAATAATGAAAAGCCGCACTCAAGATAAAAATATCCCGACCTTCTATCGTGAAGCAATGCTGATCGTAACGAATACGTTCCGGATGTGAGAATTGTTTAGCGGGAAGTTGTTCGGCATATAAATTAAAAGCAAAACAACATACGAGGATCGATGTTATCAATTTGTTCATGAAGTTCTATTGTTTAGACGAAAGGGAGGGAGACATGCCCCCTCCTTTCCATAAATAATAAGCAATAATTTCAGTTATTCTTATATATCAGCTATTCCTTGTCTTCGGGTCGGTAAATACCTTCCGGATCGTAAATCTCAGTTCTGACAGTATAGAATTCCAACTCAGCTAACGCAAAGTACACAGCATTGCCGGAAGTCTCATCTGCACGATAACGGATGTATGAATAAGGCTGTCCTTCTGTCCCCAACGTAGGTGTGGTATAAGAAGCACCACCTTTGCCATCATCTTCTATTTCCGCAATCTTGTTCCACTGTTCACCGTCATTACTCCCTAATACGGTAATCTCCACAGGACATTGACCATACTTTCCATTACGATAGTAAGTTTGTATCTTAAACTGCTCTACAGGAGATGGAAGAGTGATATCTATATAGTGCGGAACAGTACCCGCATCATGCCAATCAGTATGAAAAAAGTTAGTGTAATTACCATCCACCAAATACTCTATATACTTTCCTTCATCCGGATCAGGTTTATTACAAAACAAGTTGTCTTTACTTAATAAAATTTTATCAGTGATTTCCTTCACCACCGGCTGGACAGGAAGTGCGGAAGCTCTTACTTCCAACTTCTCACCCACATCTTGGGTTGAGCTGACAGGTGTGGCATGGAATGTGTATTCACCATCTTTTGCCAACATACCCTCAATAAGCATAGTATCGCAAAAGACACTGGCATTCTTATTCACACGTTTGCCTGTGACAGGATGAGTATAGTCTATCTGTACATAGAACAGGTTGGAATCGACGGGAACTTCCCATTCCAGCAGCACTCCTCCTTCAAGAGGCGTTGCTGTCAGATTGCTAATAGCCGACGGTAAGACAGCTGCCTTGTCATCATCGTCGTTACAAGCAGATACCATAAATATGGCGGCTAAACATGCCATGAAAAAATATTTCTTTTTCATCGTAATTGCTATTTTAATGATTAATAACCCGGATTTTGCACAATCAACGTATTCTTATTCAATTCCGAATCTGCAATCGGAAGCAGGTAATGAGTCGGTGAAGTGAACTTCCAAGCACGATCTACTACCACTGGACGGAAGAAATCCTCATCCGACACACCATCTGTATTAAGAGCAGACGGATTGTGGCCTAAGACATGCTCCAATTCTTTCCACCTTGCCATGTCCCAACGGTAGTGTCCTTCGAAACTCAACTCGATGATACGTTCTTGACGAATTATTTCAATTAGCTTATCTTTTGTCAACGTAGCAATTCCTTCCCATGATTCTTCCACAGTCGGTATGCCGGCATGTTCCCTTATCTTGTTCAGTGCTGTCTTGGCAATGTTTAATTCACCTGCTTCTGCTGCAGCTTCTGCAAGATTCAAATACAGTTCACCCAAGCGAATAACAGGCCACGGATAATTCTGGAACCCGTTGCGGGTATCATAAGTAGGCGTGCACCATTTCTTTACTAAATATCCACTCAATGAAAAGTCCGTAGAACGGTTTTGTTTTCCATGATTGTCTGATTTACGGAACATAGTAACAATTCTACCTTCATTATATCCTTCACGCTGCATTTCAAAATATCCGTTATGGAATGAAACCCATGAATAGAAACGAGGTTCACGTTTCAAGTTGAGGTTACACGTGGTACGTCCTTCATACTGTCCTATCTTAAAATAATCATCAGGAGTGTAGTATTTCGGATCTTCGTCAATCGGGAGTCCGTTTTCTGTATAGAATACTTTCACAAAATCCAATGTAGGACCTACTCCATTCCAGCTATTACCTCCATTCACCGGATCACGCGGAGCGGATTGGTTTTGTGGTCCATAAACACCTTCCGTACGGGTATCCGCCCAAATGACTTCCATATTTTTCTTATCCATAATTTGCATCTTCAAAGCATATTGGATTAAATCCTTGGGCCAACATTCTTCAGGAATTTCGCTTTCATTAGCAATCTGAAACTGGGTGTATTTCTGTTCATCCGCCAGCGTCAACGCTTCTTGACAAGCCGTAAGCGCAGTATTCCATTTAGATGGATTATAATCCAACGGCATCAATGGCTCATTTGTCTCCGGATCGTAAAGAGATGAGTTGGCATAAAAACTATTGCCATTGAAAAGAGGAGACGCCGCATACAAATAAAGCCTTGCTTTCAGTGCTTTGGCAGCCAGTTGTGTAGCTCTGCCGTAGTAGGATGATGATTGAACGGCAAGCAATCCGTTGTTGCAAGCTTCGTCATACTTGTCGGCAATCCACTTTACGCATACGTCAAACGGACTTCGCTTCAGTTTCTCCGTGCTACTTACACTAACCTCGTGATCCATAATGATAATCGGACCATATGCACGTAGTAACATGAAGTGATAATACGCAATCAAAAAATTAGCTTCTGCCTTATATATGATTTTCAGTTCTTCTTCCATACGTGGCACAGCATCGACATTGTTTACCAGCGTATAACAACGACGTATACCGGCATACATACGACTCCAATACGCGAAATCACCTATATTGGCCGCGGTATGGGTTCCCTCAAGAAATTTCCGGTCATAATCGGTGAGACAATCACCTCCTTGATATAGATAGCACCCCTCGCGTTCTTTGGGCATAAAAGCATAACAAGAATACAAATAGCGTTCAGCTGCATTTTTATCTTTAAATGCATCTTCCTCAGTCGGACGTTCATCAGGAACGATGTCCAAATAGTCGCAAGAACTTATCCCTGCTACCAGAAAAATAAGCAATAGAGCTTGGTATAGTTTGTTTTTCATAAATCCGGTTTATTTATTGATTGAAAATTGAACACCCACATTAAACACTCGTTGAGTCGGATAAGACAATCCACTACCGCTTCCCATTTCAGGATCCCAATATTTGAATGGAGAGAATGTCAACAAGTTAGATCCTCTCAGATAAACACGGAAAAACTTATGGTTGAATCCGACCTCTAAGTTTTTCAACTTAAGGAATGCACCGTTACGTTGCCAGTATGTAGATGCTTTTGTATTGTTTTCATTGTCACGTTTACTGAGACGCGGATATTCAGCATAGATATTTTGGTTAGTTTCACTCCAATAGTCATCAGCTATGAACTGCAATACATTACGTGTACCTTCAGCACCAAAAGGATGGATACCATTCATCATAATAGACACACGAGCTGCACCTTGAAAGAAGAAAGAGAAATCAAACTTCTTGTAACGGAATGAAGGACCGAAACCATATACTATTTCAGGAGTTGTCGGCATACCTGTATATTGACGGTCGTTTGAATCGATAACATTATCATAATTACCGTTTACGTCCGGCAAGTTCTTGTATTTGATATCACCTCCGCTCACCCAGCCTCCAAGGTTTTGTTTCGGATTACGTTGCACCTCGGAATCATCGATAAAGAGACGTTCGGCAATGTACAAAAGCTGTTGGTCAACAGAATGTCCCACACGTGAGATATTGGGATATTTCTGGAAATCCGGCTCGTCATATTCAAGCACTTTGTTATGGGCATACGTAAATGTTCCCTTGAATGACATATCGAAATCGTTATTGAACCTCTTCACATAGTCGATAGAGAAATCAAGTCCCTTATTTTCCACTTTACCAAGATTACCATACATTTTTGTCGCAAGGTTCATCCATTTATCCTTTCCATTCGTACCCCAGTAGTCCGGAATCTGTTGACGCTCCATAAAGATATCATTACGTATTTCCTTGAAGATATCGAACGTTATGTTCAGTTCATTCTTGATACCCAAGTCGATACCAAAGTTCCATTTGCTACCTACTTCCCATGTAATATCATTGTTGGCATAACGGATATATTTCGGACCATTTTTTGAAATGTTTTGATCTCGGCCTGTTGTATATCCCAAATCACCGTTTTCCAACTCTATGTTTGAAAGATAAATGTAACGTTCACCTCCAATTTGGTCATTACCTACAAGTCCCCAAGATGCACGCAGTTTCAAATTACTCACCACATCAGAGAACTTTTCAAAGAACTTTTCACGACTGATATTGTATCCTACTGCCACGGAAGGGAAGAAACCAAAACGGTTTCCTTTAGCAAAGTTCTCGCTACCATTGTATCCGAAGTTCAATTCAGCCATATAGCGGTAATCATAAGCATAAGTGACGCGACCGGCAAATCCTTGCTTGCGTTGCGGAAGCGACTCAATGAGATCCTCAGGAGCGTTACCGTTGTATTGGTCTTGATTGTAGAGGAACATTCCGGATACATTGTGCACCGTATTGAACGTACGATTATAATTAATCATTGCCTGAATATAGAGTCGACGGTCACCACTCGATTTATTCGAGGTCTGCAATACAGTACTTTGTTCAGAACCAATTCGATTCAACGTGTAGTCCGACAAATTGTCAGTATTATAGTTTATTACCTGAAACTGATTGTAACCGGCCGAACGATTGGTGTTAGTACTACTCCAGTTTTTGAACGAGAACAAAGCTTCTGCAGAAAGGCCTTCGGTAATGAAATCAAGTTTTTGCTCAAATTTCAGGTTGGCCATAACTGTACTTTCAAATTGTGACTGATATCCTCTTGCCATTTCAGCGTATGGATTACGGAAGCCACTATTATATTTACCACCGGATTTTCCACCCCAACGAATGTAATCCACATTTGGGTCATCCGGGAAACGTACCGGAAAATCAACCGGATTGGATTCCATAACCATACCAAACAGATCACTCGTATTAGAGGTAGGACCAGAATAGTCCCTCAGTTGCACATTCAAGTTCAACGACAGTTTACTTGATTTAGATAAATTCAGATTGAAGTTATTTTGGAACACATATCGCATGATGTTGAGGTTATTTTTATAACTAAAATCATCGGTATTACGCAACACACCACTATCATGGTTGACAGACACACTGCTAAAATAATCTAATTTTTTGGAACCACCGCGAATAGTAACATTGATATTTTGATTCATAGCCCCGCTACGGAACAATTCATCATACCAATTCACGTTAGGATAAATAAGCGGATCCAATCCTGCCCTTGTACCGGCAATCTTATTGTCGGAATAAAGCACCTCACCTGTACCACGTGTCAACACGGCTTCATTGTACATCTCCATATAACGCACACCATCAACAAACTTCGGCGTTTTGGTATGGGTGGAATACGCGTTTTCTAAACGAATATTAACGATAGCTTTGTCACTTTCACGTCCCGATTTGGTTTTGACAATCATCACACCGTTTGCACCACGTGAACCATAAAGCGCTGTAGCCGTTGCATCTTTCAACACGGAGAAACTCTCAATAACTTCCGGATCGATAGCATTCAAGTCACCGCTCGAAGCTTGCACACCATCAATGATAATCAATGGACTCCTTGTGCCATTGAAAGTAGAAATACCGCGAATCCAAAAGTCGGCCCCATCGGCTCCCGGCTCACCGGAACGCTGTACGGCAACAACACCAGCCAAACGTCCGGCAAAACCTGTAGACAACTGGGAACTGGGAACTTTCAGTTCGTCAGGCTTCACCATCTGTACCGAACCAACTACTGATTCTTTCTTTTGCGTACCATAGCCTACTACGACCACTTCATTCAACGTTTGTGAAGATTCCTTCATGACTACCTTAACAAACGTGCCTACCGTAGCTTCCACATTGACCGGATCATATCCTATATAAGAGATACTCAATGTCACTTTCTTAGCAGGTACTGTCAACACGAAGTTGCCATCAATATCAGTGATGACACCGGTCTCAGTATGTCCCTTCAAAACTACGGACGCACCGATAACAGGTTCTCCATTTCCATCCCGGACAGAACCCTTAATCTGGTATTTCTCGTTGCTTACATTACTTACTTCTTCTCTCCGCTTCAACACGATATCTGTGCCATTTATCACATAATCCACCTGAGAATTCGCAAATATTCCATTAAGAACTTCGGACAAATTCATTCCTTTAGCAGAAAAAGAAATCTTCCGCTTAACGTTAAAATCTTTCGTATTATAAAAGAAATTGTACCCCGTTTTTTTTTCGATTTCCTTGAGTGCTTTTTCAATAGTCACATCCTGAAAACGGAATTCCATAGCCGCATTTTGAGAATGAACGGTCTCAGCATACGAAATCCCAATGGACATGAACATAAACATAATAAAGAACCTCATAAACAAAGGGATTTTACCAATTGCCCATAAAAAAGTATTTTTTCGGACATTTTTTTGGTTGTAATTACATAAATACATAACTTTAAAATGTGATTTAAGATTGGTAAAAAATGATTGTTGCTTGTTGGCAGACAAGCGATCTCGTTTTTTCAATATAGAAAAGCATGGCAGTGCTTTTCTATATTTTTTTTTGTTTCTTTTTTCAAGTTGGTGCTTTCATAGTACGTCAATAATTAAGATGATTAATATAATTCTATTGTTGCTTTAGTTCCGTCGTTTCCCGGACTATTATTCTTTACAATACGATAATTAAACCGACAAGAAATAGAAAGATTCTTTATAATCTGTTCCACCCCCTGATTTTTAATTGTGCCGGTGAAACGACTATTTTGCAATTCGTCATTGATAATACGGAATGTCACGTGGTATTTTTTAGATAAGATATCAAGCGCTTCTTGAAGCGGACAATCTTCAAGAACAATTTTTCCGTCTTTCCATCCTATTTCTCTTTCTATATCAACTTCCTCCACTTTAGATTTCCCCGTTTCAGCATCATAAGAAATCTTTTGTCCCGGCTGTATCAACACAGCTCTTTCTTTTTTATCAGCCGTTCGGCTAATAAACTTAACCGCCCCGCTAACCAGTGTCGTACTTGCTCCTTGCCTGTTAGTCTTGACATTAAATTCTGTTCCCAACACTTCAACTTCAGCCTCTGAAACAGTATGAACAATGAAACGTTTACCATTTTGCTTACGCACCACGAAGTAGGCTTCTCCATCTAAATACACCCTGCGTTCCTTAGCAAAGTGAGTGGGATACTTTAGTTTCGCTTGAGAATTTAAATAAACCGTACTGCTGTCCGGCAAAAGCACAGTACAAACTTCACTGTCATTTCCGCGAGCTTCCATCCACACAATGGCATCATTTCCATCACTGTTATCTGAAAACCAATAAATAGTAGTCAGAATAAGAACGGGGAGAGCTAATATGGCAGCAACCTTTCCTATATATCGCCAAATGCGTTTGTGTTTCCGCCGTTCCACTTGTCTCCAGAAATTCTGTAACGCCTGCTGGGGGGATGCCTCTTTCGAGCCATGCAACAGACGTGTAGCTACAAAGATCCGCGCCACTTGCTTAGCCATACGGCTATTGGCCTCGGAACTATGTATCCATTCCTCTACCTTTTTTTTCTCTTCTTCGCTGACCTCTTGTTCAAAATAGCGAAGTAGCAAAGATTCATCTATCATTTTCTGTTCTTGCATAATTGACATCGTAAACGTTTTATTACCCGCCTACATATACAATACACAGAAACCGGAGGATGTACTAAACAAAAAATGATTTTTTTATTGCTGTTCGATAAAAAACTTAGCAGATGAAAAAAAGAAGGGAGGGAGATTATAACATAAAACCGTAAATAACCAATATGGGAAGATAATCTTTCAATCTCTCCCGCAGAATTTTGAGAGACTGCTGAATGCGGTAATCAACAGTCTTAATGGACACTTGCAATGCTTCGGCTATCTCTTGACGGGTTTTGTTTTGAAAGCGATGCATAGCGAAAGCCTGATGGTAGGAAGGCGGTAATTCGTCAATAGCCTCTTGGATAAGTGATTGCAGTTCATTGACAACGGATAAATCTATAAACTCATAAAAAGCATCCTGCTCTTGCTCAAACCACGATGATTCTTCAAGCATTTCCTTTTCTTGTCTCCGAAGTATATTAAAGCACCTACGTTTGACAGAAGTAATCAGATATTGTCGTAAAGAAGAGGAAGTAGTATCCGGCACAAAAGTCGTCCTGTTTTCCCATAGCCACATCATCAATTCCTGTAACACTTCTTTGGCGTCTTCTGCTGACACATAATAACGGCCATACCCATATAATAAGGTATAGTACTTCATAAAAAAGTCATCGAAGGCTTTCTTATCTCCTCTACTGATAGAATGCCATAGCACTATATCCTCATCTACCGTCAGGTTTATATCAGGTTTTATCGACATTGCTTGGTCATTTTGAAACGATCCAGATTACAATTATTTATAATTTGCAAATATACACTTCTTTTTTAAGCAAACATCAAATATCGTTAATTTAATCAATAAAAATATATACTAAAAAGATGCAAATCTATTACATTCATATCTGCATCATTTACTTTTCATTATAAATCACTTCCAGCATAGACGCAATATCATCTATGATTTCCTTGTAATTCTCACAGTCGGGATGAATG
>OHBJ01002752.1_pt1 | contig 11754 bp, 8 predicted proteins | sample 1577241 | NCBI WGS metagenome assembly OHBJ01 (sample SAMEA3541594, study PRJEB24748) | human gut metagenome | biome: human gut; feature: human-associated habitat; material: faeces | place: China | collected 2012
AGGAGTTCCGGCTGCTTGAGATCCCCGACGGTGGGGGGCTGCGGCTGCTCTCACGCCCGACGCGGCAGGTGCTGCGCGACGGGGACGTATCCCTCGCCGGAAAGCTTCTCCGGCTCGCCTACGCGGTGCTCGCGCACATCGGGCTCGAGTCCGTGCTGCCGAAAGCGCTGCTGCGGCGGAACATGGCCGCGGCGTTTGAGACCTTCGACACGATCTTCGTCGTGAGCGAGGCCTCCAAAATGCGGGAATTTGTCTCCCGCTGCCGCCATCCGGGAAAGATCCAGTGGATCCATACGGACTACGCCGCCTGGCGGGAGCTGAACGAATGGACGCGCGCCGTTACGAAAAACGACGCCGCGCTCTATCGCCGGTTTGACGCGATCGTCTGTCTCAACAGGACGCTGCGCGAGAAGTTTCTCGCCGTATATCCGCAGTTCGCGGACAAGACGCTCGCCGTGCCGAACCCGGTGTTCCGCGGCGAGATACGCGAGCGCGCCAAAGCGCCGCTCACGGTGCCGGTGGACGAGCGGGTCTGCAATCTCATCACCATCGGGCGGCTCGAGCGCGAAAAGCGCTATGACCGGCTGCTCGATATCGCCGCGGAGCTGAAAAAGCGCGGCTTTGCGTTCCATTGGTACTTTGTCGGCGACGGGCCGCTGCGGGACGAGCTGGAGCGGCAGCGCGAACAGCTCGGTCTCGAAGAGTGCGTGACGCTGACCGGGTATATGGAAAATCCCTGCCCGCTGCTGAAAAGGTGCAGCGCTCTTGTGCTCTTTTCCGAGTATGAGGGCACGCCCGTCACGATCGACGAGGCCAAAACGCTCGGCGTGCCGGTCATCGCCAACGACGTCGGCGGCGTAAGGGAGATGCTCGAAGATGGGCGGTACGGCAAAATTACAAGCGACGACAACGGCTTCATCAAACTTATCACTCAGCTATAGAAGGAGATCCAAGGATGGCGAAAATTATTTTTACGGTCGACAACATAAACTACAAAGGCGGCGGACATTTCGCCACGTTTAAGATCGCCAACTATCTTTGCAGCTGCGGCCACGGGGTCATTTTGTACTCTCCCGTTAAAGCGGAAGCATCGGTGCGCGCGGAGCTTGCTGACGGAATCGTGGTCTCACAAAGAGCCTCTTTTTCCGATGCCGACTATATCGTCGTTCCGTTTGAGAATTCAGCCTTCTTTGAAAAAATCGCAAACCTCAAAACCCGCGCAAAGAAGATCCAGTGGATACACATCGATTACGACGTCTGGAAGAACGTCGTGCAGGACGATACGGAGCGCAGAAGGCGGCTGCTCACAGCCTATGACAGGATCGTTTTTGTTTCGGAACATAACCGGAACAACTTTTTGAAGTATTTCCCCGAACACGCAGAAAAAAGCACGGTAGTATACAATTTCGTAGATTCTGACAAAATCCGCGCTATGGCAGCCGATGCAGTCGATGCGGAACTTTTCTCTAAGAAAACGTCCAATTCGCTGACCGTTGTTCTGCCCGGACGGCTGGAAGAGCAGAAAGCCTTTCACCGGATGCTGGACGCCGCCAAAGTACTGAAAGAGCGTGGATTGAATATTGAATGGCTGATTTTAGGACGCGGATATGAATACGATTCCCTTCTGCAGAAGAAGGAGCGCTACGGTCTGGACAATGTGCATTTTCTCGGCTTTCGGCAAAACCCGTATTCCTACATGAAGGCCGCCGACGTAACGGCGATTTTATCGGAATACGAAGGTCTCGCTCTCACCGTAGCAGAGAGCCTTACCGCCGGAACGCCGGTGCTGTCCACCCGCACCGGCGGTGTGGCGGAACTGCTTCCGGACGAATACGGCTGGATTATAGAAAATGACCTTTTGTCGATTATAGACGGAATGACCGCCATTTACGATGACCGGAAATTGCTGGAAGAAAAGAGAACTGCTCTTCGCTCCTATGCGTACAACAACGAACGAATCAAAGAAAGTCTGGACGCACTTTTCCAGACCTCCGAAGAAAGAGGCCGCGCCGTGATGCACACGCAAACTATCTACTCCTCCAAAACGCCGGATATTTCCGTCATTATCCCGGTATACAACACCGCTGACTATCTCCCGGAGTGCCTTGACTCTGTGGTGGGACAGACTTTCGATAGCTTTGAGATCATTATCGTTAATGACGGCTCGACAGACAAGTCGCAGACGATCATCGATGACTATGTATATCAGTTTTCTGACCGTATCCGGGCGTTCACCATACCGAACGGCGGGCTGGGCAACGCGCGCAATTACGGTATCGGCAAAGCCCGCGGAAAATATCTCGCGTTCGTTGATTCCGACGATTTTATCCACTGCGATATGCTCAAAAAAATGTATGAAGCCGCACGGCAGCACAATGCCGACTGCGTGATGGCGGATTATATCGCCTTCTGGGACGACGGGCGGGAAGAGCTCGTCCGCTCCGTTGAGTTTCCCGACGCCGGACGACCGGATATTATGAAATACTCCGCCAAGTACGGCACAGTGAATATCTGCACAAAGCTGGTCGCGCGCGAGCTTTTCGATATCATCCGCTTCCCTGCCGGATTCTACGAGGATCTCGCCACGACGCCGATCCTTCTGAGCTGGGCCAAAAACGTCTCCTATCTCCGCGAGGGGCTCTATTTCTACCGCCAGCGCGTCGGTTCCATCACGTCGATAAAATCCAGCGACAAGCGCCTGCTCGACTGCTATGCCGCGTGGGATCGTATCCGCGAACACGCCAACCCTCTCTTTGAAAAGGAAATACAGTTTGCGGTATACTGGAGCCTCAACTTTTTCTGCACCAATTTTCTCGATGACTTCACAAAGCAGTCCAAGGATTACTATGACCGGAACCGGGACTATTTCCGCGGAAACGCTTATATTGCCGACGCGATCCGTGAAGAGACATTTCTGGATTTTGAGCATTTGGACACGATCCCGAAAATCATCCATTACTGCTGGTTCGGCAACGGGGAGAAAAGCGAGCTCATTCAAAAATGCATGGATTCCTGGAAGAAGTACGCCCCGGATTTTGAGATCATGGAGTGGAATGAATCCAATTGCGACATTCACACAAACCGGTATGTGGAAGAAGCGTACGAAAAGAAGCAGTATGCCTTTGTTTCCGATTATTTTCGGTTAAAGGCGCTGTACGATCACGGTGGCGTTTACATGGATACAGACATGGAACTTCATCAGCCGCTGGAAAGCTTTCTCTATGCGAAATCGTTCTTTGCTTTTGAAACGCCTCTCTTCATTCACGCCGGTATTTTGGGTGCCGAAAAAAACTGCGGGCTCATTGGTGAACTGCGCCGCTCGTATGAAGAAGACACTTTCGATCTGACAGAGTGTCCCGGAGAGGACTTCACGATCCCACGCCGTCTTACGCAGCTTCTCATCAAACGGACGAACCTGCAATTGAACGGAAAATCACAGCTTTTGGAAGGCAACATCCGTGTATTCAGCGCCAATCGTATGACTGTGAATATGCACGACGGGAGATGTGTCTGCGAGCACCATTACGAGGGCAGTTGGCTAAGAAAGGATAATGGTCCAGCTCCGGATTATACATACGAAGTTTTGAAGCATTACTTCACATGGGATCTGCTGCACGGAGACAACGACATATCTCTCCCCGGTGATACGGCGCAGCTTCTAACATACTACAAAAGCGAATGCGATCGCTACGAAAACTCCACCTGCTGGAAAATCACCAAGCCGCTCCGCATTCTCGGAGATTTTCTGAAAAAGATTTTCCGACGCAATGAAGGCTCCTGACCGAAACGCATTATCGGAGTACAGGTTATGAAAAAAAGCAAAAACTATCTCGCATTGCCGGCCATCGTTCTGGCTGCGCTTTATCTCACCTTTCTGGTCAACCTCCATACGCTCGAAACCTCATTGCAGAGAGTCTTTATCTTCTGCTATTTTATGGTCATGGGCGTGCTGGCATTCTTTTTGAAGAGCAAATACGCCGAGGGAAAACCGTTCCCGCTCCAAAGCCGGATCGCCGCGGCGCTGCTCGCCGCGCTGCTCGTAGGCGCGGGCTGGAACACGTTCCTGCCGCATGTGCGCTTCCCGCTGGAAGGCTCGCACATATACGCGCTCTGGGAAAAGCTGCTCTATACGCTCGGCGCGTGGTGCGTTGTGTTCTACTTTGCGCAGCTCGCGCTGCTGTTTCTCGCCCGCCCCATGGAAAAGCGCGGCTGGACAGAGCGGCAGAAAGTGCTCGCCTTTCTTCTCATGGGAAACTTTGTGTTTCTCTTTTTCACGAGCGAGCGCATCCAGCCGACGCATCTGACGCAGGGCTTTCTCCTGCTGCTGACGGTCGCTTCCGTCTGGTGCTTCAACCGGAAGAGCGGCTGTATGGAAAAATACCGCGCAAAGGGATCCCGCGCTGCCATTGGGATAATCGCCGTTTATGCCTCGCTTGCGAGCTTCGCGCAGCGCTTCTTTCTGGACGGCAACACGAGGATGCACTTTTCGCTGCCGGGGCTTTTCTATGTGCTAAGCGGTATTCTCTGGTTTATCCCCGTTATCTGGCTGCTGCTGTTCGCGCTGGAATGGCTCTCCGCCCGCCCCCGCACGCTGCCGAAGCCGGGAAGCCGCCGCCGCGCGTGGTGGACGCTCTTTTCCGTACTGGCCGTGTGTCAGCTGGCCGTTTTGTGGATCCTGTGGCCGGGCGGCTTCCCGGTAGACGCCATCGACCAGCTTTCGCAGGCAACGGGGCTTCACGGCATCAACGACTGGCATCCGGTGATGCACACGCTGCTGGAAAAGCTCATTTTGACCGTCATTCCGCAGGCCGGTGCGATCACTGCCGTGCAGATGCTCCTTTTCACATGGCTGCTGACAGCCATTTTGATGATCGGGTACGACAGCGGCATTTCCCTCCGGCGGCTGACATTTTTCGGCGCAGTGATCGAGCTTCTGCCGAATCAGGCGCTCTCGGCGTCGAACGTGCTCAAGGATTTCCCGTTCACGCTCGCGCTTTTATGGGGGCTTTATCTGCTTGCGCTGCTGGCGATGAAAAAGCCGCAGAGCAGGAAATTTGGGTTTTATGTGTGTCTGACTGTAGATATTTTTCTCATCTGCACGCTGCGGCACAACGGCGTTGTACCGGGTCTGGCCGTTGCGGTGCTGTGCATCGTTCTGACGCTGAAAAACCATGCCGCTCTAAAATGGAGACCCGCCGTCTCGGCGCTGACCGCCGTGGCGCTTCTCGCGGTGTATAAGGGGCCGGTGTTCACGGCGCTTGGCGTTGTGCCGAATGGCATGTCCCCGTATACGACCATGATGTGCGCCGCAGGCTCCTGCATCAACAAGGATCTCCCGCTCTCGGAGGAGAGCGAGCAGATCATGGAAAAGGCGCTGCCGCTGGAGGACTGGGGCGAATATTACTCTCGCTTTGTGGGACATGATCCCTATTACTGGGGCCGTCCGGCAGGCTCCGAGCCGTATAAGATCTCTGATATCACCGCCCGCGACGCCTTTACGGTCTATCTGGAGGCACTGCGGAAATACCCGGACGTAGTCATCAAGGACCGTCTGGACGGCACGGACATTCTTTGGGACGTCGTTCAGCCGCCCGACAGCTTCAACGCAAGATCCTTCAGCTTTGTTTCCCCATTTTCCGAAAACACGCTCCCGCTGGATACAAGCCGTCTGGACCGGCTGGACGACGGTTCGTATATAAAAACCGCTGTGCCTGCGAAAGCGTACTATTCCGCGGCAAATACTCCGATCAACAGCGTGGCGGACATGCTTCTCTGGCGTACCGGCGCGTACCTGATCGCATTCTGGGTGCTGCTGCTCTTCTGGAGCAAAAACCGCATGGGCCGTCTCTGGTGGGCGGCGCTGCCCATGCTGGCAAACGCCGCAGGCTCCATGCTGGTGCTCTATCACCAGAGCTTCCGGTACGTTTACTTTGTGCAGGTGAGCGTGCTGGCGCTGCTCTATATCACCGCCGCGGTAAAACCGCATTGGAACGATGAGCCGCAGAGCTGTCCCGCAAACGAGATCCCGGATATAACGCCGGAAAAGGAGGACGAACATGGATAAAATTGCCGTTCTGATACCGTGCTACAACGAAAGTGCCACCATCGCCAAGGTAGTGCAGGATTACCGTGCGGCGCTGCCGGATGCCGCGATCTATGTTTACGACAACAACTCCACCGACGGAACGGACGAGATTGCCCGCGCCGCCGGCGCCGTCGTGCGCTACGAGCGGCGGCAGGGTAAGGGCAACGTGATTCGGACGATGTTCCGCGAGATCGATGCGGAGTGCTATCTGATGATCGACGGAGACGACACTTACCCGGCGGAGGATGCCCGTGCCATGGCGGATGGCGTACTGCGCGACGGCTATGACATGGTGATCGGCGACCGCCTTTCCTCCACATATTTCACGGAGAACAAGCGCCCGTTCCACAACAGCGGGAACGTTCTCGTGCGAAAGCTGGTCAACCGCTTTTTCGGCGGTCATGTGACAGATATCATGACCGGATACCGCGCGTTCAGTCCTCTGTTCGTCAAGAGCTTCCCGATCCTTTCCAAGGGCTTTGAGATCGAAACGGAAATGACGATCCACGCGCTGGACAAAAACTTTGCGCTCACGTCGATCCCGGTCGGATACCGGGACCGCCCGGCGGGGAGTGAGTCCAAGCTGAACACTTTTTCGGACGGCTTCAAGGTTTTGCGGACGATTGCGCGGCTTTATAAGGACTACCGGCCCCTGCCGTTTTTCAGCATCATCGCCGGGATACTGATGGTCGCGGCGCTGCTCTTTCTGTACCCGGTGCTGACGGAGTACCTGCACACCGGGCTCGTACCGCGGCTCCCGACGTTCGTGGCGGCGTGCTTTATGGCGCTGTTCTCTCTGCAGAGCTTCATATGCGGTCTGATCCTCGATACGCAGGGCAAGATGCACCGGCAGAATTTTGAGCTGCAGATGACGATCCTCTCCGGCATGTACCACGCCGCACAGACGACCGACAATGAAAAAGCGAAATAATGTCTTCCGGGCCGCCCTCTTCGCCGCAAACTATGCCTTTCTCTTTTTCACGAGCGACAGGATCCAGCCGACGCATCTGACGCAGGGCTTTCTCCTGCTGCTGACGGTCGCTTCTGTCTGGTGCTTCAACCGGAAGAGCGGCTGTATGGAAAAGTACCGCACAAAGGGCTCCCGTGCCGCCATTGGGGTAATCGCCGTTTACGCCTCGCTCGCGAGCTTCGCGCAGCGCTTCTTTCTGGACGGCAACACGAGGATGCACTTTTCGCTGCCGGGACTCTTTTATGTTTTGAGCGGTATTCTCTGGTTTATCCCCGTTATCCGGCTACTGCTGTTCGCGCTGGAATGGCTCTCCACCCGCCCCCGCACGCTGCCGAAGCCGGGAAGCCGGAAGAAGGCGCTATGCATTCTTCTTATCGCGCTGCTTCTCTGTCAGGTCTTTGTACTCTGGGCCGAATGGCCGGGCGGATTTCCGCTCGACGCCGTTTATCAATACCGTCAGGCGATGGGTGAGCTCCCGCTGAGCGACGATCATCCGGTGCTGGATACGCTGCTCATGCGTGCTGTTCTGACGGTTTTTCCGCATCCCGCCGCGCTCACGGCGGTGCAGCTGCTGCTCTTCTCGCTCGTGCTGTGCGCGTTCCTCATGATGGGGTACGACCGCGGCGTGCCGCTGCCGCTGCTCGCCTTTCTCGGATGCTTCTTCGAGCTGATGCCGAATCAGGTGCTCAGCTGGACGAACGTTCTTAAGGACTTCCCGTTCACGCTCGCGCTTTTGTGGGGTACATATCTCCTTTTGCAGCTTGCGCTCGATACGCCGCGCAGCCGGAAATGGCCGTTTTACGTCTGTCTTGCGCTGGATATCTTTCTCGTGTCCCTCCTGCGGCACAACGGCGCCGCGCCCGCGGCGGCAATAGTCCTGCTCTGCATCGTGCTCACCGTCCGGCGCTATGAGCAGGTGAAGCTCCGCGCGCTTATGGCGGCGGTGCTTGCGGCAGTGTCGTTCGGCGTGTTCAAAGGGCCGGTCATGACGGCACTCAATGTTGCGCCGGTGTCGCTCTCGCCGTTCACGACGCTTTTCTGCGCCGTAGGTTCCTGCGTGAATAAGGATCTGCCGCTCTCCGAGGAAGCGGACGCGATTTTGGAAAAGGCGCTCCCGCTCAAGGACTGGCACGATTATTACGCCCGCTATTACGGCCATGATTTCTATTACTGGGGCCGCCCGGAGGGGAGCGTTCCCTATACGCCGACGGAGGTAACGACGCCGGAGATCCTCCGGGTCTACGGCGAAGCGCTATGCAAGTATCCGGATGTGATACTAAAGGACCGCATCGACGGGTGCGACATTCTCTGGGATGTCGCGGAGCCGGAGGACAGCTTCAACGCAAAGTCCTTCTGTCTTGTGTATGACCGGGACTGGATGGCGCAGTACGTCGATATGGCCGATTACTACGATGCGGACGACGGCGTGCTCCGCGATTACCGGCAGAACTTCTTCACCAAAGCCTACCTCCGGCTGACCGGAACGCCCCGAAACAGCGTGGTGGACATTCTGCTCTGGCGCACGGGCGCGTATCTGATCGCGTTCTGGGTGCTGCTGCTCTTCTGGCGGAAAAATGGTATGCAGCGTTTCCGCTCCGCAGCCGTGCCGTTCCTCGGCAATCTCATCATCTCCGTGCTGTATGTTTACCACCAGAGCTTCCGGTACGTCTACTTCGTGCAGGTGTGCGTGCTCGCACTCCTCTTCGCCACGGTTGTGTGCAGACCGCGGCCGCCGCAGCCGGAAGAAGAATAAAAAATGACCGCCGCGTTTCCGGTGTTTCGGAAACGCGGCGGTCGATTTTCTCAGGAGTCTTTTTTATCGACGCGGTATTTTTTCTTGAAGAAGCTCGCGCGGATGCCGAGCTCCTTGCCCTTGACGAGGCGGGCGAAGTTCTTCCGGTGCTTCCAGAAGATGAGCGCGACCGTAGCGGCCATGATCGCAATGTCCCAGCCGCTCCGTCCCGTGAGGATGCACCAGACGAGATACCCCACGCTCGCCGAGAGCGTGCCGATGAACATATAGTCCGTGATGAACGTGATGACCGCGACGCCCGCCACAAGGATGAGAAACAGCCGCCAGTCGAGCGCGAGCGCGCTGCCGAGCAGCACCGCGATGCCCTTGCCGCCCTGGAATTCCAGATAGAACGGATAGAGATGCCCCGCCACGCACGCCGCCATCGTCACGGTCTGGATGGAGGGCGAGCTGTGGAACAGAAATCCCGCCAGCCATACCATGAGCGCCGATTTGAGCGCGTCGCACAGAAACACGACCGCCGCGACGCCCGAGCCCATCGTCCGCCCGGCGTTCGTCGTCCCGGCGTTGCCGGAGCCCTTCGTGCGGATATCAAAGCCGCGCTTCTTCGCCAGCAGCCACGCAAAATTCACCGCTCCGGCCAGATAGCCCGCGAGAATGCAGAACACATACGGAAGAACGGTTTTCAAAAAAGTCTGCATGAGTGCGATCCTTTCGCAGATACATAAAGAAATTTATATACTTCGGCATACTACTATGTGATATCACAGTATAAAGATTTTGTCAACGAACATATCCGCGCTATTGTCTTTTTCGGCGGAAAGGTACTTGCGTTTCCGCGCCTCAGCGGGTAAACTGTATCTGTATTTAAATTATGTAACCCAATTCAATACGGAGGTAGTATATGTACTGCACGAAAAAAATTGCGTCGGATCTTGTCTGGGTCGGCGCGAACGACCGCCGTCTCGCCATGTTTGAGGGCGTATATTCCGTTCCGGCGGGCGTTTCCTATAACTCCTATCTTCTCACGGATGAGAAGACCGTCCTTTTCGACACGGTCGATAAGGCCGTGAGCCGCACCTTCTTTGAAAATCTGGAGCACGAGCTCGGCGGGCGGCCGCTCGACTATGTGATCGTACACCACATGGAGCCGGACCACTCCGCCACGCTCTCGGAGCTGCTGCTGCGCCACCCGGAAACCACGGTCGTCTGCAACGACAAGACCGCCGTGATGATCGCGCAGTTTTTCGGCAAGGACGCCGTGAAGAACATGCAGCTCGTCAAGGAGGGCGACGTACTCTCCACGGGCGCGCACGAGCTCACGTTCTATCTTGCCCCGATGATCCACTGGCCGGAGGTCATGATGACCTACGACAAGAGCGCGCACACGCTCTTCACCGCGGACGCCTTCGGCGTTTTCGGCGCGCTCAACGGCGCGATCTTCGCCGACGAGGTGGATTTTGACCGCGACTATCTCAAGGAGGCGCGCCGGTACTACACGAACATCGTCGGCAAATACGGCGTGCAGGTGCAGAATCTCTTCAAGAAGATCGCGGGTCTGGACATTCAGATGCTCTGCCCGCTGCACGGCTTCGTCTGGCGGCGTGATCTCGGATATATTCTGGAAAAGTACAATCTCTGGAGCACCTATACGCCGGAGGACAAGGGCGTGATGATCGCGTACGCCTCGATCTACGGCAACACGGAAAACGCCGCCGAGATCCTCGCCTCGAAGCTGCGCGAGCGCGGTGTGCGCACCGCGATGTACGACGTGTCCGTTACCCCGGCCTCGGACATCATCGCCGAGTGCTTCCGGTGGAGCCATCTGGTGTTTGCCTCGGCGACGTACAACGGCGGCATTTTCGTCACGATGGACGAGCTGCTGCGCGATATCGCCGCGCACAATCTCCAGAAGCGCACCGTCGCTTTTATGGAAAACGGCACGTGGGCGCCCGTCAGCGCGCGGCAGATGGCGGCGATCCTCGCTCCGCTCAAGAACATGACGGTGCTTGAGCAGAGCGTCGCGATCCGCTCCTCGCTCACCGAAGGGCAGCTCGCCGAGATCGAAGCGCTCGCCGATGTGATCGCGGAGGGCATCCGGTAAAAACTGGCAACGAAAAATAACAAAAATTCCGAGCGCGGAGGAAACCTTTTGACCCCGCCGCGCGTCTTATAGTCAGAAAGCAAGCGGCAGGGCTATGCGCCGCGCCGTTTTCAAGGAGGTACTTTGTTATGACAAAGAAACTGATGGCTCTTCTGCTCGCCGTGCTGATGGCAGTATCGCTGCTGCCCATGCCGGCGATGGCAGGCGACGCCCAAGTCATCACGGACCTTTCGGGCATTTCCGCGGGCGCCGCATGGCCCGGACGGCCGGCGCCAAAACGGCCCCGACGCCATATGTGACAAAAATTCCACTTATTTCGGCAAATAATTGAACGATTCGTAATCATTTTTTGCTTAAATTTGCACATCCGTAAAATAATACATATATTTAAATTATGATTCGTGAACTTTTCGCCGTGGGCCTGGGAGGCGCCGCCGGAAGCATCGTCCGCTATATGCTCTCCGTCTGGCTGCTCGGAGGGCACACGCTGCTGGGTTTTCCGGCCGGAACGTTCACGGTCAACGCCGCGGGATCGCTGCTGATCGGCATTCTGCTGGAGACCACGAATTCGGCTGCGGCAGGATGGTTGCTCATCGCAGGATTCTGCGGAGGATTCACCACCTTTTCGACCTTTTCGGCCGATGCCGTGCGGTTGCTGCGTGCCGGAGACTACGGGCCTGCGACGGCCTACATTGCGTTGAGCGTCGCGGTCTGCATCGCCTTCGCCGCACTGGGCATGTGGATCGGAGCGCAAATTGCACGCAATTAAAAATGAAAAATTAAGAATTAAAAATAACCTGCAACCCGGTTAAATCCCGGCTGAAATCCCGGTCGCGCTGCGA
>OHBJ01002753.1_pt1 | contig 11752 bp, 10 predicted proteins | sample 1577241 | NCBI WGS metagenome assembly OHBJ01 (sample SAMEA3541594, study PRJEB24748) | human gut metagenome | biome: human gut; feature: human-associated habitat; material: faeces | place: China | collected 2012
GGATGCCATCGTTGCGGCACTGCCCACTGCGGACCGCTATCCGGACCCCCTTTGCCGGGAGCTGCGCACGGCACTCAGCCGGGCGGAACAGCTGCCGGAACCGTGGATTTTGTGCGGCAATGGGGCTGCGGATCTGATCTACCGGCTGGTGTGGGCGCTCAAGCCCCGCCGCGCCCTGCTGCCCGCCCCCACCTTTGCCGAGTATGCCGCCGCACTGGAAAGCGTTGGCTGCGAAGTAAAGCGGAAAACCCTGCATGAGGCCGATGATTTTGCCGTAACGGAAGCTTTTGTGCAGGCAGTGAACCAGAGCATTGACCTGGTGTTTTTGTGCCAGCCCAATAACCCTACCGGGCAAATTACCCCGCCGGAGCTGGTGCAGCGCCTAGTGCGCCGCTGTGCGGACTGCGGGGCCGTGCTTGTGGTGGATGAGTGCTTTCTGGACTTTTTGCAGCAGCGGGATGCCCTGACGGCCAAACCGCTTTTGCAAACCGCGCCCAACCTTGTTATTCTGAAAGCGTTCACCAAACTGTACGCCATGGCCGGGGTGCGGCTGGGGTATGCCTTGTGTTCCAACACGGTGCTGCTGGCCAAAATGCAGGCCGCAGGCCCAGAAGATTTTTTGAAAAGCAGCTTTAATGAATAAATTACAAACGCATGAATAGAAATATAACGATATTATCTTTATACCTTATTTTTTGCACAACCGTTTGTGCTCAGAAAATAAAAATAGGAACATACGTATTCAAGGACGGAGCTCAATATAGCGGAGAATTGTTTAGCGGGAAACCATATGGAAAAGGTAAAACCGTATTTAAAAACGGCGATGTCTATGAAGGAGAATACGTAAAAGGAAAGCGCCAGGGATATGGAATCTATCAATTCATAGACGGCGAGAAGTATGAGGGGCAATGGTATCAAGACCAACAGCACGGAAAAGGTACTTACTACTTTAAAAACAACAACCGGTATGAGGGGCTTTGGTATCGTGATTACCAACAGGGAATAGGAACCATGTATTATTATAATGGCGATGTTTATAATGGTGAATGGGAAGAAGATAAACGGAACGGAACAGGAACTTATACATATGCAACCGGAGCATATTATAAAGGTTCATGGGTAAAAGATCAGAAATCAGGCAACGGAGTATTTGACTGGAACGATGGTTCAAGATACGAAGGTTCTTGGGCGAAGAATCAGCGTAACGGTAAAGGTACTTTCTATTATTCCGACGGGGATATTTACACTGGCGACTGGAAAGATGATATACAAAACGGAAAAGGTATTTATAAATTCCAGAACGGAGATATTTATGAAGGACAGTATTCGAATGGCGAACGTGTAGGCGAAGGAATTCTGACATACGCTAACGGAAATAAATATACAGGGAACTTTATAAATGGCGAATTCAATGGACAAGGAACATATACATGGAAAAATTCAGCCCGATATGAAGGTGTCTGGAAAAATAATGTTCGAGATGGATTCGGCAAGTACACATGGAAGAATGGAGATGTGTATGAAGGTAATTGGTTAAAAGGAGAGATGAACGGTGACGGAATTCTTAGACTTGCCATAGGTGAAAAGTTTAAAGGAAAATTCAAAAACGGCAAGAAAGAAGGATTCGGCATAGAGGAAAAGAAAGACGGAACTCGTTTTGAAGGGAACTTTCATAACGGAATGAAAGACGGCTCTTTTGTTGAAAAAGATAAAAACGGGAATATTATTAGAAAAGGTATCTATAGGAGCGATATTTTACAAGAGAGCTCTTCAAGCAATTAAGACATAAATAGTTTTCTGTGTTTGCTTAAATATTATAAATTCATTAACTTCAAATTTAATAGTATGATGAAACAGCAAAAACAACTGCCTTTAGTTATAAATGATCCGTGGCTGAAACCTTATTGCAATGCGATAAATGGTCGTCATAAACATTTAGAAGACAAGCTTAAGGAGTTAACTTGTAATACAGATTCTTTATCCGAATTTGCCTCCGGTTATTTATATTTTGGCTTACACAGGATTTCCAATGGTTGGGTTTTCAGAGAGTGGGCTCCCAATGCAACAGAAATATATCTGATAGGCGATTTTAATGACTGGAAAGAGACTTCTGAATACAAACTAAAGCCTATCGGAACCGGTAATTGGGAAATTGTTCTTCCAACCAATGCTTTAAAGCACGGTGATTTGTATAAGATGAAAGTTTACTGGAAAGGAGGCTCCGGAGAACGTATTCCTGCTTGGTGCAGAAGAGTTGTGCAAGACGAAAATACTAAAATCTTCAGCGCGCAGGTTTGGAATCCGGAACATGCATATACTTTCAAAATAAGCAGTTTTCGTCCAAAAACGAATCCTCTCCTTATTTATGAGTGCCATATAGGAATGAGTCAGGATGGCGAAAAAGTCGGCAGCTATGATGAATTCCGTGAAAACGTACTTCCTCGTATTGTATCGGACGGCTATAACTGCATACAGATAATGGCCATTCAGGAACATCCGTATTACGGTTCTTTCGGTTATCATGTTTCAAGTTTTTTTGCTCCTTCCAGCCGTTTCGGCACTCCCGAACAACTTAAACAACTTGTGGATGAAGCACATTCAAAAGGTGTGGCTGTTATAATGGACCTCGTACATTCTCACGCTGCGAAAAACGAATATGAGGGCATTGGAAACTTAGCCGGAGATCCCAATCAGTATTTTTATTCGGGCGGTCGCCGTATACATCCGGCATGGGATAGTCTTTGTTTCGATTATGGAAAAAATGAAGTTCTTCATTTTTTACTTTCTAATTGTAAATATTGGCTTGAGGAGTTTAAATTCGACGGTTTTCGCTTCGATGGCGTGACTTCCATGCTGTATTACGACCACGGTTTAGGAAAAGCTTTCGGTGGCTATCAGGATTACTATAACGGTAATGAAGATGATAATGCTATTTGCTATCTGTCATTAGCCAATGAAGTTATTCATGAAGTTAATCCTAATGCCATAACTATTGCGGAAGAAGTTTCCGGCATGCCGGGATTGGCTTATCCTGTAAAAAAAGGAGGATACGGTTTCGATTATCGTATGTCGATGAATATTCCCGACTATTGGATTAAAACTATAAAAGAGAGAAAAGATGAAGACTGGAAGCCCAGCTCTTTGCTTTGGGAATTGACAAATCGTAGGAAAGACGAACGCTGTATTTCTTATTGTGAAAGTCATGACCAGGCGCTTGTCGGAGACAAGACAATTATTTTCCGACTGATAGATGCCGATATGTACTGGCATTTTCATCGCGACTATCGCAACGGTAATGTGGACAGAGGTATAGCATTGCACAAAATGATTCGCTTGCTTACACTCTCGACCATTAATGGCGGCTACTTGAATTTTATGGGCAACGAGTTCGGTCATCCGGAGTGGATTGATTTCCCGCGCGAGGGTAACGGCTGGAGCTATAAATATGCGCGCAGACAATGGAATCTTGTCGACAATAAAGAACTGTGTTACCATTACCTGGGCGATTTCGACAAAGCCATGATTTCTGTGATAAAGAGCGAAAGACTATTCCAAAGAACTCGTGTAGTGGAAATATGGCATAATGACGGAGACCAGATTCTCGCTTTTATGCGGGGCAAACTTCTCTTCATTTTCAACTTCAATCCTACGAAGAGTTTCTCCGATTACGGTTTTCAGGTACCCGAAGGTAAATATACGGTAAGACTTAATACCGACAGTAAAGAATTCGGCGGATTCGGAATTGCGGATGATTCTGTAGAACATTTTACGGAAGCCGATATGTTGCTGAAACCTTATGGCAAAGGATTGATGAAATTGTATATTCCGGCCCGTTCGGCAGTAGTATTGAAACAGACAAATTAAATTTCTGTTGTGAACAATGGGATTTCCGCGCACAATTGACCGCCAGAATTTGAGTAAGAAAATACGCATGACGCTGACTCTTATTTTCTCGGCGTTTACATTCTGCTATATCTATATATTGCAGCCCGATTTGCTTTCGTATTTGCAACATCTGTTCTCTCATGGATTAACTACATACAGTCGTTTGTCCGGAGCACTGATAATTCTTTTTATCACACTCGCCATACATTCGTCTGTCGCGGCGGCAACGAAATTACCGGGCCATGTTTATGCGCTTACTTACATTCCGTCGGCTGTTTTTCTTTTGGTTCTCACTGATCTTATTGCCGAATACTCGTTATCGAAACTCATAGCATACCTCGTAGTGTTGTTGCTCGTCCTTCTTTATTATATAAAATCCACGAGTACAAAATATAGAAGAGACAATAACGTAAATTCAGGCGCGGCATTCATTTCAAACGTAGTTATTCTATCTATAATCATGTCGTTGATAGGATTGCAGGGAAACGGGAACGATGTACTGCACTATGAATTGAAAATCGAACGCCTTCTGAACGAGAAAAAATACGACGAGGCTATAAATGTCGGTCGGAAGTCGCTTGTTACGAGTGAGAAATTAACGTATCTGCGTGCATTCGCATTGTCTAACAAAAATGAACTTGGTGAAAAGATATTCGAATATCCTGTTGCATATACCGACAATCCCTTGTTGCCTTGCCGTAAAGACAGCACCGGAATGATATTCCACCCCGACAATATTTACCGTTATCTGGGAGCGTTCCCTGAGCACACTTTTACGCCTTACCAGTTTCTTCACTTACTTTCCTCACAGACGGAATTATTGAACACACATCCGCAGATAAAAGATTATTTGCTCATAACATTATTGTTTCAGAAGAAACTCGACATGTTTGCTGCAGAGATAAAAAGGTTCTACGATTTTCCCGATTCCTCGTTGGTGTTACCGAAACATTACCGTGAAGCTATGGTGCTTTATTCCCGTATGCGAACAAAGCCGGTCGTTTCTATAAAAGACAACATAACCGAGACTAATTATGACGAATTCAATGCCCTCCGTGAATCGCACAAAAATGTCATTGTCGGAACGAATGCAGTAAGGCGGCAGTATGGCGATACCTATTGGTGGTATTTTTATTACGTGAAACCTACCGGAAAACCTTAGCCGAAAAGAAAGCACATGTCATCCTTTTCCAAAAGACATGTTCCTTTTTTTGAGACTGCGCGATTAGGGAATCCTGGAGATATATCCTCGTTTTTTATAGAAAAAAATAGAACATAGACAAATCACCTCAGAGATAATAGTGTTTGTCTATGTCTAATCTCAAATAGGCTTAGTGAAAAAATATTTTATTTTTTCACTTGGTAAAAAACTTCCCGCAGCAAATTGAAAATACATAGGAGATAATTCAAAATATGTCTGAGATAATTCAAAATATCTCAGACATATTTTTTTTCCATATATACACCTGCTGATTCTCAAATACTTGGCAGGTGACCGTTTCTGTCTGCAAAACCCTCCGGCAAAGCTCTGCGGATTTCATATGGAACTGTCTGTTTTTTATGGGATGTTTTATTACTGGAAATACAGTCCTTATATCGGACTTATGTTATTTAATACAGCCGTTTTTGTTATGTCGGGTTCATTTCCTATCTTTGCCACATACAATATAACGATTCATGCGTCGTAGATTCATTCATTTTTTATGGGGATTGCTTGTTGTAGTGGTTTTGTGCGCTGCGGCATGTTTTTTTGCAATATGGAAAGGCTGGATAGGATATGTGCCGGACATAAAGGAGCTGGACAATCCTATTGACAAATACGCTTCACAGGTATATTCTTCTGACGGTAAGATGATAGGGACATGGGCGCGGTCGGAAAACCGTGTATTTGTCTCCGGAGATAAGATATCGCCATACGTATTCAAGGCTCTTGTCGCCACTGAAGACGTCCGTTTTTATGAACATTCCGGAATAGACTTCCGTTCTCTCATGCGTGCCATAATAAAACGTGGTATCCTGGGACAAACAAGCGCAGGCGGAGGCTCTACCATAACACAACAGCTGGCCAAACAGCTTTATTCCTCAACGGCCAGCACATACACCAAACGCGTTGTGCAAAAGCCGATAGAGTGGGTGATAGCCGTCATGCTGGAACGTAACTACACGAAAGACGAAATTCTTACATTATATCTTAATTACTTCGACTTTCTTCATAACGCCGTGGGCATAAAGACCGCGGCCGAAACATATTTCAGCAAACAACCCAAAGACCTGAATCTCGTTGAGAGCGCCATGCTAATAGGTATGTGCAAGAATCCGTCTTATTTCAATCCTATACGCGAGCCCGAGAGGTGCCGTGAACGCAGAAACGTCGTGTTGTCGCAAATGCTGAAGGCGGGCTATCTTTCCCAGCAGGAATTCGACGAGAACAAGGTAAAACCGTTAGATCTGAAATTTCATCGCATTGATCACAAAGACGGCCTTGCCACTTATTTCAGGGAATTTCTCCGTAAAATCCTAATGGCCGAGAAACCCAACCCAAGCCGTTATGCGGAATGGCAAAAACAGACTTATTATGACGATTCCCTGGCATGGGAAACCGACCCGCTTTATGGCTGGTGCAACAAACATACAAAACACGACGGCACACATTATAATATTTATACAGACGGTCTGAAAATATATTCTACCATAGACTCGCGAATGCAGAAATACGCGGAAGATGTGGTAAAAGGCCATGTAGAAGGCTATCTGCAGCCTATTTTCGAAAAGGAAAAGCGACGTTCGTCTACCGCACCGTTCACTAAATCCATAACAAAAGAACAGGCAAACAGTATTATCATGCAGGCTGTAAGGCAAAGCGACAGGTACCGCACAATGAAAGCCGACGGATACAGCGAAGAAGATATAATGAAAGCCTTCAACGAACGTGTTCCCATGACAGTATTCACCCATTATGGGGAAGTAGACACGATAATGTCGCCAATGGACTCCATTAAATACTACAAATCTTTCTTGAGGGCCGGATTTATGGTAATGGATCCGTCAAACGGAGCTGTGAAAGCTTATGTGGGAGGACTTAATTACGCGCATTTCCAATACGACATGTGTACGGAAGGCAGAAGGCAGATAGGTTCGACGATAAAACCGTTCCTTTATGCCCTGGCAATGGAAAACGGATACGAGCCGTGCGATCTGGTTGAGAATATAAGGAGAACTTATATTGTAGGCGACAAGGAATGGAGCCCGAAAAACGGAAGCCGTTCGCGCTATGGTGAAATGGTGACGCTGAAATGGGGGCTTGCCCAATCGAACAACTGGATTTCGGCTTATCTTATGAGCCAGCTCGATCCAACCGCTTTAGTAGAGCTTATCCATAACTTCGGTGTTACTAACAAAAACATACATCCGTCGATGTCACTGTGCCTCGGGCCTTGCGAAATTTCCATAAGCGAATTAGTCAGCGCATATACAGCTTTCGTGAATAAAGGTATCCGCGTCGCTCCGCTCTTTGTAACCAGAATAGAAGACAACTCCGGAAACATACTTGAAGACATGCAGCCACGAATGAACGAGGTAATAAGCGAAATAAGTTCCTTGCGCATGCTCGAAATGCTCCAGGGAGTTATTGACAACGGAACCGGCAGAAGAATACGCTTTAAGTACAAACTCGAAGCTCCTATGGCAGGAAAAACAGGAACGACGAACAATCATTCCGACGGTTGGTTCGTAGGAATAACGCCACGCCTCGTAGGTGCCTGCTGGGTCGGCGGCGAGAACCGCGACATACATTTCGACACGATGACTTACGGGCAGGGCGCTTCTACGGCTTTGCCTATATGGGCATACTTTATGAAAAAGATATACAATGACCCCACGCTGGGATATTCTCAGAAAGAAGAATTCGATTACCCCCTTGATTACACTTCGTGTGGCCGTACAGCAACTGACAGTTTGTCGTATTCAGAGAACAGCATAGACGGTTTATTTGAATAATGTGCTAAATTATTAGATTAAAAGATTATGAAATTCGTAGCTATAATTCCAGCCAGATATGCCTCAACGCGCTTTCCGGCAAAGCCGTTGGCTTTACTTGGCGGAAAACCTATCATACAACATGTATATGAACGGGTAAAACAAACTGTTCCGGATGTATATGTGGCAGTCGATGATAAACGTATAAAGTCGTCTGTGGAATCTTTTGGCGGCAAAGCCATAATGACCTCGACGTCGCACAAGAGCGGAACAGACCGTATAGAAGAAGCATACAGGAAATTAGGTTCAACATTCGATGTTATAATAAACGTTCAGGGAGATGAACCTTTCATACGTAAAGAACAGCTCGAAACACTTATGAATTGTTTTGAAGACCCGCAGACTTCAATAGCAACACTCGTTAAACCGTACGATAACAAATATGAGGTTTCTGCGCTCTTTAATCCGAACACTCCGAAAGTGGTTGTTGATAATAATATGAACGCTTTGTATTTCAGCCGTTCTGTAATACCTTATCTGAGGGGCGTATCTTTTTACTATGTACACAGTTTCATCTTTTTGATATAATTTTGAAGTATTAAAATCAACTATAGGGAGAGAGAGATTTGAAAAAAATCACAACATTTTACATTCACCACAAAGTCACAGCATTTTTTACGGCTTTATGGCTTATTTTTATGATTTACATTACAATTACTGGTTTTCAGAAAGACAGTTCACATATTATAGCCGGACTTGTTGCTACTTTAGTTATATTTGTTCCTGGTGCCGTAATAATAGCTCTTGTATGCACCATTATTTCTTCTATAGTCAGAACTTTTTCAGGAATCATCAAAACAAATTCTACTGATTCTAATGACGTAGAACCAATTATTCCGTCATATAGCAAAAGTGATTATGCTCCTGAATCCGCTTCTGAACCAGAAGACACTGTTGAATCTTATATATCACCAGAACCACAAATTCCTGTCTACGATACAATGGAAGGACACGACTTCGAATATTATTGTGCTGAGCTGCTCAAAAATAATGGTTTCTACAATGTTAGTGTTACACAAGGTAGTGGAGATCAGGGAATCGATGTTCTTGCCGAGAAAGGCGGTGTAAAATATGGCATACAGTGCAAATGTTATTCTTCTGATATCGGAAACAAAGCAGTGCAAGAAGCCTTTTCCGGATGTAGATATTATAATTGCCATGTTCCAGTAGTAATGACAAATCGCTATTTCACCAGACAAGCAAAAGATCTTGCCCAGAAAACAAACGTTCTTTTATGGGATAGAGACATTTTAAATAAATACATACAAGTATCTCAAGGAGGAAATCTCTAATGCCTGAAATTTCAACTAAAGCCAAATATGATATCGAATATGCAAAAAATAAACTTAAACGTATTCCTCTTGATGTCCAAAAGGAAAAATACGAAGAAATCAAAGCCGCTGCGACTGCTGCCGGAGAATCCGTAAACGGTTATATCAAAAAAGCAGTTGATCAACGGATGGAACGTGACAACGCATAACTAATATTATTCACGAAAGGATGTGCTCTCATGGCAAAACGTTTATACACCTATGATGATATTATGAATCTGCCTGATTTTATCCGGGTAGAATTGATTGACGGTGTAATTCAAACAGATGACTGGACAAATCTGGAGATTGATGAGGAAGTCTTTCAGAATCCACCATCTGAAGATCATCACGTCACCTACCGCCTTTCCATCGTAAAAAAATAAAACAATACCTGATATTTTACTGTTCTATTTGTATAGGAGGATTCCATGAGCCTTTTCAATAAAATTAAAAGTGTTTTCAATTCATCATCCGATGATGTTCCTGATGCTCAAACCATCTATTTCAAAAACGGAGAGATGTACAAAGTATATCCCACCGATAAAGAAAGCTGGTACGATGCCAGATATCTGGTTTCAGATGGAGTAAAATATGATCTGGAGAATCTGGACGATTTAAAGCGCATTCCTGTACCAAAATTCCCGGCACATCAAAATATAATGGAGGGATATGGCGTTACTGGAAATTTAGATTATGTTTTAAGGATGAAAGCTGGAAGCTTTTATAATCGCAAAGATAAAATAAGATGTTCAGCCTGTTTATGGAAATGTACTGAATTAATGTTTGCTCATCCTTTTTTATCTTGGGACGAAAGCCACTTTTACCGGATAGTACAATGGCACGTAGAAATGGGAATGTTTGACGAAGCTGACAAGGCTGAGAAATATATATATTCTGTACTTGATCATGATGCAAACTATCAGCAATTGATCAATCATATAAAAGATAATCCTGAATACATAAAACAGCAGAAGGCATTTCATAAGAAAAATTTGATGCGTAAAGAATACTATCATATTTTTTATGAATTACCTGAACTAGCTCCCAAATCTTTTAGCGCTTATAGTAGAATGAAAAATGCTCAAACAAAAAATTTTCTCAAACTCAAAGAGCAGGCAATAAAACATGGGATTTCAATAAACTAAAACTGAATATAGTATATTTATCTAGGCAGCCAGTAGAGCGGCTGTGGTTCCCCTGATCCTGAGCCTTGACAGGAGGGGATGCTTATGAGCGATTACGAGATATTTATGATAATTCTGACAACAGCCAGCTTAATTGTATCTATCCTTACATACACACATAAGAAATAGCCGCCCTGCTCTCTGGTAAAGAATAGGCGGCTACGTCTTAAACATATATCTTGCCAGGACGGGGAACCTTGACTTCCCTTACTGGCTGTCTTGATAAGTATATTATATGCCAGTCCCCAGAATTTGTCAATTTCCATTTGCCTCTGCTCTCATCTGCTGCCGCTTCGCCTATTCAATTTATCGGGATCCATTCTCGGCATTTCCCTTATGCTTTCCACACCTTTCATTGCTTTGTAATAATCGTCTATTTTTCTTTGTCCCACCTTACTCTATACAAATATACCCTTGCACTGTTTCCATCCATTTTCACATTATTTTATGCCTGTACTCTGGACAAATAAAACATTTCATGCTGTACACTGTAAATATCGCATAGCTTCCAGTCGATTCTTGCAGTCCTGGTAAATATCTTTGTAATTACGTCCTGCTGCCATGCCTGTTCTTAAAGTATGCGCTATCAGATGTTCCACCAATGACAGATCATCTAACTGACTTCCAGCAGCAGTTGTCTTGTCAGTGATTCCTACACTCTTATATGCCAGTCTGGTATAATTGCTGTAATAGTGATCTGCGTGAGTACTTCCCTGCATTCTGGCATATTCCACAAATTCCTTGATAACATCCGTCTCTGCTCTTCTGGTGGTTCTCTCTTCCTGATCTGCTATCTGATAAGCAGCAGTATTCTTTTCATAAACAAGTCTTTCCATCCGATTGAACGCATCAATATACTTCCATTTCCAGGCATCCGCTTCTTTTCCAGTAAAACCAAATGCCAGGAACACAAAGCCATCTTTATTCAACAAATACTTTTTATTATATTTTCCGGAAGCATCTTTATACTTAGATGGCTTAATACACTGAACGCAATTTTGCGTTGAGTCATTTGCCAATAAATTCTCTATTGCTCTAATGACATCTGAATGCCTTTTTCCAAATTTCTCCGCTACCTGTAAACTATCACATACTGCCTGTTCATTTTTAAGATATACTAAATCGTCTATAACAACGCTCCTTTCCGCTCTGCAATTATTTTCAGAGCTATATAAACCAATGCTTCAAGTTTTTTTCAAGTTCTATTTCGGAAATAACTGTACTGTTATGGGGCTACATATAAAAAATCTCAACATTTCTCAACAACCATGAGTAAATATGTTATTGCTTTTCGGCTATATATGCGGAAATGCAATCTTTTTCCAACATAATGCT
>OHBJ01002757.1_pt1 | contig 11746 bp, 10 predicted proteins | sample 1577241 | NCBI WGS metagenome assembly OHBJ01 (sample SAMEA3541594, study PRJEB24748) | human gut metagenome | biome: human gut; feature: human-associated habitat; material: faeces | place: China | collected 2012
GTATACACATCGATATCGTTAGCGCGTCCCTTACGATGGATTTCCTTGTTACGGGAAACGAACTTCTTGACCTGAGCTTCCAGCTTATCAAGAACGAGGTCGATGGAGGCGTACATATCTTCCGAGACTTCGCTGGCGGCGATGTTGATGCCGTCCTCGCCCAGCACACGGTTGACGCGTGCCAGCACACCCGGAAGATTCGCATGCAGGTGGGCGATGCGGAAATTCGACTTGATGTCGGACAGGGTGATCTGCGGCAGATTCACCGACAACATGGTGGAACCCTTGAACCAATAATCCTCAAGACGCTGGGAGACGAACTGTCCGATGGACTTCTGCGCCTCAAGCGTGGAGCCGCCGATATGCGGGGTGAGGATCATGTTGTCCTCGTCCGCAAGGTCGGTCAGGAACTCGTCGCCGGTCTTCTTCGGTTCGATTGGGAACACGTCCACCGCCGCGCCGGACAGATGGCCGGAATCCAGATGCTTCTTCAACGCATCCAAATCCGCCACGAAACCACGGGACAGGTTGATGAAGATGGCATCCTGCTTCATATGCTCGAACTGGTCTTCGCCGAAGAATCCCGTGTTCGACTTGCGTCCATCCACATGAAGCGTGACCACATCGGACTGTTCCAGCAATTCGTTGAGCGTGTCGCAACGGTGGGCGTTGCCCATGGCGAGCTTCTCTTCAATGTCGTAGAACAGCACGCGCATGCCAAGCGCCTCGGCGACGACGGAAAGCTGGGAGCCGATGTTGCCGTAGCCGATGATGCCGAGCGTCTTGCCTCGGACCTCATGGGAGCCGGAGGCGGACTTATCCCACATGCCGTGCTTCATATGATGGGTGTGCGCGGGAATGCGGCGCATCAGGCAGATGATGTCGCCGATCACCAGCTCCACCACGGAACGGGTATTCGAATACGGCGCGTTGAAGACGGCGATGCCGTTCTTGCCCGCGTATTCGAGATCCACCTGGTTGGTGCCAATGCAGAAGCAGCCGACCGCGGTGAGCGTCGGACGCGCGTCGATGACCTTGCGGGTCACACTGGTCTTGGAACGGATGCCGAGCAGGTCGACACCTTCCAACGCATCAATCAGCTCGTCCTCGCTCAGGGCTCCCTTGAGGCACTCGACCTCGAAGCCATGGTCGCGCAGCGACTGCGCCGCGTCGGGATGGATGTTTTCAAGTAACAATGCTTTAGGCATGGTTCCTACCTTATAGCTTGAGCAGCTTTTCGTCGTCTTTTGTCCGCAGTATAAGCAGACGCTGCGTGGGCCTCGTCATGGCGACATACAAATCGGAGGCCGCTACGATACGCGACGGCGCGTTCTCCTCGATTCGTCCGGGCTGGACCACCATCACGGCATCATACTCCAGACCCTTCACGGTCTGTGTGGAACATACGGTGACCTGCTCGTCCCAGGAACTCTGGGCATCGAGCCTGTCGAATTCCTTCGGGTCGAGCTCATCCTGAAGTTGTGCGTATACGCGTGCGCGCAACGGCTTGAGCATATCGTCCGGCGCGATGATCGCCACACGACCGGTACCGTCGGAGGAAACGTAGGCGCGCACCAACTCGACGGTCTGCTGCGCGACGGCGTCGCCGATCAGGCTATCGTCACGCAAGGTGAGACGCTTGACTGAATCCGGGACGCCACGCACGGCGTTCACCGTGGAGATGTACAGGCCTTCGGACGAGGCGAAATCGCTGGCGAGCTGCGACACCTCCTTCGGATTGCGGTAGTTGATCGTCAACTCGTTGAGCTGCCAGTTGCGTTCGCCGAACAGCGGATCCATCATGCGACGCCAGGACCGGGTGCCGCCCAACGCGGAGGTCTGCGCCACGTCGCCCACAATCGTGAACGAGCGCGACGGACAACGACGGATCAGCATGCGCCAATCCATCGCGGTCAGCTCCTGCGCCTCATCCACCACGATATGGCCATACGTCCACTCGCGGTCGGCCGCGGCGCGCTGCGCGGTTAATTCGGCGTCCATACCATTGATATTGTCCACCAGCATCTGCGAAGTGACGATGCCGGAACCGATACCGGCCTGCGCCAGCGTGTCCTTGGCGAACTGCTCTTCCTCGGCGCGCTTGGCATCCAACGCCTTCTGCCTGGCCACGGCCTTCGGATCCGGTCCAAGCAATTCCATGGCCTCATCCAGCAGAGGTACGTCGCTGACGGTGAAGGGCGAGCCCTTCGGACGCGTCAGCGTCTTGATGTCACGCTCTTCGAGCCAGGGGGCGAAACGGCGCAATTGCTGCGGTTTCGCGAACAGCTGGTCGACCAGCCATTCGCCGGTCATCGGCAGCCATGCGAGGTTCAGCGTCTTGCGCAAATCGTCGTTCATACGCAACTGCTGCATCACATCGTTAAGCTCGGCCTGCTCCGGCTCGTAGTCAAGCCGTTCGACGTACCGGTTGCGCATGGCCGACAGCATGTCGCGCACGAAGGTCTCGCGCGCCTTGTTATGCGGCTGCCGCGTGCGCTTGGCATCGGCGATGGCCTGCTCGATATCCGCACGTACCATCGGCACGTTGAAACCGTTGATGCGGATGACCGGCAGATGCGAAGGCACGCGTTCACGAGCCGCCACGGCATTGGCGATCGCCTTGGCCATACGGCGTTCACCCTTGAGCTTGGCCGCATACGGGTCGTCATGCGCGGTGGCGATGATGCCGGGAATCAGATCCGCGATGGTACGGCTGACCACACCCGTCTCACCCAGCGAGGGGAGCACCTGGTCGATGTAATGCAGGAACGTCGAGCTGGGGCCGACCACCAGCACTCCGGAACGCTGCAACGCGCGACGATGCGTATACAACAGGTAGGCCGCGCGATGCAACGCGACCGCGGTCTTGCCGGTTCCCGGACCGCCCTGCACCACCACCGCCTGGTTGAGGTCCGCACGGATGATACGGTCCTGCTCGCCCTGGATGGTGGCCACGATATCGGTCATCTTGCCGGTGCGTTTGGCGTTAAGCGACGCAAGCAGAGCACCCTCGCCGGTCAATGTGCCATTGGAGGACGCCTCGCCGACCTGATCGGAATGCACGTCGAGCACCTCATCCTCGACGCCGACCACTTCCCGGAAACTCAACGTGATATGCCGGCGCATGACGATGTCGCCATGATTCGAAGGCGTCGCCTCATAGAACGGGCGTGCCGCGTCGGCACGCCAGTCGGTGAGAATCGGCTCATGATCCTCATCGGACAGGCCGATACGCCCAATGTAGCGATGCGCGCCATGCACGTCGTCGAGCCTGCCGAAAACCAGGCGATCCTCCACCGCACGAAGCTGGGTGAGACGGTCCTCGTACATGGTGGCGAAGGAATCGCGTTCGGTGCGTTGCGTGGGCGAACCGTGCGATCCTGCGGCCCGGACCGTGTCGAGACGCGACCGAGCCTGCGCCCTCAACGCGTCCAGACGATCATATGCGCGGCTGACGGCCTGTTGCTCCTCACGCAACTGGGCGGAATAACTCGACATTGCTGTCCCTTCATCAAAAACTTAAGGCACTCTAATGTACCCCAAGGCTTCTACGAGCGGCGAGTGACCGCGGCGAATCGCGACGGTCTGACAGCGACGGAACTGTACGGTGCGGACGCGCAATCTCAAATATGGGGAGAAATCGACAATATTTTGAGGCATTTTTGCTTTTTCGTGGGGAAAAATGGTGAGCAGTGGGGTAGAGTGGGGAAAGTGTCTCGGATTGGTGGGCCGAGTGTGGGCAAAAAGGAGGTGCGGTAATGGTCCATGACATTGGAACAGAATCCGTCTCCGACGATGACCCGGCTCAATCCGGCGGCATGATGGCGGACTTGCCGCCATTGCTGCTGGGCACCTACACTCCGAAAATCGACGCCAAAGGACGTATGGCATTGCCTGCGAAGTTCCGCAGCCAACTGGGCTCCGGCATGGTGATGGCAAGAGGCCAGGAACGATGCGTCTACCTGCTGCCGCAATCGGAATTCAGACGGATCGCGGTGCAGATCCAACGCACGTCCATGGGAAACAAGGCGGCACGCGACTACCTGCGTGTGTTCCTTTCCGGCGCGGTCGACCAGGAGCCAGACAAGCAAGGACGCGTGCTTGTGCCGCAGATGCTCCGCGATTACGCGAATCTGGACAGCGACATTGTGGTGATCGGCGTGGGAACCCGGGCCGAGATTTGGAACAGACAGGCATGGGAGGATTACTTGGCCGACAAGGAACAAGGATATTCCGACATTGCCGATGACGTATTGCCGGCGATGGAGTTCTAATGACAGACGTGACGACGATTCATCAGCCGGTGCTGCTCCGCGATTGCGTGGACTTGGTGGCACCGGCATTGGCGAAGCCCGGCTCGATCGCGGTGGATTGCACCCTCGGCCTCGCCGGGCATTCCACAGCGTTCCTCAAAGCAAGCCCCAACGCCCGCCTGATCGGCATCGACCGGGACACCGAGGCGCTCGCGCTCGCCACGAAACGCATGGAAATGGATGGCCTTGCCGACCGTTTCACGCCCGTGCACGCGGCATTCGACGACTTCTCCCAAGTGCTTTCCGACCAAGGCGTCGACAAGGTCAACGCGGTGTTCATGGACCTCGGATTGTCCAGCCTGCAGATCGATGAGACGGAACGTGGCTTCTCCTATTCCCATGACGCGCCGCTCGACATGCGTATGGACGTGACGCAGCCCCTGACCGCAGAGCAGGTGCTCGCCGAATATTCGTTCGCCGATTTGGTGCGTATCTTCCGCACATACGGCGAGGAGCGGTTCTCCAAGCAGATCGCACGGGAAATCGTACGCCGGCGTGAAACCGAGCCGCTGACCACGTCGGGCCAGCTCAATCGTTTGGTGGACGAGGTCGTGCCGCAGGCCCACCGTCCCGCCGGCAACCCCGCGAAACGCGTCTTCCAGGCGCTGCGCATCGAAGTCAACGGCGAACTGGACAAGCTTGCCGGCACGCTGCCGCAAATCGCCAACCACCTTGCAGTGGGAGGACGTCTGGTGGTGGAGTCGTACCACTCGTTGGAAGACAAAACCGTCAAAGCCTTCATGAACCAAGGGCTTAAGGTCGACGCTCCGGCGGATATGCCCGTGGTGCCGCCCGACATGATGCCGTTCTTCAAGGAACTGACCCGCGGCGCCATCAAGGCGGACGCGGAGGAAATCGCCAACAATCCACGATCGGCGTCCGTCAGATTGCGCGCGGTGGAATTGACCAGACCGATTCCCGCACGATGGCGCAAACGGTTCGACCAAGGCGCGGATTACGCAAGCATGACCAGACAAGGAAGAAGGGACTGAAGTGGCGGCACCAAGAACGATCGCTTCGAATGCGGCTCCGGCCGGCCGCAAAAGCCAGACCGAGACCATCGGCACCACGCGTCCCGAACTGCACGTCATCAAAGGGACCAGAGTCGAAGGCAACGGCATCCGTCACGGCTTCGAACAACTCATCACATGGACGCGGACCCGCAGCACGCCGCTGCTGCACCTGGTCATCGCCGCGGTGTTCCTTGGTGTATGCCTGCTGGGCTCACTGATGCTGCGTACCCAAATGGTGCAGAATTCCTTCGAGGCGAGCCAAATCGAAACGCATATCACCCAGCTGACCCAGGACGTCGAGGACGATCAGGCCAAGCTCGACGAACTTGACGCCTCATTGCCGAGCAAGGCCGAAGAGATGGGCATGGTCCCGCAGAAAGGCGCATTGACCATCGATCTGAACGGCTATCAGGCAAACGCAAGTGGAGACAAGACCCGGTGAACCCTATCCGCAGGATCTACACGTTCTTCCACAAGAACCTGTTGACGAAAACCATGGCCATCGGCGTCGTTCTGGCGCTGATGGGCACCACCTGCCTTATCCAACTTGCCAATATTCAACTGGTCAACGGCAAAGGGATGGCGCAGGCCGCGGCGCAAAGCCGCACCACCACCGTGACGTTGAAGGCTCGACGCGGCAAGATCATGGATACCAATGGCGCGATTCTCGCGCAAAGTGTCGAACGCTACACCATCATCGGCAACCCCGAACAGGCGCAGGCGTTCATACCGACCACCTGCACCAAACAGACCGGCAGCAACTGCCACCAGATCAACGGCAAGCCGGTCGGCGTGACGGGAGCCGCAGCCGTGGCTCGTCTGCTGGCCCCCGTATTGGGCATGGACGCCACGGAACTGGGCGCCAAACTGTCGATCAGCGGGCAATACGTGGTATTGAAGAAGGACGTGACGCCTGCGGTCAAGCGTAAAATCTCCAAGCTGAACCTCGGCGGCATCGTCTACGCGGAACTAAGCAACGAACGTCTGTACTCCAACGGCACTTTGATGGGTTCGCTATTGGGTGGTGTCGACGCCGACGGCAAGGGCGTGGCCGGCATCGAGCAGATGGAAAACAAGACATTGACGGGCCGTGACGGCTACCAGGTGTACCAACAGGGCAACAGCGGCGTCGAAATCCCCGGAACCATGACCGAATCCAAAGACGCGGTCAACGGATCCGACGTCACCCTCACCATCGATCGGGATGTGCAGTGGTACACCGAGAAAGTGCTGAGCGACAGCGAAAACAAATACCATTCCGCTTGGGGCATCGCCATGGTCCAGGACGTGCAGTCGGGCGACATCCTCGCTTTGGCGGACAGCGATACGACCGAGGCCGGAAGCGACCAGGCGAAGATGGGCGCCTCCCGGGCGGTGAGCGAGACCTTCGAACCTGGCTCCATCGGCAAGGTGCTGGCCATGTCGGGCATGCTGCAACTGGGATTGCACAAGGTCGATGACAAATTCACGGTACCGAACACGGTGACCGTGGAAGGACAGACCTATAAGGACGCGGTGGACCATGGCAACGAACATTGGACGCTCGCCGGCATCCTCGAACAGTCGTCGAACGTTGGCATGGTCATTGCCGGAGACAAGATGACCAACGAGCAGCGGTACAACTTCATCAGCAAATTCGGTATCGGACAGGCCACAGGACTGAACCTGCCAGGCGAATCCGAAGGCGTGCTGCACCCCTCGGATAGCTGGGACAGGCGAACCCGCAACACCGTGCTGTTCGGTCAAGGGTACACGGTGAACGTCATGCAGCTGACCAACGCGGTTTCGGTGATAGCCAACAAGGGCGTCAAAAAGCCGCAACGCATCATCAAGTCCATCACCGACACCGCGGGGCATGTCGAAGAGCAGCAGTCCAAGGGCGAGGCGACACGCGTCATCGACGAATCCGTGGCGAGCCAGATGCTCAACGCCATGGAATCGTCCGCTGAACACTACAACACTTTCGTGAAGGTCGACGGCTATCGTATGGCGGCGAAATCAGGCACAGCAGAAGTCGCCGGAGCGAACGGCCAACTGACCTCGATCATCAGCGATTACTCGACGATCATTCCCGCGGATAATCCACGCTTCGTCATCACCGTGGTGCTCAAAGACCCCCAAGGCAGCTTCGGCGGTTTGACGGCGGGTCCTGTCACCGCGGAGATTGGTGAATTCCTTATGCAGAAGTATGAAGTGCCGGCGTCTTCACCTCGCACGGATGCTATTCCGGTGAATTGGTGAGCGAATACGTATTCAGACACGGAGGGGCGGAAAGGTGAGCGCGGTCAGCGAATCCATGAACAGACGAATGACTTTAGGGCTGCTTGCCAGCCGATACGGTTTCGATCTTGATCCGACGTCGGCGGCTGAAGTGACGATCACTTCCATCGCGGATGATGTCGAATCGGTGCGTCCCGGCGCACTGTTCGTCCCGTCCGCCGATGTGGACGTGCACCAGTTGTCGCAGGCTCAGGAGCAGGGAGCATATGGCGCGATTGTGCCCCATGCGCTGCGCGGTCAAACCGACGACATCCAGATTCCGCTCATCTACGCCGAACCCACCATGGGACAGCTCGGCAAACTGGTGAGCGACATGGCCGGCAATCCGTCCGACGCATTGGCCGTATTCGCCATCACGGGGAAGAACAGGGAGATCGTGGAATCCGAAGTGAGGAACCTCGCGGATTTCCTGCACATGCTGGGCAACCCCGTCGGCGTGATCAGCTCGTCCGATTCACAGTCATTGGAACGCTTCCTCAATCTGGAATATCCTCTGTCGGCCATCGATGTGCAACGTACCATGGCGGTGTGCGCCGAAGACGGCGCAGCCGCTGTGATCCTCGCGTTGGATGAAGAGACCCTGCGTGAGGACGCGTTGCAATCGGTCAGCGTCGATGTGCTTGCCTGCGATGACAATGGTTTGAGCGATGCCGAGGTTGCGAAACTCGTCGCAAAATTCGGATGCGCGGTCGGCAAACAGACCCGCATCGCGGGCCCACCAGGGAGCGTTGCCGTGCAGGGCTGCCAGGACGGCAAAAGTGCCCGAGACTACGTTCAGGCACGTGATGGCGTTGGGTATGTTGCGCTTTATGCAGTTCATTTCATCAATCTTTAATGTACAATGTAAAGCATCGTCGGCAATTACTTACCGGTGGCTTGGCCCTGTACATTGCAATTGTCCTTGAGGCGCGCCAGGGGTGTGATGTCGCCGCGTGTGCGGTCGCCGATGCGTACCAGTATAACGCTGTCGAGGGGGAGATAGATGTCGACGCGCGATCCGAACTTGATGAATCCCAGGTGCTGGTCGATGTCGGCCTCTGCTCCCCGGCGAGCGTATGTGACGATGCGTCGTGCCATGGCTCCGGCCACCTGGCGCACCGTCAGGCGGCGTCCGCAGTCGGCGAGGATGCCGATGGTGGAGCGCTCGTTCTCGGTGCTGGCCTTGGGGAGGTACGCCGACAGGAAGCGCCCGGAGTGGTGCTTGACGTACTCGACCTTGCCCTGGGCCGGAAACCAGTTGGCGTGCACATTGAGAGGCGACATGAAGACGCTGACCATGATGGCGCGGGAGTGGAGGTACTCGTTCTCGTCTACTTCCTCGATGGCGACTACCTTGCCGTCGACCGAGGAGATGACCATGCCGTCCCTCTCGCCCTGGTAGTGGCGGGCCGGGCAGCGGAAGAAGTTGAAGACGAAACCATAGACGACGGCGGAGATGGCCGTGCAGATAGGCGCCAGCCAGGTCTGCGGGGGCAGGAAGAGCCAGGCGGGGACGTTGACGGCGACGAGCATGAGCGCCAGGAGCACCAGGATGTTGGTGCCCTCGTGGTGGATCTTGATTTTGATGTGCCTGTGCTTCATGTTCGGCTCTGCGGGTACAATTCGCCGCAAAGATAGCAAAAAATTCTGATATGGCGTTTATATCAGCTTACGCCTTTTGTCTATATGATGGTTAATGTTTTAAATAGCCAGATCCAAAGGAAGATCACTGATATCTTTCAATCTTTTCCCTTCAATTAAAATATTCATGAGTTCAATTGAATCTTCCGCTCCTGTTTGTTTGACCGCTTCAATCAACTCGTAAAGAGCAAAGTGATACAGACAATCTATATCTCCTGTCCCCAAAGCCAATGACGCCAGTCTTGACGGCAACGGCTCACCAGTAATAACTGCAATATGAGGAAGGTGTCCCTTACGATTCCTAATCAGCCCCAATGCTTCTGTCCTGCTGTTTTGAGCTCTGTCGCTCCTCATGGTCCATTTTGCGGAAATGGAAGCATGCAGTATAGGCAGTTTATTATCCCTCAACCTTATGCTGGCATATGTCGATACCTCATCACTGACGATTTTAACCGGAGTGTTTATGAACTCATCGGTTTCCGGTTCCCGAAATATAACAATATCCGGTGCGACCATATAGTCGTTGCCAAGGCTTGAAGCAAGTTTTATGTCACTCCTCGTCAGATTTGAAAGATATTCCAAGTGCTCATACTGTACGAAAGAAGATGTCTTAATCGAATTCCGATTTCCTAATTTTTCCACATGCCATTTGCCCGGTCGCAATTTTTGAAGACATATAAAAGTGTTGACTAAAAAATCAACATTTACTGTCTCGAATTTAGTGCCTGATGTCTGCCCTTGACATTTTTCATGTTCTTCAGCCATCAGCGCACTTGCAATTTTTAACGCAATTTCTTTGGACAGTCTTGACGACTTATCCGCATTACTGGGAATTCCTTTGGCATCAATCGTAAGAATTCCTCTTTCAATAATGTTTCTATGATATTGTTTTCTTGCCTTTTCTATCAATGCATTCATTATATTCGAGTACTTTAATTATTTGTTGACCGACAGCCTTTGCCACAGGTGGAGGAAACGCATTTCCTATCATGCGACATGCCGATGTCTTCTTATTGCCGAAATCCCAATCATCCGGAAATCCTTGAATCCTTGCAAGCATTCTTGGCGTCAACCTCGGCATTCCTTCAAAATCAGGTAGAGGAGCATGGTTCGCCACACCCTTGCCGTCAACCCCCATCTCAGCCCAGGCACGTTTTGCTCTTGTTGGTCCAAGATCAGGCCCTCCGTGCTTTTTGCTTCCACCCACTAATGTGGGAGCAATGTTATTGGCCTTATCCCTCCATTCATTCACGCCATTCCACCCGTTTGCCGCCATCAGGTCATATAAAAGTTCTCCAATCGGCACTATGGCTTGTTCTGATTTTACAGGGAACGTGAAAACATCCTCCAAATCCGTTCTGATACCTACAAACACGACTCTTGGCCGGAGTTGTGATACACCAAAGTCCGATGCATGAAGAAGTTTTACATGCACGTTATAACCCAATGAATTTAACCTATGTATTATCGATTCTCTATAATCATCAAATTTTGAATCAAGAAGACCTCTGACATTCTCAACCATCACAGTTTTAGGCATGATTTCTTTTGCCAGCCGCAATATTTCCGGAAATAAATCTCGTTCATCTTCTTGACCCAACTTTTTGCCCGCTATACTAAACGGTGGGCATGGCACTCCACCTGCCAACAAGTCTATTTCTCCTCTATATTGTTTAGCGCTTACATCACGCACATCTTTGCATTCAACATCCCAGCAAGGTCTGTTTTGTTTCAGACAAGAACAATAGTCCGCTTCATATTCAATCAGTTTTACATGACGAAAACCGGCTTGTTCCAAGCCCAACGCTTGTCCACCGGCTCCAGCACAAATCTCATACGAACTAAACATTTTACAAAGTTAATAATAATTTTGAAAACGCCATATCTAACCAACCATGCCATAAGTTTAAAAGGCGAGCTATAAGTAAGTTCCAAAAATTAGTTTATACTTGTTCGTGAGAGTTTTCAAAATCAGGCTTATGTAATTCTTATCACTTACTGAGGGTCAATAAGCCCAATGGCGCCAATAGGCTGCCTCGCCGCTGCATATTCGCCTTATCCTATCTCGCAAATGCCGAGGAAGCGGGCAGTGTTGGCGGCTATCATGGCTGTGTATTCGGTCGCGGGGATGCCGAGGGCCCGGGCCTGCAAGGCCAGGATCTGCTGTATCGTAAGCTGCGAGTCGTCGGTCTCGGCGAGGATGCGGTCGCGCGGCATGGCTCGCAGGGCGTCTGGGTTGAAGCGCTCGCCGAAGCTGAGCCAGAGTCCGGCGCGCAGGTACATCTGTGCCACGGTGGGCTTGCCGCGGAAGCCGTGGATGGCCCAGGGGCGTGTGGCGGCGAGGTCGGTGTGCACGCCGATGATGGTGTCGGCGGCCTTGACGGCGTGTATCACCAGGGGCTTCCCGACGGTCTCGGAGATTTCCACCTGGCGCTTGAACTGCAACAGCTGGCGGTAGAGGGGTGTCAAAGGCACCGGCCTTGATGAGGCTTTCCACAGTGCGGCGGTTCAGCTCAGTAC
>OHBJ01002758.1_pt1 | contig 11745 bp, 9 predicted proteins | sample 1577241 | NCBI WGS metagenome assembly OHBJ01 (sample SAMEA3541594, study PRJEB24748) | human gut metagenome | biome: human gut; feature: human-associated habitat; material: faeces | place: China | collected 2012
AAAGAGAGGAGACATCAGTCTCCGAAGCTCATGCCTTTAGGCGTGGGTAGCTCACCAAAGGTGAATCGAATTTGTTCGCTGCTGCTTTCCTCGTAGGGCGGAACAGGTGGTACTATAACCAAGTCTATAGCGTTTTTGAAAGCGCTGGTTATCAGTGGTTCCGCGATTGTTGAAATTAGAACGGAGAAAATTCTAACAAGCTCGGAACTAATTTCAACAAGCTCGGAACTAATTTGGACAATCGCGGAACTAATTTGGACAAGCTCGGAGTAAATTTTTGCGATGTCTGATTTCCTGTTTCAAACAGCTGAAAAACGATGGCGTGCGTCTGTTGTTTTTTAGTATAATTTTGCGTTTGAGGTGGGTGGCTGTTTAACATTTGCACTCGGCTTGCACTAACTTTGACTGCGTCCAAGTTAGGCTACGCCTCGGCATAGCTCAACAAAAAACGAGTTTTTTCTTTGGCTCTGCATTCGGCTTGCACTAACTTTAGCTGCGCTCAAGTTAGGCTGCGCCTCGGGCAAGCAAACAAAAAACGAGTTTTTTCTTTGCTTACCACTCGGCTTGCACTAACTTTGCATAAAAATAAAGAAATAAGAGATGTCCCGCAACATAGCCATTATATTAGCAGGTGGAGTAGGCAACAGAACCGGACTGAAACAGCCGAAGCAATTTCTGGAATTTGCCGGTAAAACAGTTCTGGAACACAGTATCGCGGCTTTCGAACAACATGAAGACATTCATGAAATAGCTGTGGTTACGAATGCCAACTTCATCGAACAAACACAACAACTGCTGCAAAAGAATCATTGGAAAAAGGTAAAGAAAATATTACCCGGCGGTAAAGAACGCTCCGACTCAAGTTTGGCGGCCATTCGTGCCTACGAAAACGAGTCGGGGGTAAACCTCGTGTTCCATGATGCAGCACGCCCGCTGGTGTCGGCACGCATTATCGACCATGTTTGCCAGGCTCTTGTCAACCATAAGGCGGTGGGTGTGGGTATCGGCATGGAGGCGGTCGACACACTGATGGAAGTGACCGACGGACAACTGACCCAAATGCCCAGCCGCAAGCACCTGCAGCGTATGCAAACGCCGCAGGCTTTTCGCATCGATGTAATTGTGGAGGCTTACCGAAAGGCAATGGCCGATTCGGACTTTCAGGCTACCGACGACTGTGGCGTGGTGAAACGCTATATGCCCGAAGTGCCCATTAGCATTGTCGAGGGCGATGCACGCAATATCAAACTGACCTATGCTGCCGACCTGCCCAAAATTGAACGCTACTATCACGAAGCACAGGCTGAGGCTACAAAGGGCAACACACCGTGCAGCCAGGAGCAAATCAATACACGCAACAATGCCACGGTCAACGGACGCGAACGTTACCTCAATGCATACAACAAGGAAAACCTGCGCGAAATGCAGTTGGCCGAACTCGACATTCTGCGCCATGTAGCCCGCATTTGCGAACGCCACTGCATTCCCTACTGGTTAGACAGCGGCACACTGCTTGGGGCCGTGCGTCACGATGGTTTCATTCCGTGGGACGACGACATCGACATTTGCATGCCGCGCGAGGAATTACCGCGCTTCATCGAAGTGGCGCAACGCGAACTGCCCGAACACCTTTTTGTGCAGGCACCAGCCACCGACCCCGCCATGCGTCTGCCCATTTGCAAGGTGCGCAATCTCAACTCCCTGCTGGTCGAAGGCGACGACAACTTTGCCATGAGCTATGCCAAGGGCCTTTATGTCGACATCTTCCCCATGCACGCCTGGCCCAGTTTGCCGTATAAGTTTTCGAAGCGTCTGGCACGTGGCTATTGCCGCGCCAATGCCATACTCCACACCCAGCACACCTACAGCTGGCGTTCGGTGGCCGAATTGTTCTATTTCGGAGCCAAGCGCGCCCTGTTCGGCACCGTGTGGAAAATTTGTACGCTGCTGACCGACAACAAGAAGTATTACTCCAACACCATCGACAACAGCGGCAATGGCAACCGCCACCTGCGCTCCACCATTTTCCCCCTCTCAACCATTGAGTTCGAGGGCGAACGCTTTGCGGCTCCCCGCGATGTCGATGCCTACCTGCGCGACCTATTTGGCGACTACATGAAGTTGCCTCCCGAAAATCAGCGCGGCGGTCATGCCAAATTCTTTGTCAGCCGGCTGATTGATTAGCCTTACAGCATGTGCGGTAAGTGGGGGAGCTCCCTGCTGACTTCAAACTGTCCACCAATTCTTTCAAATTCAACACCTACTTATGCAAGCCATTATATTAGCTGCCGGCATGGGACGCCGACTGGGCGAATTTACCAAGAACAACACCAAATGTATGGTGCCCGTTAACGGCGTGAAACTCATTGACCGCATGCTCACGCAGCTCGCTGCGCTCCATTTACAGCGCGTGGTAATCGTGGTCGGCTACGAAGGACAGCGGTTGCGTAACTACATTGGCAACCGCTACGACGATGTGCTGCGCATTGAATACGTCAATAATCCCGTCTACGATAAAACCAACAACATCTATTCGCTGGCACTGGCCAAAGAGCAACTGCAGGAGGACGACACTCTGCTCATCGAAAGCGACTTGATTTTCGACGATAGCATGTTCCCCCTCATTCTCGACGACCCGCGCCCCAATCTGGCCCTCGTGGCCAAGTACGAAACGTGGATGGACGGCACCATGGTCTGCATCGACGACGATTGCAACATTGTGAACTTTGTGCCGAAAAAGGCTTTCAGCTATGCCGAAACCTACCGCTATTATAAAACGGTAAACATCTACAAGTTCAGCCGCGAATTTTCGCGTCATAAGTATGTGCCCTTTCTCGAAGCCTACACCAAGGCTGTGGGCAACAACGAGTACTACGAACAGGTGTTGCGCGTAATTACCCTGCTCGACAAAACCGACCTCAAGGCACTGCCCATCACCACCGAAAAGTGGTACGAAATCGACGATGTGCAGGACCTCGACATTGCTTCAGCCCTTTTTGCCGACCAGCCCGCCGAACGCAAAAAGCAGTATATGCGCCGTTACGGAGGTTATTGGCGTTTTCCCGGTATGCTCGATTTCTGCTACCTGGTCAATCCCTATTTCCCCTCAGAACGCATGCGCGACGAAATGCGTGCCAACTTCGATGTGTTGCTCACCGAATATCCCTCGGGCATGTATGTCAACAGCCTGTTGGCCGGCAAGTGCTTCAATGTGCAGCAACACTACATGGCCGTGGGCAACGGTGCTGCCGAACTCATTAAAAGTTTGATGGAAAAGGCCGAAGGCCGCTTAGGCGTGGTTTATCCCACTTTCGAGGAATACCCCAACCGCATCGCCAAGGAACGCATCGTAGCTTTCACTCCGCAAAACCGCGATTTAAGTTACACCGTGGCCGATTTGCAGCACTTCTTTGCCGACAAAGCCATCAGCACCCTGCTGCTCATCAACCCCGATAACCCCAGTGGCAACTTTATTTCGGCCCCCGATGTGCTGTTGCTCGCCGAATGGTGTCGCGAGCGAGGCATCACCCTGCTGCTCGACGAAAGTTTTGTGGATTTCAGCACCGACTGGCAAACCAGCAGCCTGCTCTCCGACGGCATTCTCGAAGCCTATCCCAACCTGATTGTCGTGAAAAGCATTTCGAAGAGTTTCGGCGTGCCCGGATTGCGCCTGGGCATCATGGCCTCGAGCAACGAAGCCCTGATTGCCGACATCAAGCGCGACGTGAGCATTTGGAACATCAATTCCTTTGCCGAATTCTTCATGCAGATTTATAATAAATACGACAAGGACTACAAGCGCGCCTGCGAAAAGTTTCAGGAGGAACGCGCCCGCTTTGCCAAGGCACTGTCGGCCGTGTCGTTCCTGCGCGTCATTCCCTCGCAGGCCAACTATTTCCTTTGCGAAATAATCAGCCGTTTCACTTCGGCCGAACTCACCGAACTGCTGTTGGTGCACCATAACATACTCATCAAGGACTGCGACACCAAAAACGGACTCAAAGGACGCAACATGGTGCGCATTGCCGTGAGAAACACCGACGACAACGACCGCCTGGTGCAGGTGTTGAAAACGATGGACGAAGCCTAAAACTGAAACCTGAACATGATGAATATATGTATTTGCGGCGGTGGCTCGCTGGGCCATGTTTGCGCCGGTGTGCTTGCCTCGCACCCCGGCGTGTCGGTGCGCATACACAGTCGTCAACCCGAACGCTGGGCCGACACCCTGCGCATTGTCGACCCTGCGGGTAAAACCTACGTCGGACGTTTGGCAACCGTCACAGCCGACTACGCACGAGCCGTGGCCGATTGTCAGATGGTATTTCTTTGTTTGCCCGGCTACGCCATAGCCCCCACGCTGCAGGCCCTTGCCCCCCATTTGCCCGCAGGTTGTTCCGTGGGTGCCATTGTGGGCAGTACAGGCTTCTTTTTCCATGCCCATCAGCTTTTACCAGCCGATACCCCCCTCTTTGCCTTTCAGCGCACGCCCTTCATAGCCCGCACCGACAGCTACGGCCAAAGTGCCCTGCTTCTGGGCTACAAGCCCGCTGTGGAACTGGCCGCCGAGCGTTTTCCTGATGCCGAGGCATTCCGTGCCCAAGTCGAACAGTTGTTTGTCACGCCCACACGCCTGCTCAACAACTTCTACGAAGCCAGCCTCACGAACAGCAACCCCATTCTGCACACCGGACGCCTTTATACCATGTGGGCCAACTGGGACGGAACCCCCTACGACCGCTGCACCCTGTTCTACAAGGAATGGACCGATGCCGCTTCCGACTGCATCATCCGCATGGACGAAGAGTTCATGTGCCTGCTCGACCATTTACCCGTCGATAAAAGTCGCATACCCACGTTGCTCACTTATTACGAAAGCCACGATGCCACGTCGCTCACCCGCAAAATAGCTTCGATTCCGGCATTTCAGCCCATCAAGGCCCCGATGAAGCAAACCCCACAGGGCACATGGGTGCCCGACTTCGGTAGTCGTTACTTTACCGAAGACTTTCCCTGCGGACTCCATTTCATCCAGGAACTGGCAACCAGGCACGCGGTCGATACACCCCTAATTGACCAAGTGTTAGCCTGGGGACTTTCGAAAATTCAGTAGCTCCTCTTCCTCACACACCTACCTAATCCCTTTCCGACTATGAAACAGCCAGCTTTGACCGACGTTGCCGTTCTCATCCTCTTTTTCAACCGCCCCGACCACCTTGCGCGGTTGTTCGAAGCCATTCGCAAGGCACGCCCCTCGCGCCTGTTGCTTTATCAGGACGGGCCGCGCAATGCCAACGATGTGCCCCGCATGGAAGCCTGTCGGCAAATAGTCGAAAACATTGATTGGGAGTGTCAGGTGCACCGCAATTACCAAACCGTGAATCGCGGTTGCGACCCCTCGAACTACCTGTCGCATCAATGGGCCTTTTCGCTTTACGACAAATGTGTGGTGTTCGAGGACGACGACATACCCTCCGAAACCTTCCTCCCCTTTTGCAAGGAAATGCTCGACCGCTACGAACATGACGACCGCGTGGGCATGATTCAAGGTTTCAACCTCGAAGAACGCACCCCCGATGCCGGTGCTGAGGCCGACTACTTTTTCAGCACCAATTTCAGCATTTGGGGTTGGGCCTCGTGGCGCAGAGTGGTGCAGCTGTGGGACGAACATTACCATTGGCTCGACGACCCTACAGCCGTGCAGCGCATCGAAGCCCTCACCCACGAACGCCGCCTGCGCACCGACTTCCTGCCCATGAGTCGCGCCCACCGCGAAAGCGGAAAGGCATTTTACGAAACCATTTTCCATGCCCACCTGCTGCTGCATTCGCAGCTGGCCATTGTGCCCCGGGTCAACATGATAACCAATATTGGCGTGCAGGACGATTCGGTGCATTTTGCTGGTTCCGTGCGCACCCTTCCCTCCGGTTACCGTCGCATCTTTACCATGGGGTGCCACAACCTGAATTTTCCCTTGCAGCACCCCCCTTATGTGGTTGACCACGTGGCATATCGTCAGCGCGTTTACCGCATCATGGGCTGGCGACACCCCTGGATTAAGGCATGGCGCGGCATCGAAGAACTGTTGCTCAACCTGCGCTACGGACAATGGAAACGCATTACCGGTGCATTGGCCAACCGCTTCAACATACTGACGCGCGGCAAAACGTACAGGTAGTTGCAGGCAGTGCGCCCTGTTCGCAGCACATCCATTCCCGACCACAGGTATTTTTTTCAGACTTTGGCGCAAGGTGCTTTTACCGGCCGCTCGCACCGAAGTCTGATTTTTTGTGCCATGCTGATTTTTTGAAAATGATAACCCTTCATCAACTCCGTACAGGCTATCCCGGTAAAGTGATAGGCCGTCAGCTCAGTGCCACCGCGCAGCCCGGCACCCTAACCGCCCTGCTGGGCAGCAATGGTTCGGGCAAAAGTACCCTGCTCCGCACCCTTGCCGCCTTGCAGCCCCCGCTGAACAGTGTGCCCGACAGTTTGCTGCTTGCCGGAAAGCCCGTGCAGCAGTATGCGCGCCACGAACTGGCCCGTATGCTCAGTGTGGTGCTCACCCACCGGCCCGATTCGGACGCACTCACCGTGGTCGAAGTCGTTGAAATGGGGCGCATACCCTATTTGTCAACGCTCAGTGCCTATCAGCGTCTGTGGCAAAAGTCCGTCGGGGCCGATGCCGCCGCCGTGCGGCAAGCCATGGAGCAAACCGCTACGCTGCCTTTCAGTCACCGCCCTTTGTCCACCTTGAGCGATGGCGAGCGGCAGCGCGTGTTCATAGCCAAAGCCCTGGCGCAAGGTACCCCCGTGATATTGCTCGACGAACCCACCGCCTTTCTTGATTTCCCCTCGAAAGTAGCCCTTATGCAGTTGCTGCAGCATTTGGCCCATCACGAGCAAAAAACCATTATATTAAGTACACACGACGTAGAACTTGCCCTTCAGTTTGCCGACCACCTTTGGCTGCTCGGCACCGAAGGCATTGTGCAAGGCTCACCCGCCATCCTCGCCGCCGACGGCAGCATAGCCCGATTTTTTCAAACCGAAGGCCTGCAATTCGATGCTGCCACCCTTCGTTTCACCGTCAGTGTATAACTTTCATTTGTTCAAAGCATAGATTTTTCACCCATGATAGTCTGTATTGCCGAAAAACCCAGTGTAGCCAACGACATAGCCCAGATACTGAAAGCCACCACCCGCCACGAAGGTTACTTCGAAGGCAATGGCTACCAGGTGACCTGGACCTTTGGCCACCTTTGCGAACTGAAATACCCCGAGGATTACACCCCGCTCTGGAAGCGTTGGAGCCTCGGGGCACTCCCCATGGTGCCTCCCCGTTTTGGCATTCGGCTCAAGAACGACCGTGGCGTACAAAAGCAGTTTGCCATTATTCAAAGCCTCATGGCCAAGGCCGACAAAATCATTAACTGCGGTGATGCCGGGCAGGAAGGCGAACTCATACAGCGCTGGGTGATGCAGAAAGCCGGCGCGCAATGTCCCGTTGAACGCTTGTGGATTTCGTCGCTTACGGAGGAAAGTATTCGCGAAGGCTTCAGCACCCTCCGGCCGCAATCTGACTATAAAAGCCTTTACGAAGCCGGACTTTGCCGCGCCATCGGCGACTGGCTGCTGGGCATGAATGCCACCCGCCTTTACACCCTGAAATACGGTGGACAGCGCGGACCGGGTTGTCCGCCACTGTCCATTGGTCGCGTGCAAACCCCCACATTGGCCCTCATCGTGCGCCGTCAGCACGAAATTGACCACTTTGTGCCCGAGCCCTATTGGGTGCTCACCACCGTTTATCGCGACACCACCTTCAACGCCGTCATGGCCGACCCCAATGCCGACGAAGAAGCCCCCGAAGCCGACGCTGCCACCGACAATGGCAAAAAAGCAACCAACGCTCCGGCCCGACGCGGATTTACCACCGAGGCCGAAGGACTGGCTGCCCTTGAACGCATTAAAAACGAGCCCTTCGAAGTGCTTTCGGTCGAAAAGAAAAACGGCACCGAAGCGCCTCCCCGTCTGTTCGACCTCACCTCCTTGCAGGTGGAGTGTAACCGCAAATTCTCCTATTCGGCCGACCAGACCCTCTCGCTCATACAGTCGCTCTACGAAAAAAAGGTGACTACTTATCCGCGTGTCGACACCACCTTCCTGTCTGACGACATTTACCCCAAGTGCGGTCCCATACTCAACGGCATCAGCGGTCAGTACGGCGAATTGCTCATGCCCCTGCGCGGTGCCAAACTCCTGAAGCGCAAAAAGGTGTTCGATTCGTCGAAGGTGACCGACCACCACGCTATCATTCCCACCGGCGTAGCTGCTCATAACCTTACCGACATGGAGCGCAATGTTTACGACCTCGTAGTCCGTCGTTTTATCTCCGTGTTCTACCCCGACTGCCGTTTTGCCACCACCACCGTGCAAGGTCAGGCAGCCGACGTGCCCTTCCGCGCCACCGGTCGCCTGATACTCGAACCCGGCTGGCGTGCCGTGCCCCCCTCAGCCGCTAAACTCTCGCAAATCGCCGACGACGATGAAAAGAAAGACGAAGCCGAACGCACCCTTCCCGATTTTGTGAAAGGCGAAAGCGGACCGCACCGTCCCGATTTGGCGCAAAAAACCACGCAACCGCCTAAGCCCTACACCGAGGCCACCTTGCTGCGTGCCATGGAAACGGCCGGCCGCATGGTCGACGATGAAGAATTGCGCGATGCGCTCAAGGAAAACGGCATCGGCCGTCCGTCTACCCGAGCTGCCATTATCGAAACCCTGTTCAAGCGTCAGTACATCCGTCGGCAGCGCAAGAACATTGTGGCCACTCCTACCGGCATAGAACTCATTTCGCTCATCAAGGAAGAGTTGCTCAAAAGTGCCGAACTTACCGGTTTGTGGGAGCGCAAGTTGCGCCTCATTGAACAGCAGTCCTACAGTCCGGCTCAGTTTATTGACGAACTCAAAACGATGGTAGGCGACATTGTGTATCAGGTGTTGTCCGACAATTCCAATCGCCACGTCACCCAAGTAGCCCCCTCCTCGGGTTCCTCCTCAACCTCGGGTTCCTCTTCCTCGGGTTCCTCGTCAACCTCAGCCGCCAAATCCTCGTCTGCCGAAGGCAAACCAGCCAAGCCTCGCAAACGTATCATCCGTGCCGGCAGCATTTGTCCCGAATGCGGTCAAGGTAAAGTAATCAAAGGCAAAACCGCCTACGGTTGCTCCCGCTGGAAAGAAGGCTGCAACTGGCGCAAACCTTTTACGAAATAATCACAAAAAGCCCGCCGCTCGTACGCTGAGCAGCGGGCTTTTGGGTTGGTTCATCACAGAGTCAGACATTATAGTTTCATCAATGGTGTATGTGATTGTATCAGATAATGAAATAACTTCTCCATTAGACAGATGAATGATTTCATGTGAGTCATTAGGTTTTATAAACTTAACAATTGTTTCGTCATCAGAGGAGCAAGCACAGAATGTGAAGCTAAATACAAGACAAATACTTATTTTTAGTCGTACATCCATATATTGTATTCGGTTAAGAATTTCCATATTCTATTATGATTTGAATCAGTATTCAAAGGTATTTCAATGTCTATTTTGTTTTTTTCTGAATCATAGCCAATGTATCTTATGCCAGTGGTCATAACGCAGCAATTTTCTTTTTTGTAATAGTTTAATAGAAATCTTGATGCTTCAGCCCCTGGGATATAGCCTAAAAAAGAATCTCCGATTTTGGGTGAAATAGTAATACTATCCGGTGGCATAGAAATGAATTTCGCATATACCTTGGTTGCCACATAATATGTTTTGTTGGCTTTTAAACCGTATTTTTCTATCCATTCTCCAAATTGAGCTTCTTCCCAATGATGAAAGTAGAAGGCATTATGACCTTTAACAGTATAGCGGCTGTCGACCTTATAGTTTATTTGTTCAACATCAGTTATGTCAAATTTGTGTTCCCAAGAAAAGAAAACATTATGGACAAACTTTGATTCTGTTTCGTAAAATTGTTTCTGTTGATGGACCAACACGGTATTTCCATCTTGCATGGTTACAGAACGGAACCATTCATCTTGAGTGCAACTTACCAGTAATAACAGTATGGTTATGAAGATGAAATACTTTGTATAGTAATCTATTTTTGTCATAGTAAAACAACGATGCTAATTTATTTCGATTTATCTTGAATGGCTGCAAGCATTTCGTGAGCGTCTTAGCAGTCCTGTATGTATTTTGCAAATATAGTGATATATTTTTTCAAAATCAAATTGAAAGAAGTGTAAATCAACATAAGGTTGTTAAAACAAGCGGTTTGTATGCTAAAAAACATGTTTTACACATAAAATAAAACATTTTGATTATAGATTGGCGTTTTTCTCTTTATTTTGTTTGTCAATCTGAAAAACTTTTCTTTATTTTGCAAATAATCAATAACGGCTTACAGGCTACCAGAGGTGGCTCTTTTAAGGATTGTTTCTTAGAGGCTACAGGAATAGCTGCTGGTTCTGCTGTCGTTGCTGGTTTGGCAGTAAAAACCGTATCAAAGGCTGTAGTTAAAGCTACTTTGAAAATGGTATCTAAAATTGGCACTCGGACTCTATCAGGGGTTGGTTTGGCATTGATAGCTGCTGAAATAACTTGGTGTATGTGGTAAATATGACATCTATATCTAAAAAAATATTCGACATATATTCCAGCACATTTTATCAATGTGTAGTAATCATTAGCTTGATTGTAATCTTTGGCTATATGATATGGGAAATATATACAGGCTCATTTTGTTATAAAAATGCATTAACCAACATATGCGCTTTAACAACGTGTCTAACGTACATTATAGGGAGGAATAATAAGTATAAATACATAATAATGTGGGTAGTACTTTTCTCTCAGATAATGTTAGCATTATGGATTGCAAAATAATTCATTGATTAAAAAATGCCGGAGCCACAGCCCCGGCATTTTTTATATTACTAAAATTTCCCATCCCCAATAAAGAGGGTGGGAAATTTTAGTAATTAGGGTGTCCAGTTCTACGTTCCTAAAAACGTAGTACAAAACGCCCTCGTTATTGTTAATACAATGCTCTTAAATTCAATGCTTTAATAAGCAAAATTGCTCTTTGAAAGTTTGTGTATTTCATTGATTTTTAGTATCTTAGTTGAATAATTTAGAACTAAAAGCAATGAAAAAAGTAGATTCAAAACCCCATAAAGAAACCCTGGAAGAAGAGGTTAAACGTCTTCGTAAAGAAAATGCCAAACTCAAATCTCAGAAAGCAGCCAAAGAGGCTAAGCTTAAGGAGACAAGGAAGGAACTTAAAAAAAAAGACGTAAAGACCGTGACTGTGACCGAAGAACAAATGAAATTGTTATCGACCCTATTCCCGGACATAGATACTCTCTTCTGATTGTTCAGCTTTGTGTATTGATTTACATTCGTACCAACTGCGGCCTTCGCACTGTAGTGAAGATACTTGAAATCTTCAATGACGTGCTTGAAGGAAAATGTGGAAAAGTACCATGCTATAACACCGTAGAGAACTGGATGAAGAAACTTGGATTATCCGCTTATGAGAATGACAGCAAACCTACAGACAAAAAGTTTGCGTATATCATTGACGAAAGCATCATGGTTAATCGAGAGAAACTTCTTCTAATTCTTGGTGTTCCTGCTGAACATCCCGGCCGACCTCTTAAGCATGAGGATGTGACGGTTGTCAGTATGAAATCCGGC
>OHBJ01002761.1_pt1 | contig 11740 bp, 10 predicted proteins | sample 1577241 | NCBI WGS metagenome assembly OHBJ01 (sample SAMEA3541594, study PRJEB24748) | human gut metagenome | biome: human gut; feature: human-associated habitat; material: faeces | place: China | collected 2012
CTACCGGGAGTAGCCCCGACGGTTGACAAAACTATAGGAACACCCAATGACTAGTTCCGTTTGCTGGGGAGGCGTGGGACAATACCGAGCGAACGTGATTGGTTGTCCGTGGAAGGGGTCGCGATGAAAAAGCTCAGGACGCTTGCCGATGTGCTGCGACAGGCTGGTTTTGCACGCATTACGGGCCTGTTTCTTATTTTCTATCTGCTTTGCTCGACGGCTGTCTGGCTGTCCGAGCCCACGACCCTCACGTTTGGCGATGGTCTCTGGTTTAGCTTTGAGACGGTCTCGACGATCGGCTTTGGCGACATTCCGGCCGAGACACCGGTTGCCCGCGCCATTACCGTCATTCTGAGCATCATCAGCATCTTCTACATCGCCATGCTCACGGGCGTGGCGGTGAACTACTGCAATACGCTTATCAAGATGCGCCAAAAGGACACCATGGCGCGCTTTATGGATGATCTGGAGCATTTGGAAGAGCTCGATCGCGACCAGCTCGCCGATCTGTCGCGCCGTGTGCGCGAGTATCGTCGACGCCAGCGCTAAGACGAACGTCGTGCGCCACAACAAGGGGGACCAAACATGAACATCACCGTCTACCTGGGCGCGAGCGTCGGCAACGACCCGGCGTTTCTGCCCGCAGTGCAGGAGCTGGGCAATTGGATTGGCGCCAACGGACACGCGCTCGTATACGGCGGGTCCAAATCGGGACTGATGGGCGCGCTCGCCGATAGCGTACTCGAGGCAGGCGGACATGTGACGGGTGTGGAGCCGAGCTTTTTTATCGAGGCAGAGTTTCAACACGACGGAATCGACGACCTTATCGTGACGAGCGACATGGCCGAGCGCAAAGCCAAGATGATCGAGCTCGGCGATGCGTTCATCGCATTTCCGGGCGGCACGGGCACGCTCGAGGAGATTGCCGAGGTTATGTCCGCGGTGTCGTTGGGGCATCTCGATGCGCCGTGCATTTTGTACAACCTGAACGGTTACTACAACGACCTCAAGGCGCTGCTCGGGCACATGATTGATAAGGGGCTTTCGAGCCTGAAGCGCCAGCACGGCATCTACTTTGCCGACGATTTGCGCGAGATTGCCTCGATTATCAACGGATAAGCCTTGAGCCTGCCCCATTATGGCTCCCAATGGTGCCGTTTGCGGCGCAGACGGTTGGCTTGTCTGGGCCACACTCGCTCTACAATAAAACGTATCTATGTCGACTTTGACCGCGGGAGGACCCGATGGATAACCTTGCCAAACCCACAAACCGCGCGCTGTTTTTAGTTAGCGTTGCCGTGACCGGTGCGTTCGCAGGTGCCGCGGTCTGGCTGTTCTTTTTCGCGATGGAGCACGGTATTGATTATTTGTGGACCGTGGTCCCGCATATGCTGGGTGCCTCTTCGCCCGAGCTCGCCAGCGGCCCGTTTGGCTTTCTGCCGTACCCGTTTTTTGTCTGCCTGCTGGGCGGCCTGTTAATCGGTCTGTACGAAAAGATGACAGGCACCAAGACCGATGACCTCAATCAGGTGATGGCTAAGGTCAAGCAAGACGGGCGCTACCCGTACGACAATCTGGGCAAGCTTTCGCTCGCGGCATTGCTGCCGCTGCTGTTTGGCGGAAGTATTGGACCGGAGGCCGGCCTGACCGGCGTTATCGCGGGTCTGTGCAGCTGGGTCGGCGACCGTATGCGTCGCTTTGGAGCTGAGTTTAGGGAGCTCACGCTGCTGGGCACCCAGGCTGCTCTGACGGCGCTCTTTACCGCGCCCGTGTTTGGCTTTGTGGCGCCGCTTGCCGGAAGTACTGACGGCCAGGGCGAAGACGCCGACGATGAGTCCATGTCCGGCGAGATCATGATCAAGCTGCCCAAGGCGCAAAAGACGGTAGTCTACGGCATTGCGATTGCCGGTGGTCTGGGCACCTACCTGCTGCTCGACCAGCTTGTGGGCGGCGGCATGGGCATGCCGAGGTTCGAGGCTGCCGTGGTGGGCAACCTGGAACTTGTCTGGCTCATTCCGCTGGCGTTGGTCGGTACCGTATGCGGTTGGCTGTACTTTGTCTCCGAGCATGCAAGCGAGGCGCTGTCCCATGCAATAGGGGAGCGTCCTGTCGTCAAGGCCATGCTAGCCGGTCTGGCACTCGCCATTTGTGGCACGGTCCTGCCCTATACCATGTTTGCCGGCGAGACCCAGGCCGACGTGCTCATGGAAACCTATCTGACCATTCCCGCCGGTGTGCTCATTGCGACCGGTCTTGTCAAAGCCATGCTGACCCCCGCCCTCATCAACCTGGGCTGGCGCGGCGGTCACTTCTTCCCGGTTATCTTCTCGGGCGTAAGCCTGGGCTATGGCCTGGCCATCCTCACCGGCGCAGATCCGGTCTTTTGCGTCGCCGTCTGCACGGCATCGACGATGGGTGCGGTCATGCGCCAGCCTGTCATGGTTGTGGGCCTGCTGCTTATGTGCTTCCCGCTCAAGGGCATCGTCTGCATGATCATCGCGGCCGTCATCGCCGCCGGCATTCCGCTGCCCAAGCCGCTGCGCAAGTAGCACGGTGACGCACGCTGGGGACATGCCGTTTGTCACGGATTTGCGGGGAGGGGGCGATCACGCCCTTCGTGGATTGAGACTCGCGTGGCTACAGATCGCGTGCTCGATAGACCTTGATGCTGATGGTGCAGCTGATTGCACATAGCACGAGGGCCAGTACGGCAATTCCTGCGCACAGACAGCCAAGGACGGCGGGATCGGGATTCGCTCCGGCAATCGACATGAGCCAGTTGCTGATGGGGTTGGAGGAACTCAACGTTGCCATGGTAAGGCACCCGAGCATGGCAAACAGGCCGACGGATAGGCGCAGCGCCTCCATGTGTCCAAATCGAAAGAACAGCGGCTGCGCCAAAAACACCATCATGAGGGAGATGAGCATCGATGCCGCCGAGGCGGTTGCGATTTCAAAGATCGTCTGGCATGTCGAAGGGATGCCCATGGGGTCGAAGAGCGGAAGGGCGAGGATGTTCAGAAGCGTAGCCGCGCATGCCATGACGACCGAGAAGACAACGATGCACAGGTAGCGTGCACAAATAATGTCTTTGCGCGAGAAGGGCAGCGTTGCCCGATAACGCTCCCAGCTATTTTGATTGTCGAAGCCGGCCAGCGAGCTCATGACCATGATGGGCGACATGGCACTGACCGCACAGGCGCCGGCACTTGTGCCAGAGTCGCCGACCGACGTGTTGGCGAGGGACAGCACGACGAATAAAAACAGGCCGACGCCCGCGATGCTCGGGATGAGCGTGCGAACGATGGCGAGTTCGGACATAAAGGCGCGTTTCATTTCGAAGCCCCTTTCAGCATGAGGCGCAGATAGTCATCAATGGTTGCCCGATCGCAGGGAATCTCGGGGAAGGCCTCGAGTGTTTCGCGACGGTTGGGTACGAGTACGTCCACGCTGTAGGCATGGCGGGCGGCGCGGGCACCTTCGACGCAAGCCATAAGCTCGGCGGCCTGTGCTTGGGTGCAGTGGGCGATGCCGGCTCGGTCGGTAATGTCCTCGCGCGGCAGGTCAAACACAATCGAGCCGTTATCGATGCAGATGACGCGGTCGGCAGCACGATCGAGATCAGACGTAATATGGCTCGAGAGCAGCACGCTGCGCTGGCCGTCGGCGACAAAGGCGAGCAGCTCATCGAGCAGTTCCTCGCGTGCCATGGGATCGAGGCCCGCGGTGGCTTCGTCCAAAACGAGCAGCTTGGCATTGTGGCTGAGCGCGCAGGCGAGCTGCAGCTTCATACCCATGCCGCGGGAGAGGTCCTTGACCTTTGTCTTGGGATCGAGGCCAAATCGGTTGATGAATCCGGCGAACGTTTCGCGGTCCCACGTGGGGTACGCCGGGCCTACGAGCGCCTCGATCTGGCCCACCTTGAGCGTGGAGGGGAAGGGGCACGTGTCCAGGACAAGACCGACGCGGGAGCGTAGATGGCGTTGCGACTCATCGGGCGCGTCGGCGCCACAGCGCTGCCCAAACAGGTGCACTTCGCCGGCATCGAGCTTTATAAGCCCGAGAGCAGCTCGAATCGCCGTTGTTTTGCCAGCACCGTTGGCACCAACAAAGCCGACGATCTGGCCAGGCTCCACGGCAAGCGTGACGTCGCGCAGCGAAAAGCGGTCGCTTACAGTGCGTGAGATGCCTTTGAGTTCAAGCAAGTTTTGCATGGTATAGCCTTTCTTGCAGATGGCTACTGCATGGTTTCGGGGGCTACCAGGTCGAGCATCTCGTGCAGTTTGTCGCGCGTGACGCCCAAGGCTTCGGCTTGGCTTGCCGCTTTCGCAAGCAGCTCTTCGATATGACAGAGCTGGTTTTCGCGCAAAAGCTCCTGGTTGCCCTCGGCGACAAAACAGCCCTTGCCCTGCACGGTGCAGATAAACCCGAGCTGCTCCAGGTCGGCGTAGGCGCGCTTGGTGGTGATGACGCTCACGCCAAGATCGCTCGCGAGTGCACGGATGCTGGGGAGTTTGGCGCCCGCAGCGAGCGTGCCCGATAAGATCTGAGCTTTGACTTGTGAGGTTATCTGCTCGTAGATGGGCTTGTCGCTCGAATTGGATAGGATGATGTCCACAGCGGCTCCTTAGCTGTTGGGCTACACGTGTATATAACCGGTAAGCACAGTATATATACACTATGCACAGTTCTGCAAGAGGCAAATGCGGATTGGGCCGGTTGCCCAGGCCCCAACTGATGAATTTGTCCTGATAGGTGCCCTAGAGCGGGATTTCGCGGCTACAATAGGGCGGTTACATCGACGTAATGCACTCAATGCAAGAAAGGATCCGCATGGCAAGCCTGTCGGATGAAATCTCGTCGCGCCGCACATTCGCGATCATCAGCCACCCGGACGCCGGTAAGACCACGCTTACCGAGAAGCTGCTGCTCTATACCGGCAGCATCCAGACTGCTGGCTCGGTCAAGGGCAAGAGCTCGGCCAAGCACGCCGTCTCGGACTGGATGGACATCGAGAAGGAGCGCGGCATCTCCGTCACCTCCTCGGTGCTGCAGTTTACCTACAACGGCGCCTGCGTCAACATCCTCGATACCCCCGGCCACCAGGACTTCTCGGAGGATACTTACCGTACCCTTATGGCCGCCGACGCTGCTGTTATGGTCATCGACGGCGCCAAGGGCGTTGAGGCCCAGACCAAAAAGCTCTTTAAGGTCTGTACGCTGCGCCACATTCCCATCTTCACCTTTGTGAACAAGCTCGACCACGAGGCTCGCGATCCGTTTGAGCTTATGGAAGAGATCGAGAACGTCCTGGGTATCAATACGTATCCCATGAACTGGCCGATCGGCAGCGGCCGCAATTTCCGTGGCGTGTTCGACCGTCAGACCAGTCGCGTTATCGCCTTTGAGGGCGACGGCCACGCCAACGCCACCAAGAAGGTCGCCGAGGTCGAGGCTGAGCTGGGCGATCCTTCCATGGACGAGCTCATCGGCGAGGAAAACCATAAGAACCTGATGGACGACATCGAGCTGCTCGATGGCGGCGGCGCGGAAGGTATCGGCCGAACCGATCACGACGTTCTTGCCGCGGGCAGCCATAGCGCTCGCGATCTTGCCGACTGTCGTGGTCTTGCCGGCACCGTTAATACCCACAAACAGCACGCAGCTCGGCGTGTCAGAGAACGGATCGCGCTCGACGGGCACAAAATGCTGCTCGAGCTGCTCGGCCAGGGCGCGACGGAGTTGCGGGGCGGTCTTGAGGTTCTTCTTGGCCGCGGTATCGCGCAGGTCATCGGAGACTTGGATGGCGACCTCGGCGCCCATGTCACCCATGACGAGGGTGTCCTCCAGGTCCTCCCAAAAATCCTCGTCGACCTCACCGCCAAAGTAGAAGACCTCGTTGAGGGCCTCGCGGCTTCGCTCAAGTCCGCGCGAGAGAGCATCGAAGAATCCCATTATGCATTCACGACCTTTCCGGTTTCGCGATCGAGTTTTTGCGAGACGACGCGACTGACGCCGTCGGCTTGCATCGAGACGCCATAGAGGACGTCAGCGTCCTCCATAGTACGGCGCTGATGCGAGATAACCAAGAGCTGCGTATCGGAACGCAACACATCGAGCGCGCCGATAAGCTTGGACAGGTTGGCGTCATCGAGTGCCGCCTCGACCTCGTCCAGCACATAGAACGGCACCGTGCGCGTGCGGTACACAGCAAAGAGCAGGGCGAGCGCCGTCAGACTCTTCTCGCCGCCCGACATGAGCATCATCTTGGTGATGCGCTTGCCGCGCGGCTGCGCCACGACCTCGATACCCGTCTCGGCAGGATGCTCGGGATCGGTCATCTCCAGATGAGCCTGGCCGCCCGGGAAGAGCATAGCGAAGATCTCGCGGAAGTTCGCGTCGACCTTCTCAAACGTCACCAGGAAGGCCTTCCGCATCTTGCGGTCGATGGCCACCGTGATCTTGGTGAGCGCCTTGCGCGCGCTCTCCAAATCGGCCAGCTGCTCCTCGATGTAATCGGCGCGGCGTTTGAGCTGCTCGTACTCCTCCATGGCAACCTGGTTCACAGGGCCAAGGTTGTTGATCTGTCGCACGAGCTGGTTGAGTTCGCGCTCGGCGGCATCGCGGTCCGTGGGCGCCGGAAGCATGAGCGCTTCCTCGAGTACCGTGGTGCCATCGGCGGTAATGGCCTTAATGGCGGCCTCTACCTGCACCTCGAGCTTGCCACGCGCGACCTTGAACTCGTTTTGCGTGGCGGAGGCGGTATCGATCCGCTCCTTAGCGTGGGCAACCTCCGCCTTGGCATCCTCGATGGTCTTCTTAAGCGAAGCGGAGTCCGCCTCCTCCAGAGAGGCCTGGTCACGCAGGCGCGCTGCCCAATCCGACGCGCGTTCCAACAGGGCCGAATAGCGTTCGTGCATGGGGTCGACGCGCAGGCGCAGCAGCTCGAGCGAGCGCGAAGCCTGGCGTGTTCCGCGGATACGACGGTCGATGCCCTCAAGACGATGCTCCAGGTCGGGCACGCGGCCCTTCAGCGAACGCAGGCGTTCGCTCGTCTGGGCTAGGCGAACCTTGGCGTCGGCGAGCTTGCCGGCAACCTTGGAATCGTCACGGCGAACGCGGTCGAGTTCGTCGTTGGCCTCGGCAATCTGCACCCCCAGATTGCTTGCCTGCGCGCGAGCCTCGTCACGCGAACGCGGCGGTAGTAGCAGATTTTCATGCCGTACTGCAAACCACCGGCAATATCCGAGGTGAGGGAGTCGCCGATGATGAGCGTTTCCTGCGGGAGAATGGGGTCGGTGCGATCTTGGTTCAGCGCGCGAAAGGCGTAATCAAAAAAGGCAGGGGCAGGCTTGGCGGCGCCGGCGCGCTCCGAAATAAAAAAGTGGTCAAAATAGGGTTTCATGCCGCCGATCTCCAACCGGTGGAGCTGCTGCTCGTAGGGTCCGTTGCTGGCTACACATAAGAGCCCGCGTCCCGAAAGGCTTTGCAGAAGCTCCAAAGCACCCGTGACGGGAATGGCGCTTTCGTGCAGGGCAGCACGGAAATAGCGCTCGAAGGTGACGCCATCGAAGGAAAAACCCAACGCAGCAAAAATGCGGTTCCAGCGCACCTTTTGCAGCTCCTCAAAAGTAAGCGTACCTTCCTCAATCTGCCGCCAGAGCTTGTTGTTCTCGGTGGTGAAAACATGGTACATCTCCGACTGATAGGCGGGCAGACCAAAATGGGCAAAGCCCTCCGCCATAGTGGTGCGTACATACTCGTCAAAATCCAGCAGGGTATTATCAATGTCGATGAAAATGGCTTTCATAGGTCCTCCGAATGTGACAGCGGAAAGCCCCGGTGGGTGCCGGGGCTTGCGGTTTACTGGCGATAGGTTTGCAGGAATTCACCTACATCGGTCATGGCGCGGGCAAGCTCCGCCGCCTCCGGCAACATGACAACGCGGAAATGATCCGGCGTATGCCAATCAAAGCCGCTGCCCGGCACCAGCAGGATATGCTTTTGATGCAAGAGATCCATGGCAAACTTTTTATCATCAGTGATGGGACATTTTTTAAGGTCGATGCGGGGGAAGATATAGAATGCGGCGGTATTTTTGACCACCGAAAGGCAATCGAACTGCCGCAGGGCATTTACAGCAGCCTCCCGCTGCTCGTAAAGCCTCCCGCCGGGGAGCAGCAACTCGCGGGTGCTTTGCTCATCTGCCAACGCTGCGGGAATGACAAGCTGGGTAAGAGCGTTGCCGCACAGCCGCATACTGGTGAGCGCCACCATACCGGCAACAAAATCCTGCGTGAGCGCACGGGGTCCCGATACGGCAAGCCAACCGCAGCGGAATCCGCAGATCATGTGGCTTTTGGAAAGGCCGTTGAAGGTGAGCACCGGCAGGTCAGGGCAAAGTGAAGCGGTGGAAATATGCTCCCTGCCGTCCATGACCAGTCGGTCATAGATTTCATCGGAAAGCAGCACCAGTTCCCTTTCCCGTGCGATCTCCACAATCTGCTCCAGCAGCTCACGGGGATACAGCGCACCGGTGGGGTTATTGGGATTGATGATGACAATGGCACGGGTGCGGGCGGTAAGCTTGCGGCGGATATCCTCAATATCGGGGTACCAGTCGGACTGCTCATCACAGGTATAAAAGACAGGCTTGGCACCTGCTATCAACGTCACATTCGTCCACAGGGAGTAGCTGGGGCTGGGAAGCAGGATCTCATCGCCGTAATTGAGCAGCGTGGTAATCGCGAACTGAGCCATTTCGCTGACGCCGTTGCCGATAAAAATATCCTCCGGCGTAAGCCCCTCGATCCCTTTGCCGGTCTCGTACTCCACAATTGCCTGACGAGCGGCGGGCATACCGCGGAAGTCACAGTAACCAACGGCTTTTTCGGCGTTCTCCAGCAGGGCGCTTTTTACGCTGGGGGGCATGGCAAAGCCAAAGGTGGCAGGGTTGCCGGTATTCAGGCGCAGAACGGGCGTTCCCTCCCCGATCATCTTCATCGCCTCAACATAGACGGGACCGCGGATATCGGAATGAACCTGCGCTAATTTTTCGGAACGGATAATGGGCCGCATAAGGGAGCCTCCTTGCTGAGTTCGGAAAAGTAAAAGAAGTAAAATAGAATATTATGAATTATTATATCACCCGCAAAGCAAAAATACAATGCGGAGATAGTTCATTCTATGAAAAGCCGGGGCAGTGGGTGTGGATAAGGGTGTGAAAGGAGAGCCGCCCCGCAGGGGCGCGCGGCAAAGCCGCGCGCAGCGCCCGAAGGGCGCACGATGCGAAGCATCGCCCTGCGGGGCGGGTACCTGCCGCTTTGGTAATGGCAGCGGGAAAAGCAGAAGCCAGCCTCTCCTTTTTTGCGGCGAGGCTGGCGGGAAAACAACAACGGAGGGTCAGCCCTCGGCGGACTTGCGGCTGACTGTGCCACGAATGACAAACAGGGTGGCAAGCATAAGCACAATGCCGATGGGCAGCACGATGACCGCATTGGGGATAAAGCCCGCAATGATATAGGTAACGAATGCCACGACCGCAACGGTAGCGGCATAAGGGAACTGGGTGGAAACATGGTTCAGGTGGTTGCACTGGGCGCCTGCGGAGGCCATGATGGTGGTATCGCTGATGGGAGATACATGGTCGCCGAACACTGCACCGGCAAGACAAGCGGAGACGCCGACGATCATCAGGGTGAAGTCAGCCTTAAAGACCTCGGTGACAATGGGGATAAGAATACCAAAGGTGCCCCATGATGTGCCGGTAGCAAACGCCAGTCCGCAGGCAACCAGATAGATAACGGCAGGCAGCAGGCTGTAAAGTCCGCTGGAGGCGCTGTGCATCACGCCGGCGACAAATTCCTTGGCGCCCAGCAGAGTGGTCATGTTCTTCAGGGAGGTAGCAAGGGTGAGAATGAGGATTGCGGGAACCATCGCGCAGAAGCCCTGCGGAATGCAGCTCATGGCGTCCTTAAAGGAGATGACCCGGCGGAGAACGAAATAGATAACGGTAAAGACCAGTGCCATAATAGCGCCCCAGGGCAGCCCGAAGAAAGCATCGCAGTTGGCAAAGGCATCGACGAAATTATCGGCGCCATTGAGGTAGCCGGAGTAGACCAGACCGCTGACGCACAGTACCACCAGCACAATGATCGGCAGCAGCAGATCAATGACACGGGCACGGGGGTTGGAAACCTCCTCCACCGCTTCGGGCTGCTCCCCCTCGGTGAACAGGTCATTATTGCGGATAGCGTTGAGTTCATGGCGACGCATGGGACCGTAGTCCATGCCGGTCTTGCAGAGGAACAGCACCATAACGATAGTGAGCAGCGAATAGAAATTAAAAGGAATTGCACGAATGAACAGGTCGAAACCGCTGTAATCCTCCACAACGCCGGAGACGGCAGCTGCCCAAGAGGAAATGGGGGCGATCATGCAGATGGGGGCGGCAGTAGCATCGATGAGATAGGCGAGCTTGGCGCGGGAAACATGGTGACTATCGGTAACGGGACGCATGACACTGCCGACAGTCAGACAGTTAAAGTAGTCGTCTACAAAGATGAGAACACCCAGCAGGAAGGTGGAAAACATGGCTCCGCCGCGAGTCTTGATGTGTGCCTTTGCCCATGCGCCGAAGGCTGCGGAGCCGCCTGCCTTATTGAGCAGGGCGACAAGGATACCGAGCAGCACGAGGAACATGAAGATACCGGCGTTATCGCTGATGGCAACAATGACACCGTCATTCAGCAGAGAGTCGAGTGCCTCTACATGGAAGCCGGCGTAGAACAGAGCACCGGCAACGGCGCCGATAAAGAGCGAGCTGTAAACTTCCTTGGTGATGAGTGCCAGCGCAATAGCGATGACGGGGGGAACGAGCGCCCAGAATGTACCGAACATAATATTTACCTCCTGAAAAATGAGACGAAAAAAGCCATGAGATATGCGGAAAACAAATCTCATGGCAAGTAATAATAAAAATATTATTTCTTTGAACCGCTGATAGCTCTCCACAGCATCTGTGACAGTCCGCAGCATATTCTGCTGCGTCCCAGCAAAAAGTCTCTCGGGGGAGCTTTTCACTTCGGCGGTCTTCCCTTTCGCACCCCCGGTTTCCCGAACCATGTGGGGGTGGCTACTGATGAAGCCCGCAACCTCTACCAAATTGGCTTTATTCTGTTGCTCTTTTTATATCACCAATTCTCTCTCATTGCAAGGATTATTTAATAGAATGGAAACATTTTGGGGACACGCTGATATATTGACAAAGATTACAGAATAATTTTGTGCCAAATGCACAACAAAAAATGGGGCGAGCGCAGCGCTGCGCCGTTCCGGCGAATGCACGGCCTGCTCCCGGACCGGCCCGTCCATTTGCCCGGACCGGTTTCGTTTTGCCGGCCGTTTTTCGTACCTTTGCGGCGGAAAGATGCACGTTATGAAAAAAGGAATACTCTACGCCGTGCTGGCCTCGGTATTGTGGGCGATTGTCAATCCGTTCATCAAGCAGGGGTTGAGCTACGATTTCTCGCCGATGAATTTCGCGGGCCTGCGCTTCACCGTTGTCGGAATCATTCTCTTCGCCTACACCTGGCATCGCGGCATGTGGCGCGAGATCATGCAGCACCGGCGGCTTTTCGGCAACCTGATCCTGATCAATATGTTCATGGGCTATACGGCCTTCTATTTCGGTGTCGATTTCGTCAGCGCCTGCAAATTGATTTTCTTGGGCGATACGAAT
>OHBJ01002762.1_pt1 | contig 11728 bp, 11 predicted proteins | sample 1577241 | NCBI WGS metagenome assembly OHBJ01 (sample SAMEA3541594, study PRJEB24748) | human gut metagenome | biome: human gut; feature: human-associated habitat; material: faeces | place: China | collected 2012
GCCTACCACGTGGTTGTTGGTCACAATGTAACCATCGGCAGTCAGGATAACTCCGGAGCCGGCACCGGTACGTTTGGGCGTTTGAATGCGGCGTTGCTGTCCGCCACCGCCACGACCAAAGAATTCGCCAAAGAAATCTTCGAACGGGTTATTGTACTCAATGGTTTGTGTTTTACTATTCGTTGTCACTTTAATGTAAACCACAGAGTTTACAGCCTTTTCGGCAGCAACAGTCAAATCGATGGGATTCTGCGGTACAGCAGTTGCGGCCATAGCCGGAGTTTGAAGTCCAAGTGTAAAGGCCAAAGCCAATACAGTCATCCAGGTTCTTTTCATATTCAAGATATGTTTGATTGATGTTATTATCTATGTTGTAATTTGGTGCTTTTTGATTCGATTGTGCAAAATCAGTGCCAATCAATGGTATTGTCATTACCAATAAGTAGGTGCTTGGAATAATTTATAGCATTGTTGGTCGGCATCTTAACTAAGCGGTAGCAAAAATACAATTTCTCCTTTTTCTATGTGTATATTGGCAAGTAAAAACATTGGATATTGCTCTCTTTTAACACTATTGGGTGAAAGAGTAAAACTTGTTAGGTTTACGAACCTGAAATTAAGGGCTAATTAACGCGTAATGTTAACTGCAAAAAGGAAGTAATGGGGTAGAAAGTAGCTTTTTGCCCTTTTCCTTTTCTATATAAGGATAGTGCAAGGCGAGCGCAGTACCGAACTAAAAGTATGCTTTTGAGTCAAGGTATTGCCGAGCCGCATTATACCTTAATAAAGATACACCTACTTATAAGCCAAAAAATGAGCAATTAGGATTAAAAGGATTGCCTTAGCCTGAAATACATGCTAAGATTATGAATAGCTCGTTTTGTATTCTTTTAAGGATAGAATCTTAGTATATGTATTCGTAGTGTAATGAATTTGAAAACATAAGGAGAAGGTTCGTATTGATTTTAGGACAAAACACGCGTTCGGTAATCAAGGAATAGACAGATTCTGAAAGTGCTGATTATCAGAAGTTCCGAGCTTGTTGAGATTCTTTAAACGAAAAAAATAACAAGCTCGGAACTAATTTGAACAAGCTCGGAACTAATTTCAACAAGCTTGGAGCAAATTTTCAGAGTCGCGGAGTAATTTGGCAGGACCGGTTTATCAACAACCCTTCTGCACTGAAAATGATGCCCAATGGCGTTGTGAATTTTTATTTTAAGAGTTTGAAAATATGTGATTTCCTTATGCTTGTTGCACGAATAAGCACCATGGTTGAAAATATAAGGTATGATACCTATTTCATTTTCAATGTTCGCAGATAGCTTTTTTGTTCGGTGGTAATCCTATAGCTCTCGATGGCTTTTTGTATAGTTTTGTTGTGTGTCCATGGTGCAAGGCATTTTTGCTCAAGATAAGGAATCGTGGCTTCCCATTGTTTGGCAAGAGCTGTTGCAAAGAACCATGCCACCATCATTTTTACATAATATTCATCACTTCTGACTGATGCCGGAATTTCAAGGTATGCTGACTTAAAATCCTTATCTAAGTAATGCGACATCAGCATCTTTATGCCAAAACGACACGTGTAAATGTGTGATGATTGGGTCCAGCTCTGTATCTTCGTCAACAAATCCTGTTTGTGCTTGGCAAATATTTTGGGAGCCATTATGTCGCAAACCGCCCAGTTATCTATGTGAGGCAGGAAGGCATCTGTCAGACGGATACACGTTTCGTAGTTTCTGATTTCAGCAATCAAAAGTCCATGAAGCATATTTTCGTCGTAGTATGTATGGGGTAATTGCTTAAGGAAATCCATATACGCCATATCTTTTATGTACTCCTTTGCAAATGTGCGTAACACAGGCACACGGATACCTATGAAACAGTGGTCGGGTACGCCGGGTGTCAGTTTGGCTTGAAAAGCAGCATACTGCTTATCCTGTAAAGCAAACAGTTTGTCTTGAAGTGATGTCATATTGTTTAGAGTAGATGATTATTTTTAAACATACGCTGATTGCTGATTACTGATTATTCACCAACTCATTCAGTGTATCGTCTCTGATAATTTTCGGTTGCGCCTTACCGGCAAGAATAAGTATTTTCTTACCATTGCGGTAGATGTGTAGTTGGCGTGAACGAACAGCAGCGGTCAACTCTTCATCATTTTGTAGGGCTTGCCAAACAGGATAATAGATTCCCATGGGTTCAAACAGCTTTTTCTGAAGATGTGAACATAGGTTTGTGGTATCAATAGTCATAACATTTGCTTCTGGTTGTCATACAATGTGGTGTAGATACGCCATCAGTGCTATCTGTATCAGTAAAATGGCAGGAATGCTATACTTGAATTTTTTATGCATTGTTTTGTGATGCCAGATTTTCATACCCAACCATGCACCGATGCTTCCACCAAGAACAGCCGTCGTCAAAAGTTTTGCTTCAGAAATTCGCCACTTGGCTTTCCTGGCCTTATATTTGTCTATGCCGTAGAGTGCGAATGCTGCAATGTTAATGGCAAGCAAATAGAACGTGAGGTAAGAATGTAATGTATCCATATTCATCAATAAATTTATTGCGTTTTTTTGTTCATTCCAAGTGGGGCACATTTTTTCTTGCAAAATTACACTTGAAATCTTGGTTTGTATGTTCATTTTGTTTAAAATTGCATATCAGAACCAATAATCAAAGTGCTTTTCCATGAAAACGATAAAAATCTGTATCCTGTTTTTTTGATTAGTATCAATCTGTTTGCCCAAAATAATAAGCATACATTTGCTTATGTAGACGAACTTGAAGAGTTTTCTGCAACGACATGGATTCTTGCTGGATGTGAAGAGTTTGACAGAGGCATATACAAACCTTATTACTCTGACATACAAAAGTCTTTAGGCAAGTTCAAATCGCATCCGGTAATGGCATTTCTCAAGAAGATGCGCGATATTCCAGGTGATGTTGACGTCATTTCCTATAATTCTCTTCCGATTGCCAATAATTTGTTAAGCATTGAAAACGGACATTTGCAAGTAAATCAGCATGTTGACTTGGATGAATACTTTGCTAAGAATGACAATAGATGGACGAAGGAAACATTTCTTGAATATGTAAAGCTATTGGATGACTTCTATGAGAAAAGCAATTATGCTTCCTTCTTTAAGAAGCATGCTAAATTGTATGAAAAATACCTCGAAGTAGCGAATCAACAGTTAGCAACCTTAGTTTCCGACTCGCTTTTCATGTCATTATATGGAGAAAAACTGCCGGAGGTGAAAGTGTGTATCAGTCCTGCATACGGTGTCAATAACTTTTCAAGCCTTGATATTAAGACACAGAAAAAACTGGGATTCAAAACCTTTTCATATAGTCCGATTCTCGGTGTCAGCTGTGCGCCCAAGAAAATGCTTGAGAACAATATCATCAAATCGGGAACTTTCATTCACGAACTGTCTCATTCATTCACAGCCCCGCTTTTCCATGCCAATAAAAAAGATTTCTTAGAAATAGGACGTCGTATTTATCCCTATGTAAAGGATGAATTATACAGAGCCGGGTATGATGCCGATGCATTAGGCAATGAGTTCTTTAACACCGTTATGACCATTGTCTACATGCAGGAGTTGCATCTGAGCGAGTACTTGATATCGCATGTAGTGGCAACAGGTGGATATGAAGGATATGTATGGATTGACGAAACCATGAAGTTTATGAAGCAGTTTACTGACAACAGAAAGCAGTATCCCACCATCAAAGAATTCATGCCTCTTTTTATTGAGCACATGTACACTATTGCTGACAGAATTGATTCCATTGCGAAACGTCCTTATATTATGTCTGTTACACCGGAAATAGGTTCAGTGGTTGAGGGTAATATAAATGAAATAAAAATAGTATTCTCAGAACCTATGCTCAATGTATATGCTACTGAGTTATTGCCTAACCATCATTCGATTTGGCCAGACTCAAGAAGAGCCCTTCGGAAATATAAACTTAGCCCTGATGATATATCCAAGTTCGAGAATGACACGACTTTTGTTCTGAAAGTTTGTGTACCTTTGGAGTCTGGAAAATCGTATGGTATGGGAATAAATACCAGGGTACTTTATGGCACATCTAATAAATATATGCGTGTAGGCAATGATATAAAAGAGATATACTTCATCGTGAAGTAGTTTTACTAATACATTAAAAACGTTTTATCATGAAAAATGGAGAAAAATTTGCCCTTCTAGAAGAAGGAAGATTAAGTAGCTATGAACAGCTTAATGTTATGGGTGGAGGAACTCTAGTTTGCAAGTCTGATGGTATAAAGACTTTCAAAAGTGGTACAACAGTAAATTGCCCAATTAAGTACAAAAGTTGCACTGGGCTCTTTAAAAATAAACTTGTTTGCAATTTAGCTGGTGGCTATAATGGAGAGCCTGGTTCTGCGGGTCTAGTTTCAACTATTTCAGCAGATAATTATTGTACTGTTGACAATGAATAATTGAACACTCTTATATAACAAAGGACGGTATATTTTACCGCCCTTTGTTATATAAAATCTTTCAATAAACCTTTAGATTTACTTAACATTATTTCAGAATATAATATTGCATTATGTACGTATCTAAATATACATTTGTTATTCCACATCATAATCGAATTTATTTATATAATACATTATCTAATGCCCTGCTTGAAATCAATCAAGAAACCTACTCCTTAATAAGGGAAGCTAAAATAAATAATAATAGTATTGACATTGAAAAACTTGATGCGGATGTATACACTATCCTTAAGGATAAGCATTTTATTGTAGAAAATGATTATGATGAATTATTATTGTATAAATCAATAATTCTATCTCAGAGAGAACAAACAGAATTTATGCATTTAACCTTAGCACCAACTATGGAATGCAATTTTAATTGTTTTTACTGCTTTGAGACAGAAAAACCAAAAGGAAAAATGCTAGAGCGTACCATGGAGAATATAATTAGATATATTCAAACGATGAAAAATCTAAAGAGATTGTACTTAACTTGGTTTGGAGGTGAACCTCTTATAGCTCAGGATGAAATGGAAAAATTTTATAATAAACTGATATCTGTTTATGGTAATGAGTATGAGTCAAATATTATTACAACTGGATATTTTATTGATAAAGCAACAATTGAATTATTACAGAGAATAAAAGTAAAGAGTATACAAATAACCTTGGATGGACCACGTGATATTCACAATAAAATAAAAAGAAGTGATGATTGTATTGATGTTTTTGAGAGAGTGCTTTCAAATGTAGATTTGTTAACCAACATTGCGCCAGATATTGATGTTGCATTTAGAATCAACCTGACAAAAAGGAATGTTACAAGTTATAAAGAACTATATTTTGAATTGCTAAATAGGTACAAAGGTAAACAAGTTGTTGTGGTTCCGGCGTTTGTTGATGATAGAACCAACTTTTCAACTAATAATACAATTTGTTTAAATAGACAAGAAAAAGTTGATTTTATTTTGGATTTATGGAATAAAAATGGTATTTATACAAACTTTCTAGACTACCCAACTTCATCTTGTAATGAATGTGCAATAAGGGATAAAATGTCAATAGGTTTTGATTCTGAAGGCTATGCATATAAGTGTTGGGAAACATTAGGAAAAAGAAAATATGCCATAGGAAATTTGCAAGACGATGGAATGATAGGAGATATAAATTATGTCATGTTAAATCGACAACTTTATGGAGCAGATATATTTGAAGATAAAGAATGCTTAGCATGCGAGTATTTGCCTATATGTCATGGAGGGTGTCCAATAGAAAGAATAGAAAATAGGATTAGTGGTAAGAAAAATGACGTTTGTACCTTTTACAAAGGATATATGGAGGAGTTTATAAAAATACATATCGATATTCTAGGTTTGACAAACAAATAATCTTTGCTTAGCAAAGATTATTCTACTTACTATTTAAATTCATGATAAAGAAATTTCCTACATATATACAATTAGACACGATGGACTGTGGTCCTGCTTGCTTGAGAATAATTGCAAAATATTATGGCAAAAATTATTCTTTGCAAACATTAAGAGATTATTGCCATATCAATCGAGAAGGTGTTTCCCTTTTAGGAATAAGTGATGCTGCAGAAAAAATAGGTTTCCGGACTATGGGTGTAAAAATAAGTTTTGAACAGCTATGTAACGATGCTTTTTTTCCATGTATAATTCATTGGAATCAAGGGCATTTTGTTGTAGCCTATAAAATAGAAAAGAAGAAAAGGGAAACGTATGTTTACATTTCCGATCCCGCTTCAGGACTATTAAAATACAAAAAAGACCAATTCCTAAGATGCTGGGCACAGACTAACTCACAATCTACCAGCCAAAACTCAATTGGCATTGCTTTACTATTAGATCCAACTCCTAAGTTTTTTGATCAAAATGATGAAGTTTCTAAATTAAACTTCAAGAATGTGTTAAAATACTTATTCCCGTATAAGCGTTTCATAACACAGTTATTTTTAGCGATGCTAACAGGTAGTATAATAAGCCTGATATTACCATTCCTTACTCAATCAGTAATAGATGTAGGTATAGGAACCAGTGATTTGAATTTTGTTATAGTAATCTTGGTGGCTCAAGTAGTTTTGGTTTTGGGGCAGATGGCAAATGAATTGATACGTAGCTGGCTAATGCTTCATATGACAACAAGAATCAGTATCTCTCTAATATCGGATTTTCTTGCAAAGTTAATGAAACTTCCGATTTCGTTTTTTGATTCAAAAATGGTTGGCGATATTATGCAGCGTATAGGAGATCATAGCCGTATCCAGTCTTTTCTTACTGGTTCTTTGCTTAGTATCATGATGGCTACAGTCACATTTGTGGTATATGCATTTATTATGGGAGGCTATAACATGAAAATTCTGGGAATCTTTATGTTGGGAAGTATTTTTTATATAGTATGGGTTCTGCTTTTTATGAAGAAAAGAAGAAAACTGGATTATATGCGCTTTCAGGAAGCATCAGCTAATCAAAGTAGTATTGTTCAGCTAATAACAGGTATGCAGGATATTAAGTTGAATGGCTGTGAAAAACAAAAAAGATGGGAATGGGAAAGGATACAGGCTAGATTATTTAATGTCAGTGTAAAAGGGTTGATTCTTGGACAAATACAACAGGTAGGTGGGACATTTATTGATCAGACAAAAAATATTTTCATTTCTTTTTTAGCAGCAAAAGCTGTGATAAATGGGGATATGACTTTAGGTATGATGACGGCAATGCAATACATAATAGGTCAGTTGAATGCGCCTATTTCCCAACTTATCAGTTTTGTCCAGGAAGCTCAGGACGCAAAAATCTCACTAGAAAGACTAAGTGAAATTCATGATAAGAAAGATGAAGAAGAAAATAATAGAGATTATATTTGTGAAGTTCCGAACGATGCAGATATAGAATTAAAGGATGTGGTTTTTCAATACAATGGCCCTCATTCTGAAAAAGTTTTGGACAATATAAATGTAAGGATTCCACACAATAAAGTAACTGCAATTGTTGGTGCATCAGGTAGTGGTAAAACAACCATGTTGAAAATGATGCTTGGTTTTTATGAACCAGTATCTGGAGAGGTATTGCTGGGAGGATATAAAATTTCGGATTACAGTCCTACCGTTTGGAGAAAAGAATGTGGTACTGTTATGCAGGAAGGTTTTGTTTTTTCTGATACAATATCAAATAATATAGGAGTATCAGATGAAAATCCAAACATGACTAAGGTAAAAAAAGCTGCAAAAATAGCCAATATAGATGATTTTATAAATGGGCTACCACTCAGATACAATACAAAAATTGGAGCTGAAGGTAATGGGGTAAGTACGGGACAACGACAAAGATTACTTATAGCAAGAGCAGCATACAGAAATGCGCGTTATCTGTTCTTTGATGAAGCAACCAATTCTCTTGATGCAAACAATGAAAAAGTCATAATGGAAAACTTGAATGAACTTTTTGAAAACAAAACCGTGGTTATTGTTGCTCATAGATTAAGTACAGTGAAGAATGCTGATAATATAATTGTACTGAATAGAGGAAAAGTTGTAGAACAAGGAACGCATAAGGAACTTACCCAGTTGCAGGGATATTATTATAACTTAGTCAAGAACCAATTAGAACTGGGAAACTAAAAAGTAAAAGTAAAATATGCCACAAGAAACTAATTTTCATAGTGAAGAAGCTCAAGAAATATTAGGTAAAATTCCATCTTGGATTATACGCCTGCCCGGGCGGAAATTTCATTCCAGGCATTTACCTGATTCTCAGCAGGGAAGATACGGTCATCATTACCTATATAAGCTCTGCGCCAGCGGATTGAATCAGATTTTATGGATGGAGACATGCGCAGAATAGCTCCAAGTTCTTCCTTAAGTTCTGCCACCGACGCGCTACCTTGCGATATAAGACTGAGCATTGACGCATCAGAAGAACCAAGGATTCTTTTCCTGAATTTAAGCAAATTACGCTCATCAAGCCGCTCAGCTGTGCCTTGGAAGATTCCGACCGGTATACCTCGTGCATCATCGGCAGGGAAAGGAGTGCCGTTGACGGCAAAAGCCATCGTTATATCGGCATTCTCCAGTACGGAAGAGGCGCCCCACACTCCCATCGACCAGGCATACAGATATATGGTGTCGTAACCTGCGATTGCCTGCCTGTCGAAATCGAGGTCGGAATAATCGGCTGCTTCATACCTACAATCGCTTTCCGATCGTTCTTGATCATGGCGAGGATGTTTATCTGTATGATACTGATCAGAAAAAATATCTTGACTTTGCAGCAGGAATTGCTGTATTTGCACGTATGTGCTGATGCGGTGCGAACGGGCAGAGGAGCATTACGACAGGGAGATTGAGTATCTATATGGCAAAAGGCCCGGCGCCGGAGTTGATCTTGAGCACTACGCCGAGCTTGTCTTCTTCGCGTCGGAGCATGTTGCGGAGCTCGAGGTGCTCGATAAGGTCGAGGACGCGGGCGTACTGGGAGTCGATGTCGGCTTCTTCTACGAGGCCCTCCTTGAGGAAGTCGAAGGCGAGCTGGAGCTCCTCGGCCTGGGAGGACACCTCTTTATACGAGTCGAGCCAGAAGTGGAGGTCCTTTATTTTCTTCATCTGGGCCTCGGCGCGCTTGCGGTCGTCCCAGAAGTCGGCCACGTGGGTGCGGAGCTCCTCTTCCTCGACCTGGATCTTCTTGGAGTCGATGTCGAGGTAGCGGGCCAGGTCGGCGACACGGGTGTGTATGTCCTTGAGTTGTTCGAGGGTGATCATGGGGTGGAAGTAGGGGTCTTTAAGGTCTCTAAGGTCTTTAATGACCTGGACGCTGAGTGTCTGTTATCCTACGGTGGTGCCGGGGCGGCAGTCGGAGTCGGGGTGGACGACCCGCAGGGAGCCGTCGGAGTTCTCGACGCTGAGGATCATGCCTTCGCTGACGATGCCGCGGAGCTTGCGGGGCGGGAAGTTGGCGATGAAGCAGACGCTGGTGCCGACGAGGTCTTCGGGCTTGTAGTACTTGGCGATGCCGGAGACGATGGTGCGTCCGCCCGTGCCGTCGTCGATGCGGAACTCGAGAAGCTTGTCGGCCTTGGGGACCTTGCGGCACTCGAGGACCTTGCCGACGCGGATGTCGAGTTTCTGGAAGTCGTCGAAAGTGCACTCGGACTTGACGCCGGCAGGTTTCCAGGCGTCGAGTTCGTTGGCTTTCTTGGTCTCGGCGAGGCGGTCGAGCTGGGCCTGGATGGCGGCGTCGTCAATCTTCTCGAAGAGGATTTCGGGCTTGGGGAGGAGGGTGCCGGCGGAGATGAGGGCATCGGAGCCGAGCATCTGCCAGTTGTAGTCGGTGAAGAGGAGCATCTTGCCGAGCTTGTCGGCCATGAAGGGGAGGAAGGGCTCGAAGGCGATCTCGAGGCTGGCGCAGATCTGCACGGCCACGTACATGATGGTCCTGACTCGCTCAGGTTCTGTCTTGACGAGCTTCCAGGGCTCGCAATCGGCCAGGTACTTGTTGCCGGTGCGTGCCATGTTCATGGCGTGGCGGAGGGCGTCGCGGAACTTGAAATCCTCCAGGCAGTCGGTGAGCTGGCAGGCTTCGGCGCGTAGGGTGGCGATGGCGTCGCGGTCGGCGTCGGTGTACTCGCCCGGGGCGGGAACCTGGCCGCCGTAGTACTTCTGCATGAGCACGAGCACGCGATTGACGAAGTTGCCGAGGATGGCGACGAGCTCGGAGTTGTTGCGTTCCTGGAAGTCGCGCCAGGTGAAGTTGTTGTCCTTGGTCTCGGGAGCGGTGGCGGTGAGGACGTAGCGGAGCACGTCCTGCTTGCCGGGGAAGTCGCGCAGGTACTCGTGGAGCCACACGGCCCAGTTGCGCGAGGTGGAGATTTTGTCGTCCTCGAGGTTGAGGAACTCGTTGGCGGGGACGTTGTCGGGGAGATTGTAAGTGCCGTCGGCCATTAGCATGGCGGGGAAGATGAGGCAGTGGAAGACGATGTTGTCCTTGCCGATGAAGTGGATCATGCGGGTGTCGGGGGCCTTCCACCAGGTTTCCCAGTCGTCGGGGCGGATGTCGATGGTGTTGGAAATGTACCCGATGGGTGCGTCGAACCAGACGTAGAGGACCTTGCCGTCGGCTCCTTCTACGGGGACGGGGATTCCCCAGTCGAGGTCGCGCGTGACGGCGCGGGGCTGGAGGCCCATGTCGAGCCAGGACTTGCACTGGCCGTATACGTTGGGGCGCCACTCTTTGTGGCCTTCGAGGATCCACCGGCGCAGGCGTGGCTCCCACTTGTCCAGGGGGAGGTACCAGTGGGAGGTCTCCTTCATGACGGGGGTGGCGCCGCTCAGGGCCGACTTCGGATTTATGAGGTCGGTGGCGTTGAGGGAGGTGCCGCAGGCCTCGCACTGGTCGCCGTAGGCGCGCTCGTTGCCGCAGTGGGGGCAGGTGCCGGTGACGTAGCGGTCGGCCAGGAACTGCCTGGCTTCGGGGTCGTAGAGCTGCTCGGAGGTTTTTTCTATGAACTCTCCTTTTTCATACAGACGCTTGAAGAAGTCGGAGGCGGTGCGGCGGTGTGTGGTGGAGGTGGTGCGCCCGTAGACGTCGAAGGAAATGCCGAGCTCGGCGAACGACTCCTTAATGATATTATGGTACCGATCCACGATGTCCTGTGGGGTGACTCCCTCCTTGCGGGCCTTTATGGTGATGGGCACGCCGTGCTCGTCGCTGCCGCCGATGAGCAGTACGTCGCGCCCCTGCAGACGCAGGTAGCGGGCGTAGATGTCGGCGGGCACATAGACGCCGGCCAGGTGACCGATGTGCACGGGGCCGTTGGCGTAGGGCAGCGCGGTGGTGATGAGCGTGCGGTTGAATTGTTTCTTGTTCTCGACTTTTTCCATCGTCATAGTTTTAGGCCGCAAATTTAGCTATTTCCCCGCGATTGCACAAATTACGATAAATTTGAGTAACTTTGCGGGACACAATGCATATACCTGGCATGGAAGCAGAGATACGGCTGAACGAGGAGATGCTCGCGGCATGGGACTTCATCGAGAACACGGGCACGTCGGTATTCCTGACCGGCAAGGCGGGCACGGGCAAGACGACGCTGCTGCGCTACGTGCGGGAGCACACGGCCAAGACGTGCGTGGTGACGGCGCCTACGGGCGTGGCGGCCATCAACGCCGGGGGCGTGACGCTCCAC
>OHBJ01002763.1_pt1 | contig 11728 bp, 11 predicted proteins | sample 1577241 | NCBI WGS metagenome assembly OHBJ01 (sample SAMEA3541594, study PRJEB24748) | human gut metagenome | biome: human gut; feature: human-associated habitat; material: faeces | place: China | collected 2012
AGGAAAACGAGCTGTCACAGGCGTTCACGGCGTACAACACGCGCATAATCACCCCTCCGGGCGGAAGCGACCTGCCAACGTCGCCGATAAAGAAAAACATACTCCTGGTTGCGTTCGCAATCGGCCTGCTTATCCCGGTGGGCATAATCTTCATGCGCGAGAACATGAACACCGCCATCCGCGGCCGCAAGGACCTCAAGGGGCTTACAGTGCCGTTCCTCGGTGAGATACCAATGTTCAGAAAGGAAGGCAGGAATCTCTTTGGCAGGTTCCGCAAAAGCAGCGACAGTCATGAGACCGTCGTTGAAGAAGGCAACCGCGACTACATCAACGAGGCGTTCCGCGTGTTGCGCACAAACGTGGAGATGATGTCGGAAAAGGGCGGCAAGTCAGACGTCATTGCCGTGACTTCATTCAACCCGGGCAGTGGCAAGTCGTTTGTCACAATGAACCTCGCCGTCAGCCTCGCCATAAAGAAGAAAAGGGTGCTCGTTATCGACGGTGACCTGCGTCACGCAACGGTTTCTCTGTATGCAGGCTCACCGAAAAAGGGCTTCAGCGACTACCTTGCGGGACGCGCGGACAGCCTCGACGGAATAATATGCAAGTACCGGCACTACTCCAACCTTGACATACTCCCTGTCGGCACCATACCGCCGAACCCCACCGAACTGCTCTTCAACGAGCGTTTCGAGAAGGCTCTCGGGGAACTCAAGGGCAACTATGACTACGTGTTCATCGACTGTCCGCCGATCGAGCTGGTTGCCGACACCCAGATTATCGGCAAGCACTGTGACAGGACAATCTTCATCCTCCGCGCGGGACTGCTCGAGCGTGAGATGCTCCCGGAAATACAGGAACTCTACAACGAGCAGAAGTTCAACAGGCTGGGCATAATCCTCAACGGCACCGTCAAAACCGGCACACGATACGGATACAAGTACGGATACCGCTACGGATACTCCTACGGCTACCACGCCAAATCAAATTACGAAAAATAATGCATATGCACAACCATATTGTAAGTAAAATTCCATGCTTTTTTGTGAAAAATGAATAGATTAAAAGAAATAGATGTTATTCGAGCATTTGTAGTGGTTGTATTGGTTGTGTACCATGCTTTTGCTCCATTTGCAAGTGGTTGGGTAATGCCGAGTGGCTTAACTAATAATATTATTTATTATTGGTTTGCTAAGCTTTGTTATAGTGGAATGTTAGAAACATTCGTTTTTATATCAGGATACGTATTCGCATACTCAGCAGCCAAAAGAGATATTAGTTTTTCTAAATTGATTAGTAGTAAATTTAAGAGGTTGCTAATTCCAAGTATATGTTGGGGTATCATAATGAATATGATATTTTTTTCAGATGCTAAGTGGTTTACCTTCAACTTCTGGATTGAAATCATAAATGGTTATGCTCATTTCTGGTTTTTGCCAATGCTTTTTTGGGTCTTTATATTTAATTTTTTAGTCAAGAAATATGAAAGTAAAATTAAATATTTAAATGGAATAATTGTAATATTGGCGATTCTACCATATCCAACTCTACCAATGGGTATTAATAATGCTTTTTATTATCTGGCATTCTTTCATTTTGGTTGCTTATGTTTTTATGGCAGGCAAAAATTACAAAATATTCCGAATATAAAAATTGGATTTATAGTATTGTTGTACATAGTTCTTTTTGTAATCAGTACAGAACTTATAAATAGTTCTTTATTAGATTTAAATGCAGCATCATCGTTGTTGCATAAGGCTTGTTTGATATGTTGTGGTACAATATTGAAATTTATATATTCAATTATTGTGGTTTTTGCATATTATTTGATTTTTAGCAAATTATCGATAAAGATTTCCGAGTCATTTTATGAAAAAATAAATTTCGTTGCACGGTACTCTTTTGGTGTTTATATATTACATCAAATTATTATAATGCTACTGTATTATAAAACATCTTTATCTCTTATATTAGGATTATTTTCACCGTGGATTGTCTTCATTATAACTTTCGCTACCTCTATAGTATTTAGCACATTACTATCAAAAGGAAAGCTCACCAAGTATATTATTTGAATATGAATTTTCAATTAACAGGCTTGCATATATTATTTAGTTTTCTATTGTGGAGTATATTAATCTTTGCGTATAGGAAAAATTTTTATTCTCGGATTGATAATGCAGATAATTATAAATTATTTCTGCTCGTAGTGATTGTTTATTCTACATTTGGATTTTGTACAGGTGATTACCCAAACTATGCTGAATTATATGAAAGAATAACGAGAACAACTAATATTAGAGCAATGCATATGGAAGATTTTTATATTTGGTTAATAGAAATTCTTCCGAACAATTATAATTTATGGCGTTTCTTTGTTTGGGGATTAAGTACGATTGTCGCGGTTTGGACATTTAAGAAATACAGGTTAAATAGTCAATTTGCTTGTTTGATCTTTGCTTTGATGTTAATGCAGTATTTTGCTGCACCAAGAAACTCATTAGGATATATGGTACTGTTTCTTGGTGTTGCCTGGTTATTTTATCCAAAGCATAAAACACTTGCAACGATGCTAATAGGAATTTTGATTATATTAAGTTCTACTTTTTTTCATAAAAGTATGTTCTTATACATTTTGGTAATTTGTATATCATTGATTCCGTTTAAAAAATCGATGTACATAATTTCACTAATATTATTTCCTGTTTTATATATTTCTTTTATAAAACTGTCAGTTTTTATTTTGCCATATATTGCAGGAGATACAGAAAGTCTATCGAGTGGTATGATGTATCTTGAAAAAGACGAAGTGCTCGTTGCTAATTTTAATGGTCTTATAAGGTTGCTTATTCAAAGAACACCGATTGTTATTTTAGTTTTTTTGGCTGTTAAGAGTATTGTTTTTAAAGGAGAAAAAATACCTTATGTTTTTAAAGTTTTGTTGAATTATACATACATTCTTATATATATATCAATGCTTTTTTATGGGCAGAAAACATCGGGTTTGCTATCAACTCGATTTTGGGATGCTTCCATATATTCAGTTATGATATTCACGGCATACTATTTTTATAGCCGACCATCAAAATTATTGACAAAATGTCTGTTCCTTTTGCTATTTGCTAATTTATTTGATTTTGCATATTTGCTTTATGCAAATTAAAATCAATTATGCATTTCTATACTTTTAAAACTAAACATTATAAATATGTCATATAAGAATTTAAAATTTCCAGAGGGCTCACTTTTTTTGGTCACTGGAGCTGCTGGGTTTATCGGAAGTAATCTATGTGAAGCAATTCTAAACCTTGGTTATAAGGTTAGAGCGTTAGATGACTTGTCAACAGGTAAGCAAGAAAACATAGATTTATTTATTGGTAATCCAAATTATGAATTCGTCAAAGGAGATATTAAGGATTTGGAAGTGTGTATGAGCGCCTGCAAGGGTGTTGATTTTGTGCTTAATCAAGCAGCGTGGGGCAGTGTTCCCCGCTCTATAGAGATGCCACTTTTTTATTCCTTAAACAACATTCAGGGCACGCTTAACATGCTTGAGGCTGCACGCCAGAACGGCGTTAAGAAATTCGTTTATGCGTCAAGTTCTTCTGTCTATGGCGATGAACCAAATTTGCCTAAGAAAGAGGGAATTGAAGGAAACTTATTGTCTCCTTATGCTGTGACAAAACGCTGCGATGAAGAATGGGCTAAGCAATATTATCGTCACTATGGTCTCGATACATACGGAATGAGGTATTTCAATGTGTTTGGAAGAAGACAAGACCCGCATGGCGCTTATGCCGCAGTTTTGCCAAAGTTCATCAAGCAACTGCTTAACGACGAACAACCGACTATCAATGGAGACGGAAAGCAAAGTCGCGACTTTACCTATATCGAAAATGTTATTGAAGCCAATTTGAAGGCATGTCTTGCTCCAAGTGAGGCTGCTGGAGAGGCTTTCAATATAGCCTACGGCGGAAGAGAATACCTTATTGATATCTATTACACACTTACAAAGGCACTTGGTAAAGATATTGAACCTAATTTCGGGCCAGACAGAAGAGGCGATATCAAGCATTCAAATGCAGATATATCAAAGGCACGAAAATTACTTGGTTATGATCCTGAATATGATTTTGCTCGTGGTTTGAATGAGGCTATTGATTGGTATAAGAACAATTTATAATGTAACTAAATAATTCAAAATGGAAAAGGAAATTAAAATTTGTGTTATTGGTTTGGGATATGTAGGACTACCATTGGCACGTCTTTTCTCAACAAAGTACAAAACTGTAGGTTTTGACATGAATCAGGCGAGAGTTGAAGCTCTTATGGCTGGTCATGATGCAACCCTTGAAGTTAGTGATGAGCTGTTGCAAGATGCTATTAGCAACCATGGATTTGTTTGTACAGCTAATATTGAAGATATCCGTGACTGCAATTTCTATGTGGTAGCAGTTCCAACACCCGTTGATAACGACAATCGCCCAGACCTTACACCTCTTTATGGAGCAAGTTCAACAGTTGGGAAGGTTATTTCAAAAGGAGATATTGTTGTTTATGAATCAACAGTATATCCAGGAGTTACAGAAGATGAATGTATTCCAGTTGTTGAGAAAGAAAGCGGTTTGAAATTCAATGTTGATTTCTTTGCCGGATACTCACCAGAGCGTATTAATCCTGGCGATAAACAACACACCGTTGAACATATCAAAAAGGTTACATCAGGTTCAACTCCTGAAATTGGAGAAATTGTAAATAATGTATATGCTTCTGTTATTACAGCAGGAACTCATCTCGCTCCAACAATGAAAGTTGCCGAGGCAGCAAAAGTTATAGAAAACTCACAACGTGATATCAATATTGCATTCGTTAATGAATTGTCAAAGATTTTCAACCTTATGGGTATTGATACACAGGCTGTTCTCGAAGCGGCAGGCACAAAATGGAATTTCCTTCCATTCCGTCCAGGACTTGTTGGCGGTCACTGTATTGGTGTTGACCCATATTATCTTGCACAATGTGCACAACGATTCGGTTATAATCCAGAAATCATTCTTGCAGGTCGTAGAATGAATGACGGTATGGGTGAGTATGTTGCAAACCAGGTGGTTAAGTTGATGCTTAAAAAGGGTATTCAAGTTCTAAATAGTGAAATTCTTATTCTTGGTTTTACATTTAAGGAAAACTGTCCAGACGTTCGCAATACAAAGGTTATTGACATCTACCGCTCATTGAAAGACTACAATCTTAACATTACAGTTTATGACCCTTGGGCAAATCCAGCAATTGCTGAGCGAGAATATGGTATTAAGATTACTAACGAACTACCAAAAGAAAAATTTGACGCAACAATACTTGCGGTTGCTCATAATGAATTTAAGGATATGGATATCAATCAATTCAAAAAGAGCAATAGCGTTGTTTACGATGTAAAATGGGTTCTTAACGGTATCAGCGACGGCAAGTTGTAAGATAACAATTCTAATTGCTCAATATTTATAATGGGAGTAGAGAGTATAAAAGAAAAAGTCAGACAATTGAAACAAAGTAAAGATGGAAAAGTTTTAGTAAAAAACTTTGCCTATCTTTCTTTGCTACAGATAATAGAATATGTATTTCCTTTAATAACAATTCCTTACCTTGCTCGGGTTATCGGAGTTGATGGTTATGGAAAAATAGCGTTTGCTTTTTCTGTTATAGTATATTTTCAAACTTTTGTAGATTGGGGATTTTCATATACAGCGGTTAGGGACATAGCAAAGAATAAAGAAAATAGAGAAATCGTCTCTAAAATATTCTCTAACGTGATGTTTTCAAAAATTTTATTATTCGGATTTGCAACCATTGTATTTGCAATTTTAGTGACTTTTGTTCCTTTGTTAAACGAGAATCAAGAAATATTATGGTTTACTTTCCTAATAATACCCGGTTATATTCTCTTCCCAGATTGGCTTTTTCAGGCAATGGAGGAAATGAAATACATAACTTTGATGAATTTCTTTTCCAAACTAATCTTTACCATTTTGATTTTTGTTGCAGTAAAAGAAAAATCAGATTATGTCATTGAGCCGTTGTTAAACTCGATTGGAATGATAGTATGTGGCGTAACAGCCACAATTTATGCTCTAAAAAAGTTTGGATTAAGGTTTACAAATTCAACATTGTCAGAAATTTTACATACTATTAAGAATAGCACTAATATTTTTATTGCAAATTTTTTGCCAAATATGTATTCTAATTTTTCTGTAATATTATTAGGTATATATTGTGGACCTATAGCGAATGGACTGTATTTTGCAGGAAAAAAATTCCTAGATATAATGGTACAGTTTAATACTGTTTTGTCAAGAACGTTTTTCCCTTTTTTAGCGCGCAGAATAGATAAGCACAATATGTTTGTTAAAATTAGCGGGCTGATAACAATAATATTATGTAGTGTTTTATTTTTTGGAGCAGACTTATTGGTTGATATATTTTATACTGAAAAATTTTTAGATTCAGTACCAGTAATACGTATTTTATCGTTTTCATTTTTCTTTTTGTCTGTTTCTAAAATCTATGGAACTAATTATTTAGTTCTTAAAAATAAGGATAAATTGTATCGTAATATTATAGCAATTTCTTCTTTATGCGGGTTTATATTTTCGTGGTTTGCAATTATTAATTGGGGTTATATTGGAGCTGCTACCACTTCCGCTTTTGCTTTAGGAATTATGGGCACTTTAACATTTGTTTATAGTAAAAGAATTTAAAATGTCGATATCAAAACTTATAAAAATGCAATTTGTATTTTGATTAACCATCAAAATAATAGGAGACAGTCTGCATATATAAAAAATAATGCTTAAAAATCTTATCCCAGATAAACAAATCGAGGGAGAAGATTTGTTTAAGAAAAAATGGGCTTTGCTTTCAAAAGATTGTAACCCGATATATTATAGGTGTTTTAGTGGAACCATTCAAGAGGGGGTAACATTATTTCGGGTAACATTTGTTCGTCTATAATTGAACCAGTACTTAATCCTATTAGATTCAGAGATTATTATAGTGATAAAAATGTTTTTGGGAAATTATTGCCAAAGGATATGCCGCCAAAGACAATTTTACGTAGAATGATCGGAGTCTATATGGATGAAGACTATCATAGTTTAAATGGTTTGAATGAGAGTACTGTTTTAGAATATGTAGGTCAATACGACAAATTTATATTGAAATCGACTGTTGATTCATGTAGTGGCAATAAGGTTTCACTCTTTGAAAGACAGGGAGATAATTTCATTGATCAAAATAAAGTTATCTTTTCATTTGATTTTATAGAAAATAACTACGACGATTTCATAATTCAAGAATGTATAGAACAGTCCGATTATTTGTCAAAGTTTAATCCAACATCGATTAATACAATTAGAACAGTTGTTTATCGCTCGGTAAGAGATAATAATCTGTATGTAACCAATGCCATTTTAAGAATTGGTGCTAGCAAAGCAGTCGTAGATAATGCACATAGTGGAGGATAATTCTGTAGTATAGATAAACATGGAAATTTGGGTAAGTATGTTTGCGAAACTTATGGAGAAAGGAGCGAGACATTCAATGGTTTAAATTTTGAAAAGTCACATTTTGTTATTCCTAAATTTGATAAAATAATTGAGTTCTCAAAAATGTAGCAAAAGAAATTCCTCATTACCGATTGGTTGCTTTAGACATTGCTGTGGATAAAAATAATAATCCTACATTGATAAAATATAATATTAATGGTTTTTCATATTGGTTATTTCAATTTAGCGGTCAAGTGGCACTTGATAGATTTACAGATGAGATTATAGAATATTGTAAAGAGCATATAAATATGCCTAAATCAAGATTTTTAATATAATAAAAGATGAAAATAGCGATACATAAAGAAGGCGGCTTCAATGACGGTTGGAAAGCCTACCTGGAGTCCAAAAAAATTCCGTACAAGATAGTAAATGCCTACGATACTAGTATAGTAGAGCAAGTTGCAGATTGTGATATCTTTATGTGGCATCACCATCATGGTGATTATAGAGATACATTATTTGCAAAGCAATTGCTATTCTCTTTAGAGTGCTCTGGCAAAAAAGAATATCCAGACTTTAAAACTGGTTGGCATTTTGATGACAAACTTGGTCAAAAGTATTTGTTTGAAGCAATAGGAGCCCCTTTAGTCCCGTCGTATGCTTTTTATACAAAAGAAGACGCTCTAAAATGGATTTCGCAGGCGACTTTTCCAAAAGTATTCAAACTTAGAGGAGGTGCTGGAGCAAGCAATGTAAAACTTGCACACACTGCCAAAGAGGCAAAACGGTTTGTTAAAAAAGCGTTTGGCAGAGGTTTTGCACAGTATGACCGTCTTGGAGGCTTGAAGGACAGGTTTAATAAATGGAGGCAAGGAAACGATTCATTTGTAGGGGTTCTTAAAGCATTTGCAAGGTGTTTTGTGTCTACAGAATTTGGTAGGATGCGTGCACCAGAAAAAGGCTATGTGTATTTTCAAGATTTTATACCAAATAATAATACTGATACACGAATTATAGTTGTAGGAAACAAAATATTAGGGAAACGTAGAGCGGTTAGAAAAGGAGATTTCAGGGCTTCTGGTTCCGGTATTCTACTGCATGATGCTGCTAATATTGATGTTCGTTGTGTTAAAATAGCACATGAAGTTTCTAATAAACTTGGTTTGCAAGATGGCGTTTTTGATTTTGTTCATGACGAAAACGGTAATCCGTTGATTGTTGAAATCAGTTATGGCACAAATGCAAATCAATCAAAATGCGAGGGATATTGGGATGAAAATTATACATTTCATAAATGTACTATAGATTTGCCGGCAATGATTATAGAAAACGTTATTAAAGAGATGCGATGAAAATTTTGTGCTTTATTGATTGTCTTGGTTCTGGTGGAGCGCAAAGGCAATTGGTTAATTTGGCGTTGGCTCTGAAGGAGAAAGGACATAATGTTTCATTCCTCACTTACTATAAATCAGAATTTTATTTGCCAATCCTTCAAGAAAATAATATAGCAGTTACCAATATAGAATCCCCTTCTTATTTGAAACGTGTTATTGACTGCAGAAAACATATTCGTAATGGAAATTATGACGCTGTTATCTCTTTCCTTGAAACGCCTTCATTTATTGCTGAAGTATCATCTTTTCCTTTTAGAAAATGGAAATTGGTTGTTGGAGAAAGGAGTGCGTCTCCTAAAATTCTAAAAACGTTAAAAGGTCGATTGTATAGGTTTATGCACTTATTAGCTGACTATGTTGTCTCTAATTCAAATACCAACCGTAGATTAGTGAAAAAGGCAAATCCATTTTTGTCAGACAAAAAGAATAAAACGATATACAATATATACAATTTTGATGTCTTAGATCCTACTAAATTCAAGCAAGAAAAACCCGAAGATGGAAAATTTCATATAGTTGTAGCTGCAAGTCATCAGAGATTGAAAAATCTGAGGAACATGGCAATCGCAATATCTTTGTTAGATGGGGATTTAAGAAACAGGTTAGTTATTGATTGGTATGGCAGGCAAGTTGAGGAATGCTATAATGAGAATTTAGAAATTGTTAAACAACTCAAATTAGAAGATTCTATAAATTTTTATCCTCCAACTCTTGATATCTATCAAAAGATGGTTAGTGCTGATACTGTTGGTTTATTCAGCATATATGAAGGACTCTCTAATACAGTATGTGAAGCAATGTGTTTAGGAAAACCTGTAATAACAACTGACGTATCTGATAACAAAGAGATATTGGAGTGTGAAGAACTAATCTCTGATGCAACCTCGCCAGAATCAATAAAGTGTTCATTAGAATATATTTTAAGTTTATCTTCTGAAGAGTTGGAAGAAATAGGAATAAGGAACAAAGAAAAAGCACAACTTCTATTTTCTAAAGAAACAATTGTTAATTCATATATTTCTTTATTGTCAAAATGAAAGTATTATTAGGTTCTCCATTGAGTGGGGTTCAGGGTGGAATTAGTCGCTGGACTGAGCACATTCTGGGTTATTATAAGGAGAATTGTTCTGATTTTCTTGATTTGCAACTTCTTGATATGGGAAGAAGTCAGTTCGTTAATATCAATATGCCCACATGGAAGCGCTTTTATAAAGCCTTTGTTGATTACTGTGAAATAATAAAAGAGTTCAAGAAAACACTTAAATCGGATAAATACGATTTGTTGCATTTGGCTTCCAGTGCTTCTATAAGTTTGATTAAGGATTATTTGATGGTACAGATTGCTAAAAAGCACGGAGTTAAAACGGTAGTTCAGTACCATTTCGGAAGAATACCAGATTTGAAAATTGCCAATAATTGGGAGTGGAAACTGCTTGTGAAAGTTATTCGAATGGCTGATAGGGTAGTGGTTATTGACAAAGCGTCATACGAAGCATTAATATCTTGCGGATTCAATAATATTTCATTGTTGCCAAATCCAGTAGCACCTGTTGTATGCGATATCGTTGAGAAAAATAAGGATATCGTTAGAGAACCGATGACAATACTTTTTACAGGCCATGTAGTTAAGACAAAAGGCATTTATGAACTTTTGGATGCGTGTAAGAATCTAAAGGACATAAAATTAAAGATTGTTGGTCATATAACAGAAGATATTAGAAAAAGTATAATTGAGCAATATGGCACTCCTGATTGGTTTGAGATATGTGGAGAAATGCCTTATGAATCAGTTATAAAAGAAATGATGAGATGTGATGTCTTTGTATTGCCTACATATACAGAAGGTTTTCCAAATGTGATTTTGGAGTCAATGGCATCAGGGTGTGCAATAGTTAGTACTCCAGTTGGTGCTATTCCTCAAATGCTTGAAGATGATGAAAATGGCAAGTATGGAATATTGGTTCCGCCACAAGATACGGAAAAACTGCAAACGGCATTGGAGCGTGTCCTCAGTGATGAATCATTGAAATCAGAGTTGAGAAGCAATGCAACTCGGAGGGTCAATGAAAGATATAATATAGCGTCTGTTTGGAATCAAATGGTAAAGATATGGGAAACTTTATAAGAAAAATAAAGAATAACAAATTCGTAAGAGGTTTATACTTCTTAAATAAAAATTATTTTGGATTGTCTAAATCTAAAATGGGATATTGTGGTGATAATGTGGTGATTACCCCCCCCCATTCGATTCTGAATCCAAAGAATGTTGAAATAGGAAGTAATGTCGGTATTGGCCATCATGCACATATCTCTGCTTTGAATGCCAAGTTTATTGTTAAGGGAAATTGTGCAATAGCAGAGAATCTGACAGTTCATACTGGAAATCATGCAAGACTTGTTGCAAAGTTTGTAACAGATATAACCGAAGAGAATAAACCAAAAGGTTTTGATGAAGATGTTGTCGTAGAAAAAGATGTTTGGTTAGGGTGCAACGTAACCTTGCTCTCTGGAATAACAGTTGGAAGAGGTGCAACAGTAGCCGCAGGGGCAGTAGTTGCCAAATCGTTGCCACCGTATTGTATTTGTGGTGGAGTTCCAGCCAAACCATTGAAGTTCTATTGGACAATTGACCAGATTATAGAGCATGAAAAAGCATTATATCCAGAATCAGAAAGACTAAGTAGAGAGTATTTGGAAGAAGTGTTCGAAAGGTATAATAAATAACTTATAACATATACTATGTCAGTATTTAAAGACAAAGTCCTGTTGATAACAGGCGGTACGGGTTCTTTT
>OHBJ01002766.1_pt1 | contig 11727 bp, 7 predicted proteins | sample 1577241 | NCBI WGS metagenome assembly OHBJ01 (sample SAMEA3541594, study PRJEB24748) | human gut metagenome | biome: human gut; feature: human-associated habitat; material: faeces | place: China | collected 2012
TACTGCACTTGCTGTTATCAAGTATTACGAAAACAGAAACAAGTCTGTACTTGTTTTGTGTCCTAAAAAGCTGACAAACAACTGGAATACATATAAAGACAACTATATCAATAACCCTATTGCATCCGACCGTTTGAGATATGATGTGTTATATCACACCGACCTTAACAGAACACACGGTAAATCTAACGGTCTTGATCTGGATAGGCTAAATTGGGGCAACTATGATCTTGTAGTTATTGATGAATCGCATAACTTCCGTAATGGCGGAAAAATAATTGAAAATCCTGATGAAGATGATAAAGAAAACAGATATGTAAAACTTCTCAAAAAAGTAATTCGTGCAGGTGTGAAAACAAAAGTTCTCATGCTTTCTGCAACGCCGGTAAACAATCGTTTTAATGATTTAAAAAATCAGTTAGCACTTGCGTATGAAGGTCACACTGAGTACATTGACAAAAAATTGAACACCACTCGCTCTATTGACGATATATTTAAAAACGCACAAAGGGCATTTAATACTTGGAGCAAATGGGATGTTTCGGATAGGACAACAGACAATCTGCTGAAAATGCTTGATTTTGATTTTTTTGAAGTGCTTGACAGCGTTACAATTGCCCGCTCAAGAAAGCATATTCAAAAATACTACGATACTACGGATATAGGTACATTCCCGTCAAGGCTCAAACCAATATCACTCAGACCTAACTTAACTGATTTAAAATCAGCCATTACATATAATCAAATTTTTGAGCAGCTTATGCTCCTATCACTTTCAATATACACCCCCACCCACTATATTCAGGCAAGTAAAAAAGAAAAATATTCTGACTTATTTGGTAAAGATAAAGAAAAAATCGGATTCGACCAAATGGGTCGTGAGCAGGGTATTCGCAGACTTACTGCAATCAATTTGATGAAGCGTATGGAAAGTTCTGTTTATTCATTCAACCTTACGCTTACACGCATTAAGGCATTGATTGACAAAACCATAAAAGCGATTGATGATTTTAACAAGTTTACAGACACCAAACTTGACCTAACAGATATTTCTGATGTTGATGAATTTGACGATGAAGATCAGAATGTTGATGACCTTTTCTCTTTTGGTAAAAAAATAAAAATCAGTCTTGCCGATATGGACTATGTTTCATGGAGAAAAAGTCTGCAAAAAGATGCAGATATTCTTGAACTGCTTACTCTTATGGTTGGTGATATTACACCTGAACATGATTTAAAGCTGCAAGAACTGTTGAAAATAATTGACAACAAGATAAATCACCCGATAAATGAAGGCAATAAAAAGATAATTATTTTTACTGCCTTTGCCGATACGGCAGGATACTTATATGACAACGTAAGCACTTATGTAAAAACGAAATACGGTCTTAATACCGCAATGGTATCCGGTATGGTTGAAGGACGCACTACATGTCCAAATCTAAAGAAAGACTTGAACACAGTGCTCACATGCTTTTCTCCAATATCAAAAGACAAAAAATTGCTTATGCCAAATGATGATACAGAGATTGATTTGCTCATTGCAACTGACTGTATTTCAGAAGGCCAGAATTTACAGGATTGCGATTATCTTATTAACTATGATATACATTGGAATCCTGTTCGCATCATTCAGCGATTTGGACGAATTGACCGTATCGGAAGCAAAAATAAAGTCATTCAGCTTGTAAACTTTTGGCCGGATGTAACCCTTGATGATTATATCAATCTTAAAGCAAAAGTTGAAACACGAATGAAAATTGTAGATATGACTGCAACAGGCGATGACAATCTGCTAAGTGATGAAGAAAAGACCGACCTTGAATACAGAAAATCACAACTCAAACGCTTGCAAGAAGAGGTTGTTGATATTGAAGATATGTCAAGCGGTATTTCTATAATGGATTTGGGTCTTAATGAATTTAGACTTGATTTGCTTGAATATGTAAAGAATCATCCCGATATAGATAAAACACCTTTTGGACTTCATGCAGTCGCAAAAGCAAGTAATGAAATGCCGTCCGGAGTTATCTATGTGCTAAAAAATTGCTCCAACAGCGTAAACATAGATAATCAGAACAGACTTCACCCATTCTATATGGTTTATATCAGTGAAGACGGACAAGTTATATGTGACCATTTGTCGCCAAAAGCAATGCTTGACAAAATGCGTTATCTTTGCAAAGGCAAAACTGAACCATACACAGACCTTTGCAAACAGTTTAACAAAGAAACTCGTGATGGCAAAGATATGTCAAAATTTTCAGAATTGCTTGGCAATGCCATTTCATCTATTATCGAAGTAAAAGAAGAAAGTGATATAGACAGTTTCTTGGGTGGTGGACAGGTCAGCTTTTTGACAAACGAGATTAAGGGTTTAGATGACTTTGAACTTATATGCTTTTTGGTAATTAGAAATTAGGAATGAAAAACATTGTTTTTGAGAAAAGCAAAAAGTTTTCTTTGCGAATTATCGGGTTGTACAAATATCTTTGTGGTGAAAAGAAAGAATATGTCCTTTCAAAACAGCTATTAAGAAGCGGAACAAGCATAGGAGCAAATATTGCCGAGGCAAACTGCGCAATTAGCAAAAAAGATTTTTTGGCAAAGATGTATATTGCTTTTAAGGAGTGCTCTGAAACTGCATATTGGTTAGAACTATTGTATGGTGCAGAATACTTATCTAAGAATGAGTTTAGTTCAATCAATTCAGATTGTGTTGAATTGAAAAAATTGCTTTCAAGCATAACTAAAACTATGAAGGATAACTCCTAATTCATAATTCCTAACTAATAACTGATTGAAACGGAGTGAAAATTGAAATGCTCGGATTACCAAAGACGACGGAAATGAGTAAGCAGCTTCCGAAAAAAGCTATTTATACTAAATTTCAAATGAATACAGCAGCAAAAGCAAAAATTGATGCTGATATTTCAAGAATCACGATTGTAAATGAGATTGCACCCAATAAGGTCAATATTCCTTCCGGAGAGGACGTAAAAAGCTTTTTTGTTTTGCTTGTTTCTCTTAAAAGGAAAGAATATGACGAAAAAACGATAGCGACGCTTTCTAAGTTGATACCTCAGAATATTTTATTTGTTCTTGAATATGAGAATGAAAGCAGACTTGCTATTTACCATATAAAGGTAATGCAGACAGAATGGAAACCTACTGAAAATCAACAAATTGAACTTCAGGGACTTAACCTTGATACAGTCTGGGAGAACATTGTTAAGAGTTTGGAGTGTGGAGTGTGGAATGAAGAGTTATCGCTTGACGAAAACATTGCACTACATAACAAACAGAAGCAACTAAAAAAACAAATAGAAAAACTTGAAAAACAAGCGAGGACTGAAAGACAGCCGAAGAAGAAGTTTGAACTTGTACAGTTGTTAAAAAAATTGAATACAGAAATGGGGAAACTAAAATGACTTTAGGGGACATTGCATCTGTTGCGACATTAATACTTTTTGCTTTTTACTTTATTGGAAGAATTATCACAATCGCCAGAAACCGATATGTTTTTACCGACGAGCTAAGAATGATGGGGGCAGAATTTGATAATAAAGAGTTTGACATTGTTGAAGTTTTTGATTTAGAGAAAGAAGCGAACAATACATTTATCTTAACTTCAAGGCAAGGAATATACGATTTAGTAGTATACCAAAAACTATATGATAAAGAATGCAATAAAATTGGACGCAAAAAGCTTGAAAAATATAAATATAATTTTCTGAATATAGGGCAGTCTTTAGCATTCCGCGTAACACCACCAGAGTTATTTACTAAATATGAAGTTGAATACTATACCCCAGACTACAAAAGAGTAAATATAGAGTTATGGGACAATCCCAAAAATGGAGTTTTGTCAGAAAGTGCTAAACCAAAAAATACATTTAAGAGCATCATGTTCCACTTATTTAATTAAAGGAGAAAAACAATGGACAAGTTAAAAATGCAGACTGTTAATAAGGCTGACGAGAATTTTAAGAGATTAGCAGAAATGTTTCCTAATGCAGTGACAGAGGCAAAGGATGAGAACGGTGAAGTAGTTCGTGCTATTGATAAAGATGTACTTATGCAGGAAATAAACACAAAGGTGGTTGACGGCAATGAGGAACGCTATCAGTTTACTTGGCCTGACAAGAAGAAGTCGGTTCTTCTCGCCAATGCACCAATAAATAAGACATTGCGTCCTTGCAGAGAAGAAAGCGTTGATTTTGATAATACAGAAAATCTTTATATTGAGGGCGATAATCTTGAAGTCTTGAAACTCTTACAGGAAACTTATCTTGGTAAAATTAAGATGATTTACATAGATCCGCCGTATAATACCGGTAATGACTTTGTTTATAATGATGAGTTTGGAATGAGGAATGAGGAATGGAACAAAGTCAGCGGAAATTATGATGAAGACGGAAATCAAATCACCGGCAAACTTGAGAAAAATACAGAAAGCAACGGAAGATTTCATACGGACTGGCTTAATATGATTTATCCGAGATTGAAGTTGGCAAAAGATTTGTTGACGGATGATGGTGTCATTTTTATTAGTATTGATGATAATGAAGTTGAGAATTTAATCAAATGCTGTAATGAAATATTTGGCAGATCAAATTTCATCGCAAATCTCATATGGAAGAGTAAAAGTGGCGGGGCTAATGATTCAAGATACTTTGCTGTTGACCATGAATATATTATAGTTTATGCAAAATCAGCTGATAAATTTGAACTTGGAATTGACAAGGAAGCAACCGTTACAACGACATATAATCGCAAAGATGAAAAAGGTCAATATGCTTTAGATAGGCTGGATAAACAGAGCATAAGATATTCAGAAGCGTTAGATTATGAAATAATAGGGCCAGATGGAACATCTTATCGACCAAAACATAAAGACCCAACTCATCCAAACGCAACTTGGAGATGGAGTAAAAAGAATGTTGAACAGCATTATGATGACCTTGTATTTGAAAATGGTTGTGTCTATACAAAAAATTATAAGAAGGAAGGAGCAATTGCCCGTAGCTTGCTATTAGAAGATAGATTTGGTAGGACGAGAACTGGTAAAACTGATTGCTTTTCTTTGTTCAATAGAGACTATTTTTCAAATCCAAAACCATATAAATTGATTCGATATTTTGAGATAATTGCTTCAAATAAGGATTCAATAATTCTTGATTTTTTCTCTGGCTCCGCAACAACCGCCCACGCAGTAATGCAGTTAAATGCCGAAGATGGCGGACACCGTAAGTTTATTATGGTTCAGCTTCCCGAAGTGACCGATGAAAAGAGTGAGGCATACAAAGCCGGTTACAAAAACATTTGCGAAATCGGCAAAGAGCGCATTCGCCGTGCGGGACAGAAAATTAGGAATGAGCAATTAGGAATTAAGAATGAAGGCGATAACTCCTCACTCCAAACTCCTAATTCCTCACTTGACACCGGTTTCCGTGTACTAAAATGTGATACCTCTAATATGAAAGATGTTTATTATACCCCTGCCGAGTACGAACCGTCACTTTTCTCAAGTCTTGAAGATAACATTAAAGAGGACAGAACTCCGGAAGATTTGTTATTCCAAGTTATGCTTGACCTTGGAATTTTGCTTAGCAGTAAAATTCAAGTTAGGAATGAGAAAGTAGGAATGAGGAATTATTCTTACTTTGATGTTGAGGATGGATATTTGATTGCTTGCTTTGACAAAAACATTGATGAAGAAGTCATCACGGCTATTGCCAAGCAAAAACCATATTATTTTGTTATGCGTGACAGCTCTATGGCAACTGATAGTGTTGCAACCAACTTTGAGCAGATTTTCGCCGCATATAGCCCTGATACAGTAAGGAAGGTGCTTTAATATGAATAAAAACTATAGAAAAAATTTTCTTAGAGAAAATATAATGTACGGTGTATATGGACGCATTTTATTAGAACATTTTTCTGATTTGTATGATTATCTTGAGAAATTTAAAAAATTAAATAAAAAAACAAATTCTTATGACGAGTTTTCAAATATCAAAAATCAAATAGAATCAAATTATATTGAAATCATCGTTTTTTCCATAATGTGTGTGGAATCGTTTTTAAACGATTATATTGCATCATGTATATTAGATGATAATTATTATAAAAATTTTGATATGTTAAATGTATTGGCAAAATTCAATTTAATTGTGCAGTTTATTTTTAAGGATAATTCTGATAAAAGCGAAAAATGTGCTTCAATGCTAAAAGGATTAAATCGCAATAGAAATAATTTAGTACATTCAAAAAGCAACAACGCAACACATATAGCTTATCGTTCTTTAGAAGAATTAGAAGAAATAAAACCTAAAATGAATGACGAAGATTTTTTTGATAATATAATAAAACAAGATAAAAAATCTTGTTTTAACTTATTTAATGGTTCAAAACAGGCAATTATTACAGTTGTTGAATTAGCAAAGTATTTTGATTCTCAAGATATTGATTTATATGCATCTTTCAAAATATTTTCTTTTAGTAAAAAGGATTGGCTAAATGAATCACAATGTAGTAAAAAACAATTAAAAGCATTTGAAATATTAAATTTTAAAAATATATTATAAAGGGAATTATAATGAAGTTTAATTTTAAGATTCAACAATATCAAACGGACGCAGTTGATGCTGTTATAAATGTCTTTAACGGTCAAGGCTTTCATGATAAAACAAATTACATCCGTGACCTTGGTAATAAAAACCAAACCGATGCGCAGATGACCATTAACACTCCCGATGAAGAATTTGATGTTATAAATGACATAGGATATAAAAACGAGCTTGTTGAACTTTCTGACGAGCAGTTATTACAAAATATTCACACCTTGCAAAGTCAGAATAACATAAAGCTCTCCCCTTCCCTTGTAAAAGATTTGGGCAGATGCAGTCTTGATATTGAAATGGAAACGGGTACCGGTAAAACCTATGTATATATCAAAACTATGTTTGAGCTAAATAAAAAATACGGCTGGAGCAAGTTTATTGTGGTGGTACCGAGCATTGCTATTCGTGAAGGCGTAAAGAAATCGTTTGAAGTAACCACTGATCACTTTATGGAACACTACGGCAAAAAGGCTCGTTTCTTTATCTATAACAGCTCTAACTTAAATCAGCTTGATAACTTTTCATCAAACTCAGGCATCAATGTTATGATTATAAATACACAAGCTTTTGCTACATCTCTTAAAGAAGGCGGTAGAAGCAAGGAGTCTCGTATTATTTATTCAGAGCGTGATGAATTTGCATCTCGCCGTCCCATTGATGTTATTAAAGCAAATCGTCCAATTTTAATTCTTGACGAACCTCAGAAAATGGGCGGTGATGTAACACAAAAGGCATTGAAAAACTTTAATCCGCTTTTCAGTCTTAACTATTCTGCTACCCACGCAAAACACCATAATCTTGTTTATGTACTTGATGCTCTTGATGCATTCAACAAAAAACTTGTCAAAAAAATTGAAGTTAAAGGTTTTGAAGTTAAGAATTTAAGAGGAACTGACAGCTATCTATATCTTGAACAAATTGTGTTATCGCCAAAGAAACCGCCAATGGCGAAAATTGAGCTTGAAATCGGATATAATAAGTCAATTAACCGAGAAACACGAATTCTCGGTGTAAATGATAACTTGTACTATGTTTCCCAAGAAATGGAACAGTATAAGGGTTATACCATCTCTGAAATTAACCCTCTTTATGGTACAGTAACTTTCACTAACGGCAAAGTAATCAAAGCCGGAGATGTTGTTGGAGATATTTCTGAAAACGATATGCGCCGTATTCAAATTAGAGAAACTATCCTTTCTCATTTTGAAAAAGAAGAAAAACTCTTTGACAAGGGAATTAAATGCCTATCATTATTCTTCATTGATGAAGTTGCAAAATATCGTCAGTATGATGAAAACGGAGATGAAGTTCTTGGCGAGTACGGCAAGATATTTGAGCAGGAATACATCAGTGTTTTAAACGACTATGTAACATTGCTTGATACCCCGTACCAAAGATATTTAAAGTTCATCTGTAGTGATGCAACTAAAGTACATACAGGTTACTTTAGTATTGATAAAAAAGGTCATGCTATTGACAGTAAATTAAAGCGTGGCAGTGAATTTTCCGATGATATTTCAGCATATGACCTTATCTTAAAGAACAAAGAAAGATTGCTTTCATTTGACGAGCCTACAAGATTTATATTTTCTCATTCCGCACTTCGTGAGGGTTGGGATAATCCAAATGTTTTTCAGATTTGTACACTCAAACATTCCGATAGCAACACCGCAAAGCGTCAAGAAGTCGGTCGTGGACTTCGTTTGTGCGTAAATCAGAACGGCAATCGTATGGATGCGGAAAGTTGTGGCGAATCTGTACATGATATAAATACCCTAACGGTTATTGCAAGCGAAAGCTATAAAACATTTGTTACGGATTTGCAGTCGGATATTAAATCTGTACTTTATGACAGACCTACTGTTGCAACAAGTGAATATTTCAAAGGCAAGTATGTTAAGGTTGATGATGTACCTACGCTCATTGACGATAAAACCGCAAATAAAATTTACAAATATCTTATCAAAAATGATTATATTGACGATGACGATAAGGTCACTGACAAATATCGTCAAGAAATTAAGAGTGGTACTGTCGCTGAACTACCAGAAGAATTAAAACCTATGGCGGATGGTATACATACGCTTATTCAGTCTGTATATGATGACAACATTCTTCAAGATATGTTTACAGATGGTCACGAAACAAAAGTCAAAGATAATCCTCTTAATGATAACTTTGCCAAAAAAGAATTTCAGGCATTATGGAACGAGATAAACCACAAATACGCTTATACAGTAGAATTTGACAGCAATGAACTTATACAAAAAGCCATTGCTCATATTGATGATAAATTATTTGTTACTGAACTTCAATACACCACAACTGTCGGTCATCAAAAAGAAGAAATGAATGAATACGAAGTTGAGCGTGGAGCTTCCTTTACCAGCGAAAAAACGAGAGTACAAACACTTAGACACACTGAAACAAGTCAAGTCAAATACGATCTCATTGGCAAAATTACTGAGGGAACATCATTAACAAGAAAAACTGTATCAGCAATTTTACAGGGCATAAATATCAAAAAATTCTATATGTTTAGAAATAATCCTGAAGAATTTATTACAAAGGTTATCAGGCTTATCAATGAGCAAAAAGCTACAATGATTGTAGATCATATTTCTTACGATACTATTGAAGGAAAATACGATAGCACAATCTTTACAGCCGAAAAAAATACGCAGAGCTTTGATAAGGCATTCCTTGCAAAAAAAGCAATTCAGGATTATGTATTTACGGATGGTTCTGCAGAAAAGAGTATTGAAAGAAGATTTGCAGAAGATTTGGATGCAGCGGAAGATGTATGTGTTTACGCAAAACTTCCGAGAACATTTCAAATACCTACTCCCGTCGGCAATTATTCTCCTGACTGGGCTATCGCTTTCTACGAAGGAACGGTTAAACATATCTTCTTTATTGCTGAAACAAAAGGAACAATGGAAACGCTTAATCTTAGACCGATAGAGCAAGCAAAGATTTCTTGTGCCAAAAAATTGTTTAATGAAATGTCAACAAGCAATGTTGTTTACCATGATGTTGACAGTTACCAAAGCTTATTAGACATTATGAATTCAATATAAACAAAAAAGAAAAGTCGAGTTTGTGTGTTCAGCTTGACTTTTCTTCTTACAATATGGCAATGTACATTAAAAAAGCGAATACAAAACTAACAAATAAATGAAACAACTATAATACTTGTCAAATAAATACTATGGAAAATATAAGAATCAACAAAGTGCAGAAAGCAGCATTCGAACTAATTCAATCAGATGCAAGATTTTTAAATACAATAATTGATATCAATACAAATGCTAAAAATATTGATAGTAATTTTTTAATGATGTGTCAACCCTACATAGGAATATTTGCAGATGGTGCAGAACAATGGTGTCGAAAAATGGGGTTAGCCGCACCAGTGTTTAACAAAAAAGAAAAGACTTATTATTCTTCTCTTAGACAAGGGCATAAGCTTTTTGAAAAGTCTTATAACGATTATACTAAAGCTCTAATGCATCGATTTTACAAAAGTGATAATTATTTCTTTAGAATAAGTGGATTGCGTAAAAATGCCTATTATAATGTAGGAACTGATATTTGCAATGGGGAATTCTGTGGCAATACAATTTTGTGTGCTTTACACACTCCCATTGATGATTTTGAAGATAAAAATTCAGGTGATTTCATTAGCGAGATGGGTGTAATCGTAGGTAAATTGGCTGCTTTTCTAGGGTGCAGAAACTTTCCTCCATATAATTACGATGATATAAATAACATAGTTATATATAAAGACTATCACTTTTATCACAATTGCCCATTAGTTTTAAAAAATGATGTAGGGTTTGTATTGTTTTCAATTCTTTGCAATATCAATTATGCAATTAAATTTGTTGAAAACTACTTCGTTGAAAACATTCCTCAAAAATTCAAATTTGCCTATTTACAATATTATTACCTTTGCGACTTTATAAGAGAAATGAACGAATTACTAAACACCAAGTTGGAATTAAATAGTTCTCTTAAAAACAGAAATATTAGAAATTGCCTTGCACATTATGGACTAGGACAATTTATGAAAGAAACTGATATTGATAAAGAAGATATCCTTAAAGGCATAACGGTAAAAGCTTTCAATATGGAATACTACCATTGCAAAGAACTTCTTTACGATTACCTTAACAAATTAGCTATACAGATAAAGTACAAAATATTTTAGTACGCTATCCCAAAGGTAGAAAACTGAATTCTAACTGATTATCACTGATTTTCCGATATGTGAATCCTTCTTCTTTTCAGGCCCAATAATTTTTTATATTGCTGTATATGTCAATATTCTCTTGTCATAATAAAACCTCCTATTGTAGTTTCTTTAATTCTACCATAGAAGGTCATTTTTCATTATCCACTTTTTACGAACTTGTGCAAAGAATTATGGAAGTTATTGAACTGAGTAACAAAGCATTTATGGGTTATAATTTTCAATGAAAGTATTGATGACAAACAGATTGAAGCGTTTGCTTTTGGTGTTTAGACAGTCTTTATAAATCATCAAATAGCAGGCAAAAAGAAAGCTGAGGATATGAAAATTGTCCTCAGCTTTTGGTTGTTTTAGGGGTTATTTTTCGATAATTTTTGGGGTTGATTCTGAATATTATGCATTGGCAGTTTTTTGACTGATGAAATCTTGTAAGGGTTTTCTAAAAATTTTTCTAAAAAACTTTCTGAATTTTAGAAAATAAAGAACAATATATTAAATATTGTTCAGTGTTACAAAATCCTGAGATTGCTGATAATTACTGTGCTTTTTGGACTTTGCAGCATTAGGTGATACAAGATAATACCACTTCTGAGCCGCTCCAAAACCGCGTGCCGAGGGTTCAAGTCAGCTGACTTCCCATAAGGAACATATAAATTAATTTTTTTACAGAGCAGGTAGTTTTCGCTATCTGCTCTGTTTTCTGCTGTGAATTTTTGTGATTGAATTCTCTCACCAGAATTTTCCTATATGTGTCAGGAATATGTCAATCTCATACTTTGCTCCAGTGGTGTTTTTATCATTCTCGTGCATGGTGATTTTGCTTACGAAAGTTCTCAGTATCTCAGG
>OHBJ01002773.1_pt1 | contig 11713 bp, 9 predicted proteins | sample 1577241 | NCBI WGS metagenome assembly OHBJ01 (sample SAMEA3541594, study PRJEB24748) | human gut metagenome | biome: human gut; feature: human-associated habitat; material: faeces | place: China | collected 2012
CAATGCTGCTGACCACCGGCGATAAGAGCGTGGGAGAAGAGCAGTTTACTAAAAATATCAGTGAAGCTTTTGATAACATCAAGGCTTTGGGCTTAAATACTGTAATTGCACAGGTAAGACCGTTTGGGGATGCATTGTACGAATCGGATATTTTCCCATGGTCCTATCTTGCAGCAGGAACAGAGGGAAAAGATCCAGGCTTTGATCCACTGGAAATTATGGTGGAACAGGCTCATAAGAAGGGCTTGAGACTGGAAGCTTGGGTAAATCCTTACAGAGTGCGCAACAGTGCGACCAATCAGGAGCTGAGCGCAGAAAATCCGGTCCATGCAATGCTCAAAACAGGGGATGCAATCAAATATAACGGAGCAACCTCTTATAATCCTGCAAGTGAAGAAGCGCAGAAGCTGATTGCAGATGGTGTACAGGAAATCGTAGAAAACTATGATGTGGACGGAATCCATTTTGATGACTATTTCTATCCAACCACCGATACTGCATTCGATGCAAAAGACTATCAGGCTTATCAGAAAAATGGCGGAAAACTCAGCCTCGCACAGTGGAGAAGAGAAAACGTCAACAGTCTGATTCGCAAGGTATACTCTGTGATTAAGGCAGAAGACGAGGACATCGTGTTTGGAATCAGCCCACAGGGAAATATGGACAACAACTATAACAATCAGTTCATTGATGTAAAAGAGTGGCTGACTGAGGACGGATACATCGATTATATCTGTCCACAGATTTATTTTGGATTCCAGAACACTGCATGTCCTTATGAAGAAACGGTAGAAGCATGGAATGACCTGATTCAGAATGATGTCAAACTCTATGTTGGTCTGGCTCCATATAAGATCGGACTGGAAGACACCTTTGCAGGAAACGGCAAATGGGAATGGGCAAACAACGATGACCTTCTGGCACGCATGGTTGAAACAGCAAGGGAAGAGGACCATTACCAGGGATTCTCGCTGTTCCGTTATGACTCGGTATTTAAACCGCAGTCGGATGTAAAATCGGACGTAAAGCAGGAGCTTGAAAACCTTAAAGATGTTTTGTAACGGCCGAAAGGACGAAAAACAACCAAGGACGTAGACAGGAGGCCGGAAACTGTGACAAGAAACAGTAAAGAAAAATCAATCATCGGACCTTTAGCAGGTGTGATGGCAGTAATCACGATTATCGCGATCTTTGCAGTTGTTATCTTCAGACAAACAGTAGCACAGCAGCAAAAGGAGCAGAAAGTCGCGCAGGCGATGACCGAAATCAAGCAGGAACAGGAAGAAGAACAGCATTTATATGAAACCCTGCGTCTGACGGGAGAGTTCCTACAGAATGCAAAGGAGCAGTTTTCTGCGAGATATTTGGGTCCGATCGAGAACGGGTTTGGAAAGTATTACACGCTTCTAACAGGGGATAAAGAAAAAGACTGGATGGTGGATGCCAACATCGAGGTGCAGATGAAAGAGCAGGGCGAGATGCGGGAAACCAAGTGGCTGTCTGCCGGATATCAGGATCTGCTGGGAATCTGTATGCGTCTGGCACTGGTGGATGCGATGTATCCGAAGGAAAAACCGTTTTTGGTGCTGGACGATCCGTTTGTCAATCTGGATGAAGAAAAGATGGCACATGGCAATGAACTGTTTGGAAAAATTTCCGGGGAGTATCAGATTTTGTATTTTACCTGTCATGCAAGCCGGAATATAGAAAACACAAAATAAAGGGAGAGGAAACATGGAGAAAAAGATTTTATTTCCGCAGATCGGCGGAATTATGCACGGAGGGGATTACAATCCGGAACAGTGGCTGGACCGGCCGGACATTCTGGAAGAAGATATCCGCATGATGAAGAAAGCCGGGATGAATTGTGCAACACTTGGGGTATTTTCCTGGTCAACCTATGAGCCGCGGGAAGGGGAATTTCATTTCGCATGGCTGCATGACATCATGGATAAGTTATATGCCAATGGCATTTACACGATATTGGCGACGCCGTCCGGAGCGCGCCCGGCATGGCTGGATGAAACATATCCGGAGTGCAGACGCGTGGATTCCTACGGTGTGCGTGAACATCACGGGGTGCGGCACAACCACTGTATGAGTGCACCGGTTTATCGGAAGAAGGTTTCTGTGATCGTCAATAAACTGGCAGATGAATTCGGAAATCATCCGGGGCTTCTGATGTGGCATATTTCCAATGAATTTGGCGGGGAATGTTACTGTCCGCACTGTGTAAAGCGGTTCCAGGATTATCTGGCGGAAAAGTTTGACCATGATATTGAAAAACTGAACAAGGCATGGTGGACAACGTTCTGGAGTCATACTTACAATGATTTTTCCCAGATTGAACCGCCGTACCGCAACGGAGAATTCAGCATTATGGGATTGAATCTGGAGTGGAAACGGTTTACCACCTGGAATATGACGGATTACATGAAGGCAGAGATTGCCATTTTAAAAGAACGTACCCCGCAGATTCCGGTGACAACGAACTTTATGAAGGAATATGACGGACTGGACTATCATAAAATGCAGCAGCCGCTGGACGTGGTGTCCTGGGATTCTTATCCGCGGTTTCACAATGATGAGGAGTCGTTTTCAGATACGATGACAGAAAATGCGTTTGATCATGCCATGATCCGTTGTCTGAAAAAAGAGCAGCCGTTTATGCTCATGGAGAGCGCGCCGGGGCTGGTCAACTGGCATCCGTTTAATAAAATGAAACGTCCGGGCGTACACCGGCTGGCTTCGCTGCAGGCAGTGGCTCTCGGTTCCGATACGGTGCAGTATTTCCAGTGGCGGAAAGGAAGGGGATCGTTTGAGCAGTACCATGGGGCGGTTGTGGATCATCTCGGAACGGATGATACCAGAGTTTTTCGTGAAGTGGCAGATCTTGGGGAAGAATTAAAGAAACTCAAAGATCTGGCAGGGACAGTCGTAAAAGCACCGGTAGCCGTGTTATACGACTGGGACAGCCTCTGGGCAACGGATGGAATGAAGGGGCTGGCAGAGTCCACCCGTAACTATATTAAGACCTGCAGGAAAGCATACCGCAATCTGTCGGCACTCGGAGTGGATGTGGATGTGATTTCCAGTGAAGAGGATTATAGCGGTTATTCTGTGATTGTGGCACCAATGCTGTATCTGCTGCATCCGCATGTCGGGGAGCGCATGAAACAGTTTGTGGAGCAGGGAGGTCATCTGATTGCAACCTATGTGACCGGATATGTGGATGAAAACCAGCTCAATTATCTGGGCGGATTTCCGGGAGACGGATTAAAGGATCTCTTTGGCGTGATCAGTGAGGAAATTGATACACTGTATCCGTCCGACCGCAACCGCGTACATTTTGCCGAAATGCCGGAAGGGGAAGTACGGGATTATGCGGAAGTTCTGCGTGTGGCAGATGGCACAAACGTGCTTGGTACCTATGAACAGGATTATTACAAAGGAATGGCAGCAGTGACGGAGCGCACATGTCAAAACGGCAGTGCCATGTATATCGCGGCCCGGCTGGACGATGCTTCCATGCAGCACCTGTATGCGCGTACACTGAAAAAAGCGGGAGTTTCGATGTATAAACTTCCATATGGCGTGGAACGTCACACACGCGAAGCGGATGGTATGCGGTATGTATTTTATCTGAATGATACGACCGGACCGCAGATTGTTTCCGGGGTAGAGGGAATTGATCTTCTGACGGGAGAGGTGATCAAGGGAATTCTTACACTGGAACCGTATGGCGTGGCATGTGTAAAAGAATAAGTTCTATTCTGAAAGTTTTGTGCATATAGTTACGGAAAAGAAGTGTGGGAGCTTCTTATGGATAGAAATTGTGATGCATTTATCCGCTCCAACAATACCTACGATATCCTGATTGCCAGAGAGTCTTTGGAGATTTCTGACGACCGGGCAGAATGTATACAAAATATCGGTGAAAAATTTGTGGCAGAATATTTTGACCGGGACGAGGTGCCGCAGCTGAGCATTAAGACATACGGATATTCGATTATCCCAAAATGTTTCGGACTGCTGGATACGCTTGCACTGGAGACAACCGGTATCCTGCAGCTGCAGAATCAGCCAGCCCTGTCCCTTCGGGGACAGGGTATTTTTATTGGATTTGTTGATACGGGAATTTCCTATGAACTGCCCTGTTTCCGGAATGCCGATGGAAGTACAAGAATCCGCTCAATCTGGGATCAGAGTATTCCGACGGGGGAGAAAAATACCCCTCAGGGATTTTTGTACGGAACGGAATATACACAAAAAGAGATCAATGAGGCACTGGAACAGGAACATCCGCGGGAACTGGTTCCAGTGACGGATGAAGATGGGCACGGAACCATGCTGGCAAGTATTGCCTGCGGAAGTGAAGATCTGCAGGCTGGTTTTACTGGGGCGGCTCCTTATGCGGAACTTCTGGTTGTAAAGTTAAAACCGGCAAAACCATATCTGAAAGACTTTTTTTATATTCCGCAAGAGATGCCTGCCTATCAGGAAAATGACATTATGGCGGCAATTGAATATCTCGAAGAGACTGCCAGAAAACTGGGGCGGCCCCTTATTCTGTGCCTTGGTCTCGGGACAAACAACGGAAGCCATTCCGGTGGCAGCAATCTTTCGGAACTTCTTGATGATATTGCGGGCAGATGGCGCCGGTGTGCGGTTGTGGCAACCGGAAATGAGGCGAATGCCAGACATCATTTTTACGGGAAAAGTGATGGAAATTCAATGGTTGCGGTAGAGGTGAATGTGGAACAGCGGATGCGGGGATTTTATCTTGAGTTGTGGGCCAGTGCACCGGAATTGTTTGTGGTGGCGGTGCGTTCGCCGGGAGGCACTCTTATGCCGGCGCAGAATGTGCCCGGAAATTCGCATCAGGAACAGGAATTTATATTTGAAGGGACAAGAGTGGAAATTGATTATGCACAGGTGGGACGCACGCGGGGGGATCAGCTGGTGTTTATCCGGTTTGAAAACCCGGCGGCAGGGATCTGGACGCTGTATGTTAATCCGAGTACCACGATCACAGGACAATTTCATATCTGGCTGCCAATGAGTGGAATGTTAGAAAAAGACGTGGTGTTTTTGCGTCCGGATCCGGATGTGACACTTACCGTGCCGTCTTCGGCAAAAATTCCGATTGGGGTGGGTGGAATGGATCAAAAGAGTGGTATTTTATATCTGGATTCCGGGAGGGGGAATACCATTGCGTCGGTTGTAAAACCGGATTTTGTGGCTCCGGCTGTGGGCGTGCAGGCGATAGGAAGGCTTGGAAATTATGTGACACTGACGGGAACGAGTGCAGCTTCTGCAATTGCGGCAGGAGCATGTGCACAGATCATGGAGTGGGGAAACAGCCGTGGGAGAAGACTGCTTTTAAATTCGGTGCAGATCGGAAATATTCTGATCCGCGGGTGCGAAAGGAACCCGGATGTATCCTATCCGAATACCGCCTGGGGCTATGGAAAAATGAATGTTTACGATGCACTGATGAAATTTTATGGGGTATAAAATTTATATACAAAGCGTAAAAAGATATAAAAAATTTATGAAATGCTTTTTTTTGAGAACCAAGTACGATATAATTAAGACTATACAGATTGGAGAGTGAAGTATGGAGAAAAAAGATTTATTAGCAAATTACGCAGCATCAAAACAGAATATGTGTATTACGAATGATACGATCTCGGACCGATTGTTTCAGGAGTATGGGGTAAACAGAGGACTTCGCGATGTCAACGGAAAGGGTGTATTGACAGGTCTGACCCGTATTTCAAAGATTGTGTCCTTCAAAGATGAAAATGGAAAACAGGTGCCATGTGACGGTGAGTTATGGTATCGCGGATATAATGTAAAAACACTGATCAAATCCATTGGACCGAACGAATTCGGCTTCGAGAAAGCAGCATATCTGCTGCTGTTTGGAGAACTTCCGGATCAGGCGCAGCTGGATGAATTCTGTGAGGTGCTCGGCAACAGCCGGACACTTCCGACCAATTTTACCAGAGACGTTATTATGAAGGCGCCTTCTAAGGATATCATGAATTCCATGACACGAAGTATTCTGACACTTGCGGCCTATGATCCGTATACGACAGATTCTTCCATTGAGAACAATATCCGTCAGTGTATGCAGCTGATTGCCAATTTCCCGATGATCGCGGCATATGGATATCACGCATATAATCATTATGAAAATGATTCGAGTATGTATATTCACCGACCGGACCCGAAGCTTTCCACGGCAGAGAATTTCCTTCGTATGCTGCGGCCGAATAAGCAGTATACACAGCTGGAGGCACAGGTGCTTGATGTGGCACTGATGCTTCATATGGAGCATGGCGGCGGTAATAACAGTACGTTTACCACCCGTGTGGTTACTTCTGCCGGTACGGATACATATTCTGCCATCGCTGCGGCAATGTCTTCCCTGAAAGGACCAAAGCATGGCGGTGCCAACATCAAAGTTATGCAGATGATGAATGATATCCGGGAAAATGTGCATGACTGGAGCGATCGTGACGAGGTGAAGTCCTATCTTGGAAAGATGCTGGATGGACAGGTCTTTGATAAGAAGGGATTGATCTATGGTATGGGACATGCCGTGTATTCCCTGTCTGATCCGAGAGAGCGTGTGTTCCGCAGCTATGTGGAGCATCTCGCGGAGGCAAAAGGACGCCAGAAAGACATGAACCTTTACAATATGATAGAAGAAGTGGCTCCGGAACTGATCGCAGAAAAGCGTCATATTTTCAAGGGTGTCAGCCCGAATGTGGATTTTTACAGTGGTTTCGTATATGAAATGCTTGGCATTCCGTCGGAATTGTATACACCATTGTTTGCCATTGCAAGAATTGCAGGATGGAGTGCACACCGGCTGGAGGAGCTGGTGGGATGCAACAAAATTATTCGTCCGGCATATAAGAGTGTCATGGAAGAACTGGAATAAGATTATTACAGCGGACAGAATTGCATTTTATTTTGCTCTGTGCTAGTATGGAAACAGAAACTTTCGTGTGTTATAACTATAAAAGGGGAGAGGACTGATTATGAAAATAAAAGAAAAATATTATCGCTTTGCGGAAAAAGGGCAGCAGATACAGAGAGTAAACCGTTTTCTTGTAACAGAATATCTGATTTTTTATGCGTTTATTCTGTTTATGCTCTGGGCATCAAGAGCAAAAGGAGTACGTTCTTTGGGCTTTACGGCATTTGTCAGTGTGATTGCAGTAGTCTCCGGAGGTGCATTGCTCATCGGATGGAAGCGGCGTCCGGAATCGGAGCGGCTGAGATATCTGGCACTGATCGGGTTATATCTCGTATCATTTTTCATGACTTTTGCTTATACGGAGAGCTTTATCCGTTTTCTGGGACTGGCTCCTTTTATCGGCTGTATTTTGTTTTTTGATCCGAAATATTCCAGAATCGGCGGCATCGGTTATCTTGTATTGAATGCGCTGACTGTCTTTGGTCAGATCCGTCAGCAGCCGGAAGGCGTAGCCGGGACAACCAATCTTGTACTGGATCTGCTGGCACTGGGGGTACTGGTATTTGCTGTGATCTTTACAACAAATGTGGCACAGAAATTCAACCATGATACCCGGCACAGTGAACAGCAGGAGCAGCGGAAGCAGCAGGCAATTTTAGACGATGTGATCGGTGTGGCGGAAGAAGTGCGTAAGGGTACGGAATCCGTGATGAAGATTGTCAATGATCTGAATGGATCGACAGAGGTGGTCAATGGTGCGATGAAAGATATTTCTTCCAGCACGCAAAGCACGGCGGAAAATATCCAGACACAGACAACCATGACACAGGATATCCAGCATTCAATTGAGCAGACACTGGAAAGTTCCGAGAATATGGTAAAAGTGGCAAAGCAGTCCGGGGAACTGAATCAGGAGAGTATGGAGATCATGGAACATCTGAAGAAACAGTCCGCAGTAATCGCAGAGACAAACTCCGGAGTGGCAGATTCCATGAAAGCGTTACAGGAGCGTACCGAGGCAGTAAAGAGTATTGCAGATACCATCTTTTCCATTTCCAGTCAGACCAATCTGCTGGCGCTCAATGCTTCTATTGAGAGTGCCCGTGCAGGGGAAGCCGGAAAAGGGTTTGCTGTAGTGGCTGATGAAATCCGTCAGCTGGCAGAGAAAACCAGAAGTGAGACAGAAAGCATCGCACAGATTCTGGATGAATTGTTTAAAAATGCAGAGGATGCAGCAACGGCGGTGAGCCGTTCGATTGAGGCTACCAATGCGCAGGATTCCATGATTGCGAAAGCATCTGAGAGTTTTTCGGGAATGAATGAGAATGTCAATACACTGGTTCAGGAGATCGAAGGCATTGACGGCATGTTAAACCGTCTGTCGGATGCAAACAATCAGATTGTAGACAATATCAGTAATCTTTCTGCAACAACGGAAGAAGTGACGGCCTCTTCCGTACAGGTAGCGGATCTGTCAGTTGAGAATTTAAACAATGCCGAGCAGGCAAAACAGAAACTTGACAATGTGCTTGCGGTATCTCATGAACTGGATAAGTACATAAAATAAACAGATGGAATGAGATAAAGGTGCCTCAGCAGGAGAAATTCTGCTGAGGATTTTTACTACTATAACTTAGAAGGAGATAAAAATTATGAATATAACAATGAAACAGGTCGAGGGCGGTGTATGTGCGGCTGCAGGATTTTCCGCAAACGGATTAAACTGTGGGTTAAATCCGGATCGGAACAAAAATGATCTGGCACTGATATGGTCAGAGAAAGAGTGTACGGCAGCGGCTGTCTATACAACGAATAAAGTAAAGGGTGCACCAATCCTTGTGACAAAGAAACATCTGGCAGCAACCGGAAATAAGGCGAGGGCTGTTATTGTCAACAGTAAGAATGCCAATACCTGTAATGCAGACGGAGAAGAAAAGGCACAGATGATGTGTGATCTGGCTGCAGCAGAGCTGGGAATAAAGGCAGACGAGGTGATCGTGGCATCAACCGGTGTCATTGGACAGAAGCTTCCGATAGAACCGATCCGTGATCATGTGCAGGAGCTGGCACGCGGACTTTCTCCACAGAATCATGGAAAAGCAGCAAATGCCATCATGACAACCGATACCTATGCCAAGGAGACCGCGGTTTCTTTTACGCTTGACGGGAAGACCTGTACGGTTGGCGGTATGGCAAAGGGAAGTGGCATGATCCATCCGAATATGGCTACCACGTTAAATTTTGTTACAACCGATGTTGCGATTTCCTCAGAAATGATCCAGAAAGCACTTTCTGAGATTGTAAAGGTGACGTACAATTGTCTGAGCATTGATGGAGATACTTCTACCAATGATATGGTCAGTATTCTGGCAAACGGCATGGCAGAAAATACGCCAGTCACAGCAGAGGGAGAGGATTATGATACGTTCCGTCAGGCGCTGTATCAGGTACTCATGACGCTGACCAAGATGCTTGCCAAGGACGGTGAGGGAGCATCGAAGATGCTGGAGTGTACCTGTAGCGGTGCGCCGGATCAGGATACCGCAATCATTATTGCAAAGAGTGTGATCCGTTCCCCACTGTTTAAGTGTGCAATGTTTGGGGAAGATGCCAACTGGGGACGTATTTTATGTGCAATCGGTTATGCGGATGCGGAGTTTGATATCAACAAAGTGGATGTGGATCTGGCATCGTCCAAGGGAACCATTGCCGTATGCAGAAATGCTGCCGGTGTAGATTTCTCTGAGGAGAAAGCAAAAGAAATCTTAGAGGAAGATGAAATTTATATCAATATTGATCTGCATCAGGGAGAGGCATCTGCCAAAGCCTGGGGATGTGATCTGACGTATGATTATGTAAAAATTAATGGAGATTATAGGAGCTAGATAGAACATGGAAAAGAAAATCGGTTTTATCGGCTGTGGAAATATGGGAACAGCCATGATACAGGGAATTTTGGAATCCGGAAAATGCCCTCCGCAGGAGATGATGATTTCCTGTCGTACGAAGAAAACGCTGGAAGAAAAGAAAGCACAGTTCGGAGTGCAGATCAGTACGGACAACCGGGATGTGGCAGCATTTGCAGACATTTTGTTTGTGGCAGTAAAGCCACAGTTTTATGCCGAAGTGTTAGAGGAAATCAAGGATCTTCTTACAGAAGAGCAGATTCTGGTATCCATCGCGCCGGGAAAGACACTGGTATGGTTTGATGAAGTGCTCGGACGAAATTTAAAAGTGATTCGTACGATGCCGAATACCCCATCTATGGTCAAAGAAGGCATGATGGGTATGTGTGCGGGAGCACGTGTGACGGATGCGGATATGGCTCTGGTGCGGGATCTCTGCAGTGGATTTTCACAGACGGAAGTCATCCCGGAGCATCTGATGGATGTGGTTACTGCCGTCAGCGGAAGCTCTCCGGCCTATGTATTTATGTTTATTGAAGCCATGGCAGATGCAGCAGTGGCTGGTGGAATGCCGAGACAGCAGGCGTACAAATTTGCAGCACAGGCGGTACTTGGAAGTGCAAAGATGGTTCTTGAGACGGGAAAACATCCGGGAGAACTCAAAGATATGGTATGCTCTCCGGCAGGAACCACCATTCAGGCAGTGCGTGTGCTGGAGGAAAAAGGCATGCGCAGCAGCGTGATCGAGGCAATGATGAAGTGCCTGGATATCTCCCGCAATATGTAAAACCGTTTACTTGCTTTTTCTGTTGAAAATGTGTAGAATAGAACCATCAACAGATTTAGGAGAGAAGGAAATATGAGTCAGGCAAAGGTAGATAAATATAAGAAAGAAAAAGCCAATCGTAAAAAAGAGATGGCAAAGCAGAAAACGGAAAAAATCATTGGTATCATCTGTGGATGTGCAATTTTAGTTGCCATCGTTGGATGGGCCGGTTATACCGGATACAATTATTATGAGGATAATAAGCCGGCACAGACGTATTATACCAATACTTCTGCATTGTCCAGCTACGTGAGTGGATTAAACACAGAGGCACAATAAGATCTGCTTATCAGATATTTGCATGTGGGGCATCACCGATCGGGTGATGCCTTTTCCAATGCCTCGGATACTGCACCGATGAGCAGACGACAGGTATACTGGTTGTTTTTGGAATATGTAAGATCCGTAAGGGACTGGCTGGAAATAATCTGTTTTGCCAGTTCATCGAGCGTAGGACGGACCAATGGGTACATGGTTTCTACAGTTTCATCCAGATGAACCATGGTGATTTCGTTGATATGGTCTTCGTCTACAGATACCTGTACATCGAACGGATTTCCATCAATCATGACAGAAGAGGTATAGACACCCGGAACGTACATGGTTTCTACCGCTTCATTGTCTGCGGACTGTTTGTGGGAACTGCCAAGCAGGATTCCAAGGAAGATCACAAGCAGGACACCAAGTCCTGTGATGACACCTGCAAACACAAGTTTTTTCATATGAAGAACGACAATTCTGGTTTTTGCACTCATTTGTTACCTCCATTTCCAGCTTTGGTATATTCTATGCAGGGAATACACATTCATGCGTTTAATTTTAAACTTCCCATTGGTATAAATTTTTCAAAATGTATAAAAAATTCAAAAAGTGGTTGACAGAAGAGCATGTATCTGTTATTATCTTATCTGTGCTCACGAGAGAGCTTACATATGCGATAGTGGCGTAGTTGGTAACGCGCGACCTTGCCAAGGTCGAGACCGCGGG
>OHBJ01002774.1_pt1 | contig 11712 bp, 8 predicted proteins | sample 1577241 | NCBI WGS metagenome assembly OHBJ01 (sample SAMEA3541594, study PRJEB24748) | human gut metagenome | biome: human gut; feature: human-associated habitat; material: faeces | place: China | collected 2012
GCTGCGGCAGCTCCATGAGCTGACAGGTGCGCCGGTCTGGGTGAGCAAGATCGACTCGGCCGACCCGGCGGGCATGACGCATGGGCGGCTGATCTTTACCAATACCTATGAGGATGGCGACGAGCTGACGCTCGGCCATATCAAAATTCGCGTCATCGCCACACCGGGCCATACGCCGGGGGGCGTGTGCCTGCTGGCGGGCGACTGGCTGTTCTCGGGCGACACGCTGTTTGCCGGGAGCTGCGGCAGGACAGATTTTCAGGGCGGAGACCAGCGGTCGATGATGGAATCGCTGAAAAAGCTCGGGCAGCTGCCGGGAAATCTCCGCGTCCTGCCGGGGCACATGGAGGAGAGCACGCTCGACGAGGAGCGGAAGTGGAACCCGTGGATGCGCGAGGCGCTGAAGGCATGAAGCTCTATCTCAATCATACGGAACGCTATCCGGTGGAGCAGCTGCAGCTGCAGCTGTTCGCGGCGGAGCCGAGCGAATTTGTCACCGCGCCGTTCGCCAATGTTTAGGGCAGCGCTGCTGCGGTATCCGGCGAACCGTGTACTGCTTTCCGTGTACGAGAAAGGCAAAGGTGACCACGTTGTTCGGATCGGTGAACGAGTCGATAATGGTGAAGATAAAGCAGGCGAGGATCATGGGGCTGACATAGGGGAGCGTGATCTTCCAGAAGTATTCCCACGCGGTGGCACCCTCCATCTGGGCTGCCTCCTTGGCGGAAACCGGAATGTTTTGCAGTGCCGCAAGGAAGATCAGGATCTGGATACCGGAGTTCCACACGATGCCGAAAATGTTGTCCGATACCATTTCAATGGTGGTCTGCATGCTGTCGGAAATGCCGTAGATGCCGAGGAATTCCATGAGTTCGCCCAGCAGGTCTGTGGAAAACATGGTGGAAAACTGGCTGGCATCACTGTTGCCGGTGCTTTGCAGGTTGCCGTTGATGATGTTATACACCGGACCGGTGGCAATGATGACCGGCAGGAAGAACACGGCACGGGAGAATGTCCGTCCCTTGAACTTCTGATTCAGAATGACTGCCACGAACAGGGAGAACACCAGAATCAGCGGGGTTTTCCACGCAGTGTCCTTCAGCACCTTCACCAGATACTGGCGGTAGTTCGGGTCCACGTTGAACGCGTAGTTATAGTTGTCCATGCCGACCCAGCTGCCGACCATGCCGCCGGTGTCCGGCGTGATCTCCTGAAAGGAATAGAGCAGTGACTCTACCACAGGGATCAGGAAGAAAATCAGTGCACCCACGAACCACAGAGCAATAAAGCAGTAGCCGTACATGCTTTTTCGTTTTTCATATGCCATTTTCATGCTTCGTTCCAGCTCCCTTCCTCCACATAGTCCGCCATGGCGTATGCTGTGCCGTCTACAGTGACGATCTGTTTCGCCAGATCGGTTTCTACCACCGTGCCGTTTTCATAGGTGGTGGTGATGACATCGCCCTTTCTCTCATAGCCGGTGATGGTCTGGTCACCCAGTCCGGAGAGCACCGCCTTGGAGAATGCATAGCTCTGTGCGGCGTAGTCTGTCCAGCTTTCCGCACTGGCATAATAGAGCCCGTCCAGTACCGTATCTTTCAGCGTACTGGTTTCTTCGCCGATCATGTCAAAGTGCAGGCTGCTGCCGGAGGCAATGGCGAGAAGCACGGTTTCTTCCGGTGTTGCCGAAGCATTCACCGCACTGGTGCCGTAGGATTTCACCCCGTGCATTACCATCTGGTAGAACGGAATGTCCTCGTCGAACACATCGAATCCGCTGGATTGCAGCGGCACGTCTGTGATCTCCTGCACATAGGGCAGAGCGTAGGCATTGGCTCCGTTCGCCAGCAGGGAAATGTCTGCATCAGTGATCTGCTGATATGCGTCCTCCAGCAGCTGCTGGGCAGCATCTCGTGAGATCGCCTGCTTGCCGTAGTCCCCGTAAAGAGCAGTGGTCAGGCTGCCCAGCGAAAGGGTGTTCAGTTCTTTCTTTTGCAGGCTGCCGGTAAGCTTCTCGGCAACCTCCGAAAAGGCAGACGGCGAGAGCAGGGACAGAGGCTTGTTCACAGTACTCTGGGTACCGTATGCCAGATTGTAATCATAGATGCGGGCATAGGAGCCGGAGATGCGGACGGCGGTATCCTGAAATGTATAGAACCCGCTGCCGGAACGGAACGTTTCATTTTCCGATACCGGATAAATGGTCACGCCGTTGGACGCGGCATAGCTTTGCAGGTCGTTCCAGTCACCGTTTCCGCCCAGACAGCCGGCAGCCTTTGCCTTGATGTCCACCTTGCCGGAAATGCCGGCGTTGGTCCAGTTGTAGTACTGCACCTTCATGTTCTCGGCACCGCCGTCCGACAGGTTTTGCAGAATTTCCTCTGCCTGCTGGAAGCTGGTGAGAGCCGTTTTCATGCTTACGGGAATTCCCAGCACGGATTTTTCCTTTTTCGTGCCGCCGTAGAAGTTGAGGTACAAAGACGGGTCCGTGTTCTCCACGGTATTGGTCACGCCGGCTTCTTCGGTGAGGTAGTTCCGGTATGCCGCCGCCACATCGGTATAGTCCGGTGTGTCCTCGGTTTCCAGGGGGTAGTACCGCACTGCCAGTGTGTCGGTTTTCATGTCGCCGTCCTCGAACACGGTCAGTGCCGTGCCGTTGTCGCCGGACATATAATAGGTATCCGAATCCCGCACCGTGAAGTCGAAGCCGCAGACGTTGAAGCTGCTCTTGGACTGTCCGCTGACGCTTGCAGTCAGCTTGGCGTTGGAGTCGCCCTCGGTGCAGACTACCATCATAGCGTTATCGCCGTTGACGATGCCGTACATGGGCAGGGAAACCTGCTCTGTCACTGCCGGTTCTGTCAGGGGAACCGCAGTCACATCGGAGCCATACACATAGCCGGTATAAGATTTCGCGGTCTTTTTGCCGTTGTTGAAGCGGATCAGAGCACCGCTGCCGTCGGGAATGACGAAGTAGCCCTCATCAGTAGAAGAAGCCGCCCCGAAGCTGCTGAGCATGGAGAGGGAAGTGGTCAGCTTGCCGGTTTCGGAGGTGTCGTCCTCCTCGATGTCGGCGGTGTCGATCTTCGCTTCCAGATAGTCATCTTCCAGCGTGTAAGTCACCGGCACGGTAATGCCTGCTTTCTTGAACGAATAGGTGATCTTCACACCGCTGCTCTTGTCCTTGACCTTGATCTTCGCATCGCCCTTGGAACGCATATTGGTAGTGCTGCGGGCATCGGGTTCGCCGTAGATCATTTTCAGCGAGGAGGATAAGTCCTCTACAATGGTATTGGTGGCAGTCTTGTCGTGTCCCACATTTTCGGGAGTAGACCACCACATCTTGTCTTTTGCCTTGTCGTACAGTCCGATCACGGCGGTGTCGTCGTCCACGTACAGTGCCAGCTTGTCATTTTCCGTGACAAACCGTGCCGAGGAGATCACCGCATCATAAGTGTCTGCCAGTACGACCTGCCAGCCGTCCTCGTTGGTATAGGTGACTTTGCCGTCCTTGGCAGCACCGTCTGTGGTGTAGCTGCGTTCTACTTCGTCGTAGTCCTTGTTGTACAGTTCCAGTGTCCGGTTGTCGCGGGAACGGAACAGCAATTCGTTATCCAGAGAAGAAACGATCTGGCGAACCATTGTGACCTTGCTGTATTCCGGATCCATGTACACCAGCCAGCGGCTTTCCGGACTTAGGAATACCACGAAGTCGCTGTTGTCGCTGTCTTCTTCCAGTGTGCAGACCACCTCGCCGGTGACATCGTCAATGCCTGCCAGTTCGATGTCGTCCAGCAGATCTGCCACGTCCTCGTCGGAAATGGTATCCTCATAGTCCTCCGGACGGTAGTAGAAAGTGATGCCGTCGCAGGAATTCTTCTTCTGCATGTACTGGGTGACCTGTTCCGCCGTAATCGCAATTTCCTCCAGCGATTCGGAACGGGTCGCTTCTTCGGCGGTGTCGTCTGCCGTATCGGCATCGGCTGTACCGTCTGCCGCCGGCATCTCCTCCGAGGTGTCGGAAATGAGGGCAATGTCGTCCTCGCCCTCCGCCGCCGCCGGCAGGGAAACTGCCGTCATGCAAAGGCTCAGAGCACAGATGCCGGCAGCCCATTTTTTCCAGTTCTTCATATTGGTTCCACCGTCCTTTCTATACTCTCACGCGGTATGTGATCTCCGTGTAGACGGAAGAAACAAATACGTATACCTGCTGGAACAGTGCCACCAGCAGCACCAGCAGGATCAGAATGATCAGCATTGCCACAAAGGTGAGCAGCAGTGCCAGAATGGTCTTGCTGATCGAATACTGATGCACCGCCTTAATGGCGTTGAACATCAGGAGCACAGACCATGCAGTACTGATTACCGTGACGCAGGTAATAAAGATGACTTCGTCCTGAATCAGTACATGGGACAGGAGCGTCCGGATATACAGTCCGGCAACGTAGGGGATCATTGAATAGGCACTGTAGATATAGATTTTCTTGATCGTGCCCTCGCCGTCCAGCAGGGTACAGATCGACCAGTTGCCGATGACGAACACCAAAAATACCGCAATCGTCTGGACGATATACGGGACAATGCTGAACATCTTGGTGTTGGTGACGGCAAACTGATAGCCCACCAGATTGTCATGCAAAATCTTCGCCACGAACCAGAGCAGGATCACAATGCTGGCATACAGGACGGAACCGCCCTTTTTCCAACGCAGATCCTCAAAGCCCTCAAACGGGTGGAACACACTGTGCTTGACCCATTGCTTTTGTGTCAGATCCATCATAGCAGCATCACTCCTCCTCTCCCTCGTGCAGCATTTCGATCAGATTCTTCGGCTGGTTCTTTTTCTTCTTTTTGTTGCGGAAGTGGAAGAACACTGCCGCGGCGATCAGCACCACGACCACCAGAATGATCCATGTGAAGTTCTGATTCAGCCATTCAGAGCGATAGCCCTCAAACGCCTTATCGTACAAATTGCGGGACTGTGCCAGCTTGGCATATTTCATTGCCTCTTTATAGTTGCCCTCATTATAGAGTGCCGACGAGATGCCGATATACGCCATCTGGTAATTGCCGTCCCGCTTGAGCACCTCCCGCCACGGCTCCAGTGCCTCAGCATAATAGCCGGCGTTGTACAGAGCCACGGCATTGTGCACAATGCCCCCGAACTCGGTTTCGGTGAAAATGGTAACGGTATTCTTCATGGCATCCGAAACATAGATGTTCTTGCCCATGGTTTCCACCGCGGAAACTTTCATGGAAAAGCCGCCCAGCTGGTCGGCTGTGGTACCCAGAATGAACAGCAGGCTGCCGTCCTCGTCGTACTGGAACACCCGTCCGGTTTCCAGATCCAGACAGTTGATGCGTCCCATGTCGTCAATGTCGATGTCCACCATCTGGGTGGTGTAGTTCTCATTGGCGGTGGAATCATAAACAGAGTTCAGATCACCGAATGTCGCCTCCAGCACGGAGAACAGGTTATAGCCGGCAGGGTTGACCTTTTTCACACGGTCCGCCTCGGAGGAGGAGGACTGTGTGACGGTGTAGATGAAGCCCTCATCGTCAATGTCAAAACTGGTGATGCCTGCCGCCACGTTACGGGAGGAATTCGCCCGCATTTCGTCGGTGGCGATCATGTTCCAGAAGTAGTTCGCCACCACTTCCGCAGTAGCGTCCACGGAGTTGGCACCGAAATAGCCCTGAAATTCGCCGTCGCTGTTGAACATGGCAGAGCCGTTGGTGATATTGTTCAGCACCATGTAGATATTGCCCGCCTTGTCCACAACGACTTTCTGGGGCTTAAAGGTTTCGTTTTCATATAATGTGGAGTCCGGCCGTGTCAGTTCCAGCTGCACATTGCCGTCCAGATCACACACCAGCAGACGGGAATTTCCGGTGTCTGCGATGTACATGCACTGGGTTTCCTCCGACACATAGATGCCCTCGGGATCTTTCAGTGTGGTTTCGCCGTCCGCGGTTTTCAGCTTGTCATAGATTCTGGTCGCCTTGGAAAAGCCGCTGTCTGTGACAACGATGCGGTTGTTGCCGCTGTCCGCAATGTAAAAGCGGTCCTCCCAGTCCCGAAACAGATCGGAGGGGGTATTGAACGCACCGCAGCCCAGATCCAGACCGCTGACAGCACGCTGTGCCGCATAGCCTGCCTGTGACGGTGTCGCTTCGTCCCAGCGGTCGTAGTTATAGACGTTGTAATGTTCCGCCGAAACTGCCGGCATGCCAATCGCCGCCGTCAGCGTCAGCACGGACAGACACGCCGCCGCCAGATGATTTGCCTTTTTCTGCAAAGTCTTCACCCTCCCTTTAGTCCTTGATTCCGGAATGTGCCATGGTTTCGATGACCTGCCGCTGTGCCAGCATAAAGATGACGATCGGCGGCACCAGCATGAACACGGCGGCTGCCATTGCCACGCCGGCTCTCGCCAGACCGGCAGATGCTGCCTGCTGTACCACGGTGGGCAGCGTTTTCAGGGATTCGCTGAACACCAGCGTGCCGCCCTGAATGTTCCAAGCCGCCTGGAACGAGAAGATGATGACAGTCATCAGTGCCGGCTTCTGGTTCGGCATGACCACCTGCCAGCAGATGCGGAACATATCTGCTCCGTCTACCTTTGCCGCTTCGATCATAGCATCGGGCACCTGCGTCATGGACTGCCGCATCAGGAACAGGTTCATGGGGGCAGCGACAGAGGGCAGGATCAGTGCCCAGTAGGTATCGATCATGCCCATTTTTGCCATGACCATATACTGCATGATGTAGATGACGTTACTCTGATACAGCAGGGCAACGACGATGATCGCGTTGATCGCCTTGGCACCGGGGAAGCGTACCTTTGCCAGACAGAACGCCGCCATTGCGGAGAATACCACCTGACACACGGTAACGGATACGGTAACAAAGACGCTGTTGAATACATAACGGGAGAACGGCACCCACAGGTCGGAACAGAGTCGGAACATGGCACTGTAGTTGGACAGCGTGGGGTCGATGACGTACAGCTTCGGCGGGAACACGAACAGTTCCTGCACCGGCTTCAGGGACATGACCACTGCCAGATAAATGGGCAGTGCCATGAACAGTGCCAGCACCAGCAGAAAGACGAAAATGCCGACAGTGCCGCCGATCTTATGTCCGGCACGCTTGGCGGAAACCTTCAGGTGTGTGCCGTATACCTTTTCTTTTTTTGCCATACTGCACCCCCCTTAGTCCATATACTTGCTGAGGACTTTGCCGATCAGCTTGTTCAGAATATACATGACCACAAACAGAATCATACAGATCGCAGAGGCATAGCCCATTTCATAGCGGATCCAGCCGTAGTCATAGGCGTGGTTCATAATGGTGTGTGCCTTGTAATCGGTACTGGGGAAGCCCACCAGATTCTGTGATACCGTGCCGGCGGTAAAGGAGCTGACGATCTGCATGACTGCTGCGAACATCAGCTGCGGTCCCATGGACGGGATCGTGATATAGATCAGTTCCTGCCAGCGGCTCTTGATGCCCTCAATGGCACCTGCTTCATACTGGGAACGGTCGATGTTCTGGAAGCCGGCACGGAGTGCCAGAAATCCGGCACCCAGACTGATCCACATCTGGACAACGATGGTAACACCCAGCACATAGCTGCCGTCCGTCAGCCACTGGATCGGTGCATTGATTAGTCCCAGATCCAGCAGGAACGAGTTCAGATAGCCGTAGGAGTCGCCGCTGAAGATCAGCTTCCAGACGGTGTACACGTTCGCCATAGACGGAGCGTAGAAGATCAGGGTGAAGATCGTGCGGAGTTTCGGGTGCAGCTCATTGATGAGCCACGCCAGCAGGAAGCACAGCACATAGCTGATCGGTCCTGTGAACAGGGCAAACACCAGCGTAACACGAATGGACTGGATAAAGACCTTGTCCGCGAGGAACAGGGTGGTGTAATTGGACAGTCCTATGAATTTCGGCATCTGTACCATGTTGAAGTCCGTAAAGCCCATAGGCAGGGACATCAGCACCGGCACGATGGTAAATACCAAGAAAAACAGCATGAACGGAGCGATCATGAGATAGCTTGCCTTGTTCTGCTTCACCGCCAGCCACGTGAGCCGCCGGTTTTCCTGTCGGGTTCTTTTGCCAATCTCGGCAGTATCCAAAGGGATTCCCTCCTTCTCTTTAAGAGTCTAATCCGAGGTTTTCACGCTTTCTGGTGATCTCCTCGTTGATGTCCCGATTGTACGACATCAGCGTATCACGGGGGTTCTCGTTATTGTTGACCACGTCACGGAATGCGTTCATCACGTTTCGGGTGACAGAGTACGATGCCGGAATGATCGGGATCTCTTCCAGTTCGTCCATGGCTCCCAGAATGGTGTCCGCCTCGTCCGTGGACCATGCCAGCTGGGTAAGTGCCTCGGTATTCGCCGTTGCGTACCGTCCCATTTGTCCCAGCAGTCCCTCGATCTGGGTACCGTATTCCACCTGTACTTCGGTGGAGCAGAACCACTTGAGGAACGTCCATGCATTGTCCATGCCGTTGGTCTTTTTGTCTACCTTATTGAAGATGACTGCACCGGTGTTGTTGGAGTTGACGGCGTGAGAAATGGTGCCGTCCTCCTGCAAAGTGCCCGGAATGGGAGCGAAGCCCCACAGCCCGTCGATTTCCGGAGCCGCCACTGCCAGCTGGTTGAAGAAGGTGCAGTAGTCGGAAACTACAACGGGATATTCTCCCGTCCGGAACCGGCTGAATGCATCATACTGCTGGTCGAAGTCGTACTTGGTATAGAAGTCTGTCCACATCTCGAATGCATCGATCGCCGCATTGGTGTCGAATGTGGTCTTTGTCTGTGCACTATTATAATAGTTCTGTCCACGCTGGAGCAGGAGCGAAGCAAAGGTCAGACCGGATTCGGTCGCCGCAGAAATGGTTGCCTGATTGGCATCTGCCGCTACCGCCGGCAGCACCAGACCGGCAGACATGTAACTCCGCTGGAGAGCAGGAAGCATGTCGATCAGTTCCTCCCACGTCTGCGGTGCCTGTGTGAAGCCCAGTTCGCTGAGCACGTCCTTACGGTAGAACATCATTGCCCAGCTGCGTGTCAGCGGCAGGCCGTAGGTGCCGCCCTCATACTGATAGGGCACCATTGCCGTATCCTGATACAGCCTGGTCATTTCGTCGTAGCCGTCCATCCGGGAAACGTCTGCCAGCAGTCCGCGGGCTGCCAGATTGACAGGAAATTCGCCGCCGAGGAACAGTGCCACGTCCGGCCCCTTGTCCGCCAGTGTGGCTTCTACGACACCGCCGACTACCAGATTGATCGAGATCGGCACGTTGTACTGCTGCTGGAATTCGGATTCCACCAGATCTTTGACCACCTGTGCCTGATCGCGTCCCAGCGAAACCCATACTTCAATGGCATCATCGCCGGTGGTGGAGGACAGCGAGCTGTAATCCTCGTCCCACGACGCAGTGAAACGCTGGAAACTATAGGAGATTGCATTCCAGAAGCCTGCCTTGGCAGAGGGGAAATCCGCGTCCGGAGAAGCCAGTTCCAGATAGTCCACTTCCAGCGGCTGGTCGCGGTAGTCCCGCATCCACGAGGACAGGGAAGTGATATAGTCCTTGATCTGGGACAGGTAATTCGGAATTTGCAGGGGTTCGCTGATGCACTTGTCCAGAATGACTGTCATCTGTTCCAGAGAAGCGGCTTCAGAACCCTTGGAGTTTGCCAGCGACTCGATATGTCCCTGAATGGCTTTCAGTTCGTCAGAGATCCGCTGGAATTCGTCCACCAGTTCCGGAATCTTTTCATGTACATAATAGTCGGTGTACTTGTCCGGCTCCGGACCGGTGATCATTACGATCTTTCGGTAATACGTATTCAGATCTAGCACGATCGCGTCCAGCTGCCGCATGGAGTCGCCGATCTCGCCGGGAATTACTTCCATGGTAATGGTGTGGTCTTCGCCGGCAGTGAGGTACACATACACGTCCTCGCCGTCGTCGTTCTGGACGGTGGTCATGCGGAAATCGGTGTCATAGTAAAATTTCACCTGATCGAATTCCTCGCTGGGAACCTTGCCGTCAATGTAGATGCGGCGGTTGGAGTAAAATCCACGCATTTCCTCCTGCCGTGCCTTGATACCCAGCTTGTACCAGCCGTCGCCGGCGAGGGTGCCTGCATCTACCTGCCATGTAATGGTCTGGAGTGCCTTTTCCCAGTTGCCGCTGCCGATGGTGTTATACAGCATGTGCTTCGGGTCGGAAGGGGAAATGGAACTGGAGGAATTGTCATAGGTCGGATACAGCACGGAATCCGATTTCAGCACGGCGTTTTCGCCCTCGATGCGAACCACACCAGAGGGCGTACTGTCCTTGGAAACGGACGCATTAACGCTGCTGACATAGGTGTCATAATCGGAAACTTCTTCCGGCTGTGCAAAGCGAATGGTTTCCAGTGCAAAATACGCCTTTTCGGAAGAAAGGACGATCTCGTGCGTGCCTTTTTCCAGATAGAAGAACACCGGCTCATTGAACAGCCCGTCGGAATCGCCCAGCCATGTGGTCTGCCACAATTCGATCTGTTCCTGTGCCGGACGTACCTGATTGCCCACGTCATCGGTCTTGATCTCAGTCTTGTTCTGGTAGACCTTGTTCAGTTTCAGACGGGAAGCGGTGTCATAGGGCACCTCGCCGTCAATCGCCAGAGAAACGGAGATCTCCGAGGTATTGGAAACGATGGGGCAATAGGTCATCTGTACGGAATAGATGCCGGTTTCCGGCACGTTCAGCTGGTAGCTGAAGCTGCCCTCCGCGTTGTTCCAGATCAGGGCATTGTTCCGAGATTCTCCGTTTTTGTCAGTATAGCTGCCTGCTTCATAGCTTTCGCAGTCTGCCTTTTGAAAATCCGCACCGGAAACGGCGATCTCCGTCGCCGGACGGGGCTGCTCCGCATACTGGTCGTAGTAATCGCTGTAGGTTTCCTGCTCCTCATAGGTGAGGTCGCCGCCGGTATCCGATACCGCCTTCTCCGCAGATGCCGCTGTGGTCTGTACCGTGTCGGTCTTTGCCGCAAATGCCGCCGTCGCAGGAAGTGCCGCCGCTGTCATCAGACAAGCCAGTACTGCGGCGGCTGCACGTTTGTGCCATTTGTAATTCGCCAAGGCTGTTCCACCCTTCTTTCTGTCCGCCGTGGCTTTTGGGGGACGGACGTATTTTTTCGGCAGCACCACACTTTGCATATAATGCCACCTTGACTATCTGTGCAAATCGGACAGACAGCCGTTTTTTCTGCTGATGACCGCATGATCGGCGGTGCACCACCGTGGGAATTCTACAAATTATACAGAAATCCCGCAAAACAGTTCTTAAATATTATAGCAATTTCCGATGAAAATGTCAAGCTGGTGAAAATTGGGGCGATTTTTTTGACCGATTTGTGAAAATCGTCAAAAGCGGCGAAATTGCGTGGTTTTTTCGACATTTCGCCACAGATCCTGCACATGCCTGCAAACAGAAACAGAAAAATTTTTTGTGACGGAATCCAGAACGCTCAAATTGTGCAAACAGTTTAGGCAATACCGGGGTCGGCGGCGGGGAATCGGAGAACGCAAAAGCATGAAAAAGTCATCTGTCATTACCATTTTTGATATGCTTCGCCAAATGTTGTCAAGGCAATACCGCACAAAGATTGTGCGACAGATGCGTCGTCAAATTTTTC
>OHBJ01002775.1_pt1 | contig 11712 bp, 7 predicted proteins | sample 1577241 | NCBI WGS metagenome assembly OHBJ01 (sample SAMEA3541594, study PRJEB24748) | human gut metagenome | biome: human gut; feature: human-associated habitat; material: faeces | place: China | collected 2012
TCACCTCGTTGCCGGGGATGGCGCTGGCGGAGATGATGACCTTGTCGCCGGGGCCCACATCCACCTGCTTGTGGGTGGAGAAGGCCATGCGGTACAGGGCGCTCATCTCCTCACCCTGAGAGCCGGTGGTGACGATGACCTGCTGATTCAGGGGCAGGCCCTTGATGCGGTTGATGTCCATCAGGGTGTTCTTGGGCACCTTCATATAGCCCAGCTCCGTGGAGACCTTCATAATGTTCTCCATGCTGCGGCCGGTGACGGCCACCTTGCGGCCGCAGGCCGCCGCGGCGTCCAGCACCTGCTGGATGCGGTGGACGTTGCTGGCGAAGGTGGTGACGATGATGCGCTTGGTGCAGCCGGTGAACTGCCGTATGAACGTGGCGCCCACGGCCTTTTCGCTCAGGGTGTAGCCGGGACGCTCCACATTGGTGGAGTCGGCAAGCAGCGCCAGAACGCCCTGCTTACCCAGCTCGCCGAAGCGGGCCAGGTCGATGACCTCGCCGTCAATGGGCGTGGAGTCGATCTTGAAGTCGCCGGTGTGAACGATGGTGCCCATCCGCGTGTGGATGGCGAAGGCCGCCGAGTCGGCGATGGAGTGGTTCACATGGAGGAACTCCACCTGGAACTTGCCGGCCTTCACGGTCTGGCCCGCCTCCACGGTGATGAGCTTGGTGGAGTTCAGAAGTCCGTGCTCCTGCAGCTTCAGCTTGATGAGCCCGGCGGTGAAGCGGGTGCAGTAGATGGGGGTGTTGATCTGCTTGAGGACGTAGGGAATGGCACCGATGTGGTCCTCGTGCCCGTGGGTGATGAACATGCCCCGCAGGCGGCTGTGGTTCTTCACCAGATAGCTGACGTCGGGGATGACGCAGTCGATGCCGTACATATCGTCCCCGGGGAAGGCCATGCCGCAGTCCACGACGATGATCTCGCCGCCGTACTCATAGGCGGTCATGTTTTTGCCGATCTCATTGAGACCGCCCAGAGGAATGATTTTCAGTTTTTCTGCCATAAATGTCGATTACTCCTTTGCTTTTCACAGATGCCGCACAGCCGCCGGACGTGGAAAAATGGCCGCAGCAAAACGAAGGCGGTCCGCCGCGCCGCCGGCCCTGCATCGCCGGAGGGGGAGCGGAGTATCGCCCAGCCGCTGTGTGGATGGTCACGGGGAAAAGTCCCCTTGTTTTGTCTATATGATCGCAGGCACGCGCTCTGCGAAACGACCAAAAAATACGCACAATTTTCTGCGCTTTTTACAAAGTATACCACACATTTTCCTGTTTGTACACCCCCAACTTGCCGACAGGTTCCGACAGGGCGCGCAGCAGGCGCGGCGGAGACGGAAACTGACGGGATTTTCCAAAAGCACCTATTGTCCCAACGGGAATTGTGTGCTATAATCAATTCCTATATTAAATTGGAGACATATTCCCATCAAAAGGGAGGAGGACGCCCTTTGAGTAAAAAGATCATTCGCGGGTTCCGCACGAATATGGCGCTGTACAGCCTGTGCCTGCTGGCCTTCGTTATCGTGACCATTCCGGTCGAGCCGCTGCTGGCGGCGGGGGAGGCCCTGGCGGCCGTGGTGGTGCTGCTGCTGGGAAACCGGCGCAACAAGATGGCCCAGGCCTCGGTACGGCAGTACATGGACCGCGTATCTGGCGGCATGGATTCCGCCCGCTCCAGCAACATGCTGTACGCCCCGCTGCCCATGCTGGTGTTCGATGTGAACACCGGCGAGGTGCTGTGGAGCAACGATATGTTCATGCAGCTCACCAGCCAGAAGGAGAAGATCTTCGAGATGCTGGTGGACACTGTGGTGCCGGATTTCAGCTATCGCTGGCTGCTGGAGGGCAAGCGGGAGTATCCGGAGCTGTTCCCCTGGAACGGCCGGATCTATCGGGTGTTCGGCTCTCTGAGCCATCCGGAGGAGATGGAGGGGGACCAGACCCCTCTGGCCACCACGTACTGGATGGACGTTACGGACAGTGAGGAGATGCGCCAGACGCTGGAGTTGACCCGCCCGCTGGTGGCTATCCTGATGGTGGACAACTACGAGGAGCTGATGAAGGCCTGCCCGGAGAGCAAGCGCTCGGCGGTGCTGGCGGCGCTGGAGGAGAAACTGAACGACTGGGCCGCGGGCTCCGGCGGACTGCTGCTGAGCTACGACCGCGACCGGTATCTGTTTGTGTTCGAGGAGAAGGACTACGGCGGCTACACCGAAAGCAAGTTCGACGTGCTGGAGAAGGTGCGGCAGGTGCAGGCCGGAGAGGGCGTGTCCGCCGCGCTGTCCATCGGCGTGGGACGGGATGAGGACAGCTTCGACCAGCTGTTCAAGAACGCCTCGCTGGCGCTGGAGATGGCGCTGAGCCGCGGCGGCGATCAGGCCGTGGTGAAGGATCGGGTAAACTTCGAGTTCTACGGCGGGCGCAGCAAGTCCACGGAGAAGCGGACAAAGGTGAAGTCCCGGGTCATGGCCAACGCGCTGGGCGAGCTGATCGACGACGCCAAGCAGGTATATGTCATGGGCCACAAGTACGCGGACATGGACTCCGTCGGCGCGGCCATGGGCGTGTGCTGCATCGCCCGCAAGCGGGGCAAGAAGTGCCAGATCGTCATCGACACCGAGAACAACGCCGCCCATCCCCTGATCCGTAAGATGGCGGAGCAGCCGGAATACGCCGGTGTGATGATCTCCGGCGGCGAGGCGTTTCTGAAGTGCCAGCCCGGGGCGCTGCTGGTGGTGGTGGACACCAACCGGCCGGAGAGCGTGGAGTCCGAGGAGATGCTGGAGACCTGCAACCGCGTGGCGGTCATCGACCACCACCGGCGGGGCAGCAGCTACATCGAGAAGATGGCCCTGAACTACCACGAGCCCTACGCCTCCTCCGCCAGCGAGCTGGTGACAGAGCTGATGCAGTATCTGGTGGAGCCCTCCGATGTGCTGAAATGCGAAGCGGAGGCACTGCTGGCGGGCATTGTGCTGGATACCAAGAACTTTACCAACCGTACCGGCGGCCGCACCTTCGAGGCGGCGGCCTACCTGCGGCGCACCGGCGCCGACACCCAGGATGTGCAGCGCTTGTTCCAGGGCGACCTGCAGTCCATGGTGGACCGGTACGCCATTATCCGGCAGGCGGAGCTGTACCACGACGACATTGCCGTGGTGGCGCTGGAGGACGAGTGCGACCGCGTGACGGCGGCCAAGGCGGCGGATGAACTGCTGACCATCCGCGGCATCAAGGCGTCCTTTGTCCTGTACCGGAAGGGAGAGGGCGTGTACATGTCGGCCCGTTCGCTGGGCGAGGTGAACGTGCAGGTCATTCTGGAGGCGCTGGGCGGCGGCGGCAATTCCACCACCGCCGGCGGTCAGGCGGACAACATCTCGGTGGAGGAGGCCAAGGCCAGACTGCTGGAGGCCATCGACCGCTACTTTGAAAACTGACGAAAAGGAGATACAGAGCGATGAAAGTGATTTTGAAGCAGGACGTGAAGGGCAAGGGCAAGAAGGGCCAGCTCATCGAGGCGGCGGAAGGCTATGCCCGCAATTTCCTGCTGCCCAAGGGACTGGCCGTGGAGGCCACTGCCGACGCGGTGAACACCATGAAGCTGCAGGCCAAGGCCAAGGCCAAGGCGGACGCGGAGGCCAAGGCGGAGGCGCTGGCCATTGCCGAGAAGCTCAAGAGCTGCCAGGTGAAGATCGCGGCCAAGGGCGGCGAAGGCGGCAAGCTGTTCGGCGCCGTCACCGGCAAGGAGATCGCCGGTGCGCTGAAGGAGCAGTTCGGCATGGAGATCGACGGCAAGAAACTGGTGCTGGATCAGCCCATCAAGAGCTTCGGCAGCTACGAGGTCAAGGCCAAGCTGGGCTTCGAGGTCAGCGGCACTGTGTACGTGCTGGTCATCGAGGAGAAGTAACTTTTACCACGGAGAGGAGGGTCTCATATGGCTGCGGACGATCTGCTGCTGCGGCAGGCGCCTCATTCGCCCCAGGCGGAGCAGGCGGTGCTGGGCTCCATGCTCATCGACCCCGACTGCATCAAGGACGTCATGGACAAGCTGCAGCCGGAGGACTTTTATCTGCGGGCCAACCGCGATATCTTTGAGACCATCTACCATATGTTCATCTATTCCAGGCCCATTGACGGCGTCACTGTGGCAGGGGAGATGGAGCGAAACGGCGTCTATAACGACAACACCCGGGACTATCTGGTGCAGCTGATGGACGTGACGCCCACCAGCGCCAACGTCATGGAATACGTGAAGATCGTGCTGGACAAGTCGCTGATGCGGCAGGTGGCGGCAGCCGCCGGCAGCATCACCGCCATGGTGCAGGAGGGCAACGGCGACGCAGGCGACATGCTGGAGTCAGCGGAGCAGAAGGTCTACGCCATCCGGCGGGGCCGCAGCGCCCAGAACATGGTGACGGTGAGCATGGTGCTGCAGGACGTGATGAACCATCTGGCGGAGCTCACTGCCAGCGGCGGCAAGACGCTGCCGGGCCTGTCCACCGGCCTGTCCGCCGTGGACGCCAAGATCAACGGCCTGAACAAGTCCGACCTGCTGCTGCTGGCCGCACGCCCGGGCATGGGAAAGACCAGTATGGCCCTGAACGTGGCGCTGTCCGCCGCCAAGGAATCCGGCAAGACCGTGGCCATCTTCTCCCTGGAAATGTCGCGGGAGCAGCTGGTGACGCGGCTCATCGCCAGCGAGGGGCTGGTGGAGAATACCCGTCTGGTGACAGGCAACCTGCGGGAGAGCGACTGGCAGCGCATCGCCGAGGCCGCGTCCTCCCTGAGCCGGATGGATATCCGCATAGACGACAATCCGCTGCTGACGGTGGCGGATATGAACGCAAAATGCCGCAGGCTGGAGAATCTGGGGCTGGTGGTCATCGACTACCTGCAATTGATGACCTCCGCCGGCGGAAAGGGCTACTCCGGCGAGAACCGCCAGCAGGCGGTGTCGGACATCAGCCGTATGCTGAAGATCATGGCCAAGGAGCTGCAGGTGCCGGTGCTGTGCCTCAGCCAGCTGAGCCGTGCCAACGAAAAGCGCGAGGACAAGCGCCCCATGCTGTCCGACCTGCGTGAATCCGGCGCCATCGAGCAGGACGCCGACATCGTCATGTTCCTCTACCGCGACGACTACTACAACGCCGACACGGAGAAGCGCAACGTGGCCGAGTGCATCGTAGCCAAGAACCGCCACGGCGAAACGGGCAAGGTGGAGCTGCGCTGGATGCCGGAATACACCGCCTTCGGCACGCTGGAGACCCGGTACGACGAGGATGAGTAAGCCCGTGGTGGACGCCGCGGCGTGGATGGAGCGTTTCGGCATGTTCCCGCCGGCAGGCGGGACGATCCTGTGCGCCGTATCCGGAGGGCGGGACTCCGTGTGCCTGCTGGACTACCTGTGGCGTCTGGGACAGGAGCGGGGCTTTTCCGTGGCCGCCGCCCACCTGAACCACGGCATGCGCCCCACGGCGCAGCGGGACGAGGAGCTGGTGCGCCGGCTGTGCCGCCAGCGGGATATCCCCCTTTACACGGAAAAGGTGGACGTATACGCCCTGTGCGATGCATGGCGCCTGACCGTGGAGGAGACAGGCCGCCGCGCCCGCTATGAATTCCTGCGCCGCACCGCCGCGTCCATCGGCGCGGCCTTCATCGCCACCGCCCACCACCGGGAGGATCAGGCGGAGACGGTGCTGCTGCAATTGCTGCGGGGCACCGGCCCTCAGGGGCTTGCCGGCATTCCACCGGTGCGGGAGGGCATCATCCGTCCCCTGCTGGACACGCCCCGCGCCGCCATCGACGCCTACATCGCGGCGCATGACCTGCCCTACGTCACCGACGAGACGAATCTGGACACCCACTATGCCCGCAACCGCCTGCGGCTGGAGATCATGCCCCAGCTGCTGACCATCAACCCCTCTGCGCCCGCCCATATCTGCCGCACGGCGGATATCCTGCGGGCGGAGAACGACTATCTGGACGCGCAGGCCGCCGCGCTGCTGCCGGACACCGGCACAGCCCTGTCCTGCCATACGGTCATCAAGGAGACGAATCCGTTGGCATTGATGACTTGTTATAGTGCTTATGATGGAGTAGCCATCACAGGTTCTCCTTATTACATGACAGATATTCTTCGTGGTGAACTCGGTTTCAAGGGGTATGTTTATTCCGACTGGGGATCGGTGGACCGCCTTAAAACCTTTCATGCTATCACGCCCGAAACCGATGAGGCCGGACGCCTGGCATTGGAAGCCGGGGTAGACTTGAACATCGACTCTGCTTATGATAACTTCGAACGGATGGTACAGGAAGGTCGTCTGGATATAAAATACATTGACCTTGCCGTTCGCCGTATCCTGACGGTTAAGTTTCAGTTGGGGCTGTTTGATGCGCCTTATGGCGATCCAAAAGCAGTGAGTAAAGTTGTCCGCAGTGCGGAGAAAGTAGCTTTGGCTAAGGAAATAGCTGACGAGAGCGCTATTCTGCTTGAGAATAAGAATCAGATTCTTCCTTTGGATTTGGCTAAGTATAAGTCAATAGCCGTAGTAGGTCCGAACAGCAATCAGACGATATACGGAGATTATGCCTGGACTACCAGAGATACCAAAGAAGGTGTCACTTTGCTTCAGGGATTAAAAGAGGTATTAGGAAATAAAGTAACGGTTCGCCATGCCGAAGGATGTGACTGGTGGAGTAGTAAAAAGGATAAGATAGCGGAAGCGGTGGAAGCCGTTCGCGGCAGTGATCTGGCAATCGTTGCCGTCGGAACACGCAGTACCTATCTGGGCAGAAGTCCGAAATATTCCACTACCGGAGAAGGGTTCGACCTCTCTTCGCTGGAACTTCCCGGAGTACAGGAAGAACTGTTGCAGGAAATCAAGAAAACCGGAAAACCGATGGTTGTCGTATTGATAGCCGGCAAACCATTGGCTATGCCTTGGGTAAAAGAGAATGCCGACGCACTGTTGGTACAATGGTACGGCGGCGAACAGCAGGGACGTTCGTTGGCTGATATCCTCGTAGGGAAGGTCAATCCGTCGGGACGACTGAATGTATCTTTCCCGCGTAGTACAGGCAATACTCCTTGCTTCTACAATCATTTTATCACAGATCGTAATGAACCGTTCGACCAGCCGGGCAGTCCCGAAGAACCGAAAGGACATTATATCTTTGACGCCCCCGACCCGTTATGGAGCTTTGGCAGCGGACAGAGTTACACTACTTTTGAATATGTGGATTGCGCGTTGAGTGATTCTGTATTGACCGACAAGGATCAACTGACGGTAACGGTAAAAGTGAAAAACACCGGCAAGATGGATGGCAAAGAGGTAGTGCAACTGTATGTACGCGACCGCTTCAGTTCCGTGGCTACTCCTATCCGCCAGCTGAAAGCATTCAGGAAAGACCTGATCAAAGCCGGTGCAACAAACACTTTCACACTGAAACTTCCCATCTCGGAGCTGGCACTTTGGAATGCCCGTATGCAGGAAGTGGTGGAACCGGGAGAGTTTGAGATTCAGATAGGAAGTGCCGCTGACAATATCCACTTCACGAAGGTGATGACTGTGAAGGGAAAATGACACCGAACGACAAAAAACGAAGAGGTCTGTTTCTGACAATAGGGTTGTTTATACTGCCGTTTCAGCTGGTCATTAATCATTTCTATGGCGGGATTACGGTGAAATCTTTCATCGTGATACTGGTTGGCTGGCTGATCAGTATAGGCATGTTGTTTCTGGTCTTTCGTTCGGCATGTAGAAGATGAAGCTTGAGTATATACTTAAAACAATGATTATGAATACAAAAATCCTTTGCGTATGGATAGCGCTTCTGACTTGTCAGATAGCGGGTGCACAAACAAAGAATGTGACATGGGGAGATCAGGGAAATGGCACGTATATCAATCCGATATTGAATGCGGACTATTCCGATCCGGATGTCATCAGGGTAGGCGATAAGTATTATATGGTAAACTCGGACTTTCATTATATGGGTATGCCGGTGCTGGAATCCGATGATATGATTAACTGGAAGATTATCAGTCAGGTGTACCGGCGTCTGGATTTTCCGGACTGGGATACGAACGGAAATTATGGAGGAGGCTCATGGGCCCCCTCTATCCGTCATCATGACGGGAAGTTCTGGATTTACTTCTGTACTCCCCGTGAAGGGCTGATGATGAGTACGGCTACCGATCCTCACGGCCCTTGGTCACCTTTGCATTGTGTGAAACGGATTGGCGGATGGGAAGACCCTTGCCCGATATGGGATGACAATGGTCAGGCTTATCTGGGACGGAGCCAGTTGGGAGCCGGACCTATCATCTTGCATAAGATGAGTGCCGACGGGAGGACTTTGGAAGATGACGGACACGTGATCTATACCGGTCCGGTGGCAGAAGGTACCAAGTTTCACAAGCGGGACGGATATTACTATATCAGTATTCCCGAAGGCGGAGTAGGTGAGGGATGGCAGACAATTCTGCGTTCGAAAAACATCTACGGTCCATACGAGAAGAAAGTGGTACTGGAAAAAGGTTCTACCAATGTCAACGGACCTCATCAAGGTGCACTGGTAGATACTCCCGAAGGTGAGTGGTGGTTCTATCACTTCCAGTTGACGGAACCGCTGGGAAGAGTCGTGCATCTGCAACCTGCACATTGGAAAGACGGATGGCCCGTGATTGGGGTGGACATCGATATGAACGGCATAGGCGAACCGGTAAAAGTCTGGACAAAGCCGAATACCGGAAAGAAAGTGCCCGTAAACTTCCCGCAGGGAGGCGATTCTTTTGATTCGCCCGAGCTGAACTTGCAGTGGCAGTTCAACCATAATCCTTCTGACGCCGACTGGAATCTGACGGAACGAAAAGGATGGTTACTGTTGAAAGCTCTGAAAGCGGATCATCTTCGGGCATCACGCAATATGCTGACACAGAAGTGTATCGGATACGAGGGGACGGTTACGACAGAAATGGATATGAGTTCTTGGGCCGAGGGACAACGTGCCGGACTATTCTGTATAGGCAATTTGTTCAATGGCATTGGAATACTCAAAGAGAATGGCAAGAACTATCTGTATCTGGAGAATAATGGTAGTGTGGAGAAAGTAAAGCCGGTAAGCGGTAAGAAGATTTATTTCAGAGTAACGATGAATGCACGTACCAACCAGCATCAGTTGTACTATAGCACGGACAATAAGAACTTTACTCCCTGCGGAGAGCCTTATTCGCTGAGATTCGGTGACTGGAAAGGTGCCCGTGTCGGTCTGTACTCATACAATACGCTTCGTGACGGAGGAAATGCTTTCTTCAACTGGTTCACTTACGACTTTAACTGATTCAGCCCGTTCACAACTTTAACTGATTCAACTATCTATCATTTTAATTGATTCAGCTATCTACAACTTTAACGACTTGATTTATAAACCTTATTAAATGTATATCATGAAAGTGAAAACCCTGTTTTTAATCTGTTTCCTTAGTATCACCTGTCTTCTGAACGCGGCGGACAAGCCTGTCATTCAGATTCATACGGACAACAGTAGTCTGATTTTCCGCATAGCCGACAACGGGCGGCTATACCAGAGCTATTTGGGCAAAAAGCTGAGCCATGAGACCGATATTTCCCATCTTCCGCATGGGACGGAAGCCTATATCACCCACGGTATGGAAGACTACTTTGAACCTGCCATTCATATCCTTCACAATGACGGCAATCCGTCACTTCTGTTGAAGTATGTCTCTCATGAGACGAAAGCGGTGTCGCAAGGAGTTAACGAAACCATTATCACCTTGGGAGATGATAAATATCCGGTTACGGTAAAGCTGCATTACGTCACTTATCCTGCCGAGGATATCATTAAAACCTATACGGAAATCAGCCATAAGGAGAAGAAGCCCGTAGTGCTTCACCAATATGCCTCTAGTATGCTTCATCTGAATCGTGCTAAGTATTATCTGACTGAATTTGCGGGTGACTGGGCACACGAAGCCAATATCTCCGACCAGCCGTTGGAGTTTGGTAAGAAAGTACTCGATACCAAACTGGGCGCCCGTGCCAATATGTTTACCCCTCCGTTCTTCCAGCTTTCTCTGGACCAGCTGGCTACGGAGAATTGTGGTGAAGTGCTGGTAGGTACATTGGGATGGACCGGCAATTTCCGCTTTACTTTCGAAGTGGACAACAAGAACGAATTGCGTATCATTTCGGGCATCAACCCTTATGCTTCTGAATATTATCTTCCGGCAGGTGTCGTGTTCCGTACCCCCGATTTCTATTTTACCTATAGTGCAAATGGTAAGGGCAAAGCTAGCCGTAATTTCCACGATTGGGCACGCCGTTATCAGTTGAAGGACGGAGATGAAACCCGTATGACCCTGTTAAATAACTGGGAAGCGACTTATTTCGATTTTAATGAGGAGAAACTGATAGGACTGATTGGCGATGCCGCAGGTCTCGGAGTGGATATGTTCTTGCTGGACGACGGCTGGTTTGCCAATAAATATCCGCGCAGCAGCGATCATCAAGGCTTGGGAGACTGGGATGAAACGGCAGATAAACTGCCCAACGGTATCGGGCGTCTGGTCGAAGAAGCTACAAAGAAGGGTATCAAGTTCGGTCTGTGGATAGAACCGGAAATGGTGAATCCGAAGAGTGAGCTTTATGAGAAACATAAAGACTGGGTCATCCATCTTCCCAATCGGGATGAATATTACTTCTGTAATCAGTTGGTACTTGACCTGAGCAATCCGAAAGTGCAGGACTTCGTATTTGGAGTAGTAGATGATTTGATGACTAAATATCCCGGTATTGCTTTCTTCAAATGGGATTGCAATAGCCCGATCACTAATATCTACTCTTCTTATCTGAAGGAGAAGCAGTCGCACTTGTACATCGACTATGTTCGCGGTCTGTATAATGTACTGGAACGTATTAAAACGAAGTACCCTGATCTGCCGATGATGCTTTGTTCGGGCGGTAGCGGGCGTATCGACTATGAAGCGCTCAGATACTTCACCGAGTTCTGGCCGAGTGATAACACGGACCCTATCGAACGTCTGTTTATCCAATGGGGATACTCTCAGCTTTTCCCGGCAAAAACTCTTTGTGCACATGTCACTACATGGAATCATGATGCAAGTATCAAATTCCGTACAGACGTAGCAATGATGGGCAAACTTGGTTTTGATATCAAATTGTCGGACCTCAATGATAATGAGAAGAAGTTCTGCCGTGATGCGGTCACCAACTACAATCATCTTAAACCGGTGGTGCTCGAAGGAGACATGTATCGGCTGGTATCTCCTTATAGCGGCAACCATACTTCCACCCAATATGTGGGGAAAGATAAGAAGGGAGCTGTTGTCTTTGCATTCGATATTTACCCCCGTTATGGCGAGAAACTGTTGCCTGTCCGTCTGCAAGGACTGGATGCCGGTCGGCAGTACCGGGTGAAGGAAATCAATCTGATGCCGGGCGCTAATTCTTCTCTGCAAGGAAACGGTGAGTTATTCTCAGGTGAATATCTGATGACGGTAGGACTGAATATATTTACAGGCCAGCGTCTGAATAGCAGAGTTATAGAAGTAGTTGCTGAATGACAGGCCGACGGAAATCCGTTAAACACTTGACAAACGCTTTTTATTGTTGTATATTTGTAGGTATCTATACCACATGGGAGGACTGCAAGAACGAGATTGAAG